>FTLB01276890.1_pt1 | contig 11529 bp, 11 predicted proteins | sample 1658291 | NCBI WGS metagenome assembly FTLB01 (sample SAMEA3914812, study PRJEB12502) | metagenome | biome: forest; material: soil | place: Canada | collected 2011-07-07 | depth 0.1 m
GTGGAATCCAGGCGTCCAGTCGCACAATCTTCTCCTACGCCCGGGACGAGCTGATCCCCTTCTCTCACCTATGGTCTCGTATCTCACCGCGTTCGCAAACGCCTCTCGCCGCCGTATGGATCCTTACTCTGCTCGTTATCCTGGTCAGTCTCATCGCACTGGTCAGCCAGACCGCCATCAATGCCATTTTCAATATCTGTGCTGTGGCGTCGAATCTATCCTGCCTTGTACCCATCGTATCCAAGTTGGCGTATGGAAAGTTCCGCAGGGGACCTTTCTATCTCGGCCGCTGGAGCGCGGTGGTCAATGTTGTGGCCATTGCCTGGAACCTCCTCATGGGTGTCATTTTTATGCTCCCAACTGAGCTTCCGGTAACACCAGCCAATGTAAGCCCTCCTCCTCCCCCATCCCTATTCCAAATGCCGGTATAGACAAATTTTGCTAATTTCGATACAATAGATGAACTATGCCTCTGCGGTCTTTGTCGCCACTCTAATATTTTCCATTGTATTTTGGTTCTTGAAGGGCCGATATAACTATAAGGGGCCAAGAACAGAGACCTAGATGATCCAGTGACTTTTGATAACTGGTGTTGTAGGTCTCATGGCGGTCAGGTTAAGACTTACTTATATGTCTGACGAGATTGACTCAAACAAAATTAATTCTGAGATGAGCATGAGCGAGTTGGGTTAGCTGGGAAAAGAAATTGTCTTACAGAAGCACAAGCTATAGATGGAGCTAGAAGATGGGCGTGGATTTCATGACTACAAGTATGATTAATGAATGGGCGTTGGAACATTGACATATTTTTGGTTCTCGAAGATTCATGACAGTGACGATATGTGCTGGACGTTAGAACGATTCATAGGGAAACCTTTTATTATTGTAACTCCGATAACTCCTAGTAGAGAATGTGCTCAACCACAGGACCTTTTGAAATATTCCTTACTCCAACCTAGTACAATAACCCTCGCCAAATACAAAACACAGTTTTGATCCATTTTTCCCACCATCGCTCTCTCAACCGAGTTGCGTGTACAGCAACGGGCCAACAGCTCAGTTACTGAACTCCGGCAACGATCAGGTCGCGAACGGTACCGTTGGCCAGTAAACCGTTGATTTGCTGCCCCAGGAAGTTGGGGGCCGAGGCTGCCGGGCATCCGACGCCGAAGCTGCCGTTGAAGTTCTGCAGCACCACGATACAGGCCGTAGCGCGGTCCTTGTTCGCCGCCTCGGAGGTGTCGTTGATGTCGTTGCTGAAGCGGATGGACGTCCCCAGGACATTACTGCCGTTCTGGTTCACCGCAAAGTCCAGCTTCTGGATGAAGTCGAGCGGGTTTGGCGGGCAGAAGCACGGGATGGCCGTTCCGTTGAACCCTTTGCAATCCGCGGTCCCGTCTACGGGAATGCCCTTGGTCACGCCGAAGGATGGGACCAGGAGAGGGTTGATCTTGATGGCGGCCAGAGCGGATAGCTGGGCTTGCGATAGTTGAGAACCGACAAAGAACTCCGCGGTGGAGGAGAACTGGGCAGGGATAGGGAGAGAAAGGTCGACCTGAGGATCCTGGCGAGGACCAAGGAACGGAATAGCAAAAGCCGAGGTGGCGTGGGCGATGCTCAAAAGCGCCAAGGTACCGGTAGTGAACTTCATTGTGATAGATTTTGGTGATAAAAGGAAAGAAACGGGCCGGCCGTGTTGGTGAAAAGTTACAAAGAAGTGAAGGAACACGAAAAAGAAAAGTCTGTTCCGACTGTTGGCTTTGGTGTGAATGCTAGCGATGAAGTTCCATTGCATCTGGCTCCGTGGGATGCGAGCATCCTTTAAATATTTGTTCGAACACCAAACCTCTTTCTCAATATCAAGATGGTCACTGGTGATGGTGTGTGTCCCTGCGGCAGATTCTGCATCGTCTACTGGCCACCACGGCCGTGTCTCCAACTCCTGACGGATACGCTCGGACGCGACGGAACCGATGTGGAAGACCGTTCCGCCTCCGCGCACACCAAAATGGTGTTTATCCGGAAGATGTTCGAAACGGCAGGTTTCTGGTGTGAGCCTCAGAGTTTAGCCACAATTGCAAGGAGGTAAGTGGAAGCGGCTGGCCCGTGTTGAGTCGTGCGATGGGCCAAACATCCCGTGAATTTTTGGGAGCTCACTTCTTCTATGGGCGTGTTTCTTAAACAGAAATGAAACGAGAAACTCTTGCCGAAATGTTTTGTCGATCGAATGACAGAGATACTTGCCGCTATTGGCACGAGCAAGGAGGCGCTTCAAGGAGTTCACACTGTCGCTACTCCTAGACGGACAACCCGCGATATCTGTCTCATGAATTTGGCAGATTCATAATTCAGTGAGACGTGGTGGCTGGAGCGCTCCTCATCCCATCCAGGGGAGCAAAAAGGGAGCCATGCTTGCAAGATAGGGTCAAGAGGGTAACCCAACGAAAAAGCCCTACGAGATGGTACTGTTATTAGTTCTTTGCTTGGAATTTATGCATCTAATGTTCGTTTATACTATGCGCCGCCAATTTTCAATACTCTGAATTTCGTTAACATCTTCATATCCAGTACCAATGCACCGATAATTCCAACCCGGACTCCAAGTTGTAAGAACAACACCTGATTCTACTTCCCCGTTAGAGAAGCCACATAAGGCATTGGACTCCGAGTGCGAGCATGCCAATAATCTTGGGGTCCGCAATCGCTCCAAGCGAACGGCCAGCGGCATTTTGGTTCGCTGTACAGGCACCGGTAAAGTTACCGCCAGTCGTCGGCCACGTGGTCTCGTTCTGGCCGCAGTTTACGTATGGAGCCATATAAATAGCTTGATTGTCTTGGTCAAGAACAACATAAGCGGAGCGGAGAAAAGAGTCGCCCAGTAGCGCCGTGGTGTCACCCTGGGGGGATACGGAGACAAAGCACTGGTTGGGAGTGATCTCCCAGATGAACTCATGGTACGGAACCTTGAGGGTCAAGGTGCCGAAGGTGAAATCAACGCTGCCGCTCTGGGACTGGAGGCTGCAAGGGACAGAGATGCTGCCATCCTGACCTACTGTCGAGCCGAAATCCGCAGCCAGCTGGTTGATGATGGACTGAGGAAGATAAGAAAGCGTGGAACCGGTATCGAGAACGATGGGCATGCCGGAGTTCGAGTACGTCTTGGATCCGCTGCCCGGCTTGCTAATGCCAACCGAGGCCATCTGGATCCAGTATCTCCAGGGGCCAGTCTGGTCGCTTTCGGTTTGAGGTGGCAGGTTCTCGAACTTGTAGAGCGGACCCGTAAACTTCCGAGTATCGAGGCCGCCAAAAACCACCACACCGCCGTTGCTGGCGTCCTTGCTCGCCAGGGCCACACTGAAAGCCCGAGAGTTTGTGATACCCTGGGAAGCCAGCTCATCGACGAGATTCTTGTACTCGGTGTTGAAGCCGTAGCCGTGACCCACGCCGGCGATTCCAAACGAGAGATCCTTGCTAGTCTCCCCGAGGCCAAAAATAACGTCTTTCATGGTGCTATTATCTGCGGCAATTGTGTCAGTGTCCTTGTCTATTTATCGAGCTGGCAGCCGTATCCTCGACAAGGCGACTTACTGCTACCCGACACGGCAATATCGTCCGACACGTACGCAACCTCGACCTCGCCCTTGCCATAGCTCAGAGTCTTCTCTAAGCCTTGGTCTTTCACACTGGACGAGCTAGTCGCGTCATACGTGCCTGCACTTTTGCATTGTGCGATCTGGTCTGGAGTTGAGGCGGCCGAGCAGGTTGGGTCCACCCAGAGCTCGAAGGAGCCGGTATCGAGTACCACATTCACCGTCTGCTGCGGCGTTCCGATTAAGACTAGGATCGAATGTTAGAAAAGTCAATTTGATACGGCTTGTGATCGATTTTGCTCCGAGTTTGAAAGAACAAGGCCCGAACTATTTAGCTAAGATTGTTATGGAAATGTAAAGTGCTTACGCTGAAATAAGTAGGTTGTCTGCGTGGCATTGAAGAGAGTTACTTGATCGTCTCTCTTGCCGAGACTGGAAGACCTGACGATTCTCCTCTCAATTGGAAACGAAACATATTTCGCATCCTCCTGCTTGGGAACGACGAGTGGAATTGTCGAGGCAGAGCCGCTGCCCACCAATGCCAGACTCACCAGCGCGCTAAGTTGCATTGTGGAGACCGCGATGGCTTGTGAAACGGTTGGAACTAGGACTCGGGGTAACCGCCGCGCAATCTTACTCTTGGGCTTGATGTTGACTTGTGAAAGCTCGTACACACACGAGCGAGGGCCGACCGAGAATCGATATGGTTGATCCGGAGCAATTCCACGCTCACGGGGAGGGAGCAGCAGCTACTTATTAATACGTACAATCCGCCTTTGCCGAGCCCGGAAGGGTTGGACATGGCTAGCAGCTGATCTCCTCAAATCTGAACAAAGAAGAACCGCCTGAGCTCAAAGCTGATCACAGCAAAACCCACAAGCACATCCCGGCCCCTTCCGCCAAGCCCCATGGTGATAGGGCGTTAGTCATTTGCTGGGGTAGCACTTGGCTCTAGTAGCATTAGTGGCGGCCTTGGCGCTCAGCCGCAAAGGAGACCTCAAGTCGAAGCTGAAGAACGCCCGTCCTAAAGATCCGGGAAGCAAATTCTCGTGGGATTGAGGCTCTGCCATCGCATTGGCGGATGCACAGAAAAGGTACGCAAGGGGTAAAGCCGGCCGGAGCAGAAGCTACGCCGGCAACGCGTCCCACGGGAAGTTCTTCCAAGCCAAGCCCAACCATCATGAATGCCCAACTCAATCAGACCAACCTCTTTTTCACTCATTATTCTAGGAGTCTAGCTATGCACGAGTGTGGCAGTACAACGGTAACGGGAAGTTTGACGTGGCTGAGCTACTAGCTGTGCTGGGCCGCTCCGTAGCCTGGCCCTAGACCAATGTCTCGGAGCTCTCTTTACCGGGATTATCGTCTCGGCGGAGGATCGTTTAAGTAGATTGTTAGTCGCACGCACTTTTCAGCTTCACGCTGCAGCCAAGGCAGAATATCTACTCAATCCAATAAAGGTGTTGTTACTCTCAACATAATAAGGCCGAGGTATTTATTAAATGTCATTAGCGCCCTTTACAATGGCCATGCCTAGGAGCCGTCAACGTTATTCCATTCACACGTCTTGCGTTTGGTCCTTCACAGTACATTCGTTGCGAATGGTCCTGGGTCCTGAGCCGTATCTCGGGTTGAATGAGCCGCTGGGCGATAAGCCAGTCAAGCGCGATGACCCGGGCTTGCCCTCCCGTAGAAGGCTCGTACACCACGGATAGCAAGCCGCAGAGAATGAATATGGCTTGACAACAAGCATCGGTTTGAGTCCCACAGTCGCCTCTGACTCTTATTCGTTCCTGAGTACGATGAGAAGGTTGCATAAATGGCGTTCCGCTCTGCGTCTCACAGTGCGACGAAGTTATCTTTCGTAACTGTACCACCGTGCTTATCATGACTTCAACCGCATGAACCAAATCCTAAGGGTTACCAAATCTCAGTAACTGCAGTAGAAGCAAGAGTGGGTCACTGTATCGTGGGATACTGAGCTCGAGGAATCCAGTCCAAGACGAAGATAGAAGCATTGGCTTGGCACATGTCTCGGGTCGCGACGTGGTGACTGCAAGCACGCATTGTCATGCTGGCTGCGCCGTCAAAAGAGCGCCCGGAGCGTCTTTCTGCACTCGAGCTAGGGTTTGTCATTGTACCTGATTAGAGCTTGTTCGAGTTGGGGTTGAATTGTAGACTTCACCATGTTGTTCTCCTTTGGATTTGACCATGTATGGCCACTGTCGCCCCCAGGTGGCCAAGCCGCACTTCGGCTTCTGACAACAGATTCGTTCGTCGTTACAACAGCTGAACAGCAACGCACAACCACGTCACAGGTAGCGGGTTGCTCTGTAGGCAGCCTTGTGGTGCCGCTCGGCCTCGTGTACCCCTCCCAACTTTGAAGCGCGGACTCCAAATAGGGTCTGGGTTAATCACTCCAAATGAGGACTCAGTTTTTGCTGCAAGACGTTTAGACAGCTCCTGTCAAATCTCTGTGCATAAGATTTTTCTACTTCGATGTGGCCGCGGACGTCAGCTAAGGGTGAGCCCAATGGGGGCTGTACCTACCGTACTGTACCTCTTGAGGTGGCAATAGCGGATCACAGCGCTCAGTCACTCAAAACTCGAAAGGACTTAGCAATGCTTACGTTTCTTCTACCTTGACAAGTCTTCTTCACCCTCAAATCCATTTTACACAAAGGAATTCATCAAAAGAAATACCTCAGAACCACCCAAAACATACCATCGAAACTCCCGCCATCGGGGAATGATCTTGATCTATTGACGGCTTCAGCCGCGACCTGTAGGTCCTCATTCGCAGCAGAGATCTTCCTAGCATTCAGCTTGTCAAGGCATGTCTGGATCAGATCGCAAAGTATGACCGATCAAGCCCAACCCTCCGTGCCATTGTTTCCACCCCGCCCGAGGAATATATTCTCTCAGTCGCCGATGGTTTGGAAAAGGAGCGAGCGGCAGGTAAAGTAAGAGGTCCATTGCATGGGAATCCAGTCATTGTCAAGGTTAGTGGGAGCAATGTATCTCGATCTTGACGCAGCACAAGTTCAACGCTAACTTATATGGCATGCAGGACTCCATCAACACTGATCCCTCACTTGGCTTGCCGACAACCCTCGGTTCATATGCCTTCAAGAAATCTGGACCAATGAGCAATTTCGTTGTCGTGCAGACGGTAAAAGCCTCGATGTATCGTTTATCTTCTGCACCCTCTGATGATATGTAGCTCCTGGACAAAAGATTAATAGGGAAAGCCAGCCTCACTGCGAGTACACCTGTGCCGCTCCACCTGCGGGGCCTCCGTAAAGCCCTGACATGTGTAGGAAATGGGCAACTTCAAGTAAATAGTACCATTATCTAACGATTTCAGAGGTTACAATATCACGTCTGGCTGGTCGGCTCTCAATGGCAAGACCCAGTCAGCGTACATACAGGGCGGCATCAAGCGCAAGGAGATGCGTCTAGGCCACACAGTGAGCGTCAAAGTTGGCTCCGGTTCATGGGTATCGCTCACTCTGCTAACTCGTCATTATAGGCTCCAAGCGGCTCTTCTTCAGGCTCGGCCGCGAGAGTTTCTGCTGGCTACAGCCTCATATCTGTCGGCACCGAAGCGGAGGGTCTGTCGGTACGCCAGCATCTCGTGCTTGCCCCTGTACGGTATGAAGCCAAGAGTTGGCTCCAGGCCAATGGACGGCATCTTTGTCATCTCGACCGCTTTTGACACCGTCAGGGCCATGGCAAAATTGGTTGATGATCTCGCGACCTTGATCGGATATGCCCAAGAAAAGTCTCCTGGTAGCAACAGCGCAAGCTCCAACTACCGAGCTGTATTCCAGCAAGACTGGTCGGGTTTGCGGCTGGGGTTTTTGGACCCGGAGAAGTGGTGGCTTCCTCCAAGACTGGTCACACCTATCGAAGAAGTCGACGCGCAGATTATAAGCATACTCGCTTTTGTGTTGAAACCGGTTGAGATGTAACGCGGCTTATCATCGATGTAGAAATCCTCGTATGAGACTGTGATGAAGAAAATCCAGAGTTCGGGTGGGGAAGTCATCTACCCTGTTGAGCTCGTGCATCCTAAGGAAAATGGGATCGGGAAAGCTATGGACATAATCTATGGTAAGTGGCTTGCATACTTGGGAGATGGAAGCACGGCTCATCACTGGACAGATTACGAGGCCCGTGGTGCAGTGGCTACGTATCTCGAAATGAGAGACGATCCTAACATGAAAGTGCCGGAAGACATTATGAATTTCAACATTGAACATGCTGATCTGGAATTATCCGAAGGTAACTCAACTCGTCGACATCCCCTGGAACATTGCATGTGGGCTTACTGGTCAATTAGATTACCCAAATCAGAATGCCATCCTGGATTCGATCAATCATATCTTCACGGCCACCGATCACGAGGCGGCCAAGGCAACGCTTCAGATCACAAATAAGCATTTTCTTGGTAAGGCCTATAACTTACTTATAGGATATAAATATGGTAATGAAATCTAGACTCTATTCTAGGTACACCGGCTTATTATATAATAGCTAAGCTCAACTTAACTCTTCATGGTATATCAGGCTTCACAAGTGCGTGGGATATGGTTTCTCCCGATCTGTGTCCCTAGTTGCTCCAGGGCAACCGACATGGCCGGACTTCTGAAAAAGACTGCTCTAATGGACTTCTTCGTCGCGGATCCTCTCAAAGGAGAATCGAGCAATGGATCGCACGAGCCGGTACAAAATTGAGGGTCCATCGTCGCTTTAGGGGCTCGTCGATACCGATGCGGTATATGTATTGGGCGGCCAGGTTATGGTCATATCGCGCCTTGGTCGAACGTGCTAACTACGATATCAGAAGTGTGTGCGTGGTCATTCCATTGCATCGCTAGGGCGTGGAAGTCACGAGCTGCGGTAGGCTTTACCTGCGCTCGTTGGCGGTAGGTCGTGTTCTTCACGGCCTGGGGGACTAGTGGCGGTCCGTCCGAGAGCAGGACATAGTCCTCGCCTACGTTTGCAGTAGTCATTCCAGTATAGTTCCTGGTCTCCTCGAGGGAGCGCGTACATCGAAGGTCGTTGGTCGCACCGTCCTCGAGAAGGTCACCCACGCAGTGCTTCATCGTAGGTGGAAGCCTTTGCGACGGCAGGAAGCGTGTAGGAGCTAATGAAATAGGAATAATCGACCGTAGGCTGTAAACTGGCAGGATGATTCTGTGACTGTGGGGAGTTAGCGATAGTCTTCAGCTCATTTTCAACTGGAAGGGTGGTTCTGTGAATGAAAGGGGCTCGCGCAGTCTCGTCGCATGAGAGGGTAGCCGAAATACCTAGGACAGCCCTGTAGCTCCCACCTTCTTCTGACCTTGGAGTGTACTGCATGGCATCATGTTACACTGCTGGCCGCACATGAAAGACACAGTCCTTGCACGGAAGACATAGTGCAGGGATACTCCCTTTTCACGACCCAATGCCATGATCCAACTACCAGCCAAGTGATACGCAACTGTGAGTGAAATACTGGTTTTCTGGTTGGAAATGACAACTGTAGGTCTGTGTTGCTTGAAAGTGAACGATATATTTAGTTGACATGTGTAGAGATTGTCGACTAAGCCACCAGTTGCATATCTGCGCGCTGCTGAAGGCCACTGACGACGAGGGTATGACCTTCACACTCGTAAGCAAAGATCAAGCTGAAGCAGAGAGCGCATCATTTCGTGCTAAACTACAAGAAATCTCCATATCTCGGTGTCATAAGTTACACCGGTCAGCAAACCTGGGGCAGACAGATGCCGCACATTTCTCACGGAACGGGACTCCTGTGCGAGCCACACGGGCATATGGTGAAGGTTTGCATTCCGCCAGCGCGGAAGGGATGGATACCCTCGGTTCAATGTAGCCTCTGCTATCCGGCCTCCCAGGGTTCGAGGCGTCGTAAGAAGCCAGCCAGCCAGACCGTCGCCGCATTGGATCTCGTGCGAGGGTGGCCAGGGACCAGGTTGATTCCCTCCCCGATTCGCGGGGAACGCAGTAGCACAGCTCTTCTTCCGTCCGGTGTCCGCTACGCCAGATCTGTAAATTGGGTAGGATGCGCTCCTTGCAACTATGACTTGGCATCTTGGGCACTGCTCGCCCCTGACGGTTCCATGCTGCCTTCTGGGTACCTTGCGTTCCGGGGGCATCCTAAGCAGGGTTCGTGTAAGTGCCTCATGTTTAGGTCGGGACCGGGGCCTGAGTCTGACGTGCTGCATGCTGCAGCAGAGTTTTGGGCTAGCAGACTATTGCCTTGTCTGCTTGTATCATGCATGGACTAGGTGCGATACGGCGAGGGGCAAGAAGGGAGAAATGCTCCAGAAGGTCCGACAAACGAGTCATGAAGCATCCGTTATCGCGCTTGCCCTCGCTGGATCTTGTTTCTTCTAGGCGTCCAGCGTCTAGGCTTCCTGCCGGTGCGGAACTTTGCGGTCACTGGGGAAAACGGCGCTTATGCAGAGTCCGGTGGATTATCAACGCTGTCATGACTCGGCGACGAGAGTCAGATGCGTCGGGGCAGTTTTTTTGTGAGTTGGGCCCCACAATGGGTTGCACTCGACCCTTTGAGCTACGTCTTGGCTGGCATACACTTGCGCAGACGTTTGGGTGGCCAATATAATGCGATTCTAATCTGAGGCAAATAGTCCCTTCTTGGCTATGTGGCTTGGTATAAGAAGGCCAAATTTCCTGCACCGGGACCTGATAGGCCCTGATAGGCAACAAAGGTAAAGACGCCGAAAAAGGGGGAGAAAAAGCCGCCGTTTTGGCCAAGAATGACGCCAAAACGGACACCGACAAGATTGCCCAGTTCAGAGGGTGTCTTGTGCGCGTGCGCCAAGATTCCAATCAATGGCGGCCAAGTGATAACACAGGTTTGCCCAGATGCCCAGACCGAGATAATTACGAGTCAGGTTGGCATGGGGTGCATTTCGTACGAGATGGATTCAGAATGGCTCAGCCCTCCGCAATGGGGCCAAACAGCCCCAACCGATTCGTTTTCAGTTGCACTGGCTCTTAGTTAGTGGGGCTCTGTGCCGGGAGCGGCTGCCCCCTTCCCACTCAAGGTGCCGTGCGGGGAAGACGCCGCCACTGAAGCCAGCCAGTTAGCTACCGGGGAGGTTAGGCGATCATGTCGAACATGACTTACAACCTTTCTACTTACTCTTGCGATGTGGCAAAATATTCCGCGCTGCGGAACACTAGTCATGTTGCTACTCTTGATTTTTTTTCGGGGCGCTCTAAAGATTCTCTAACTTTGAGGAGCCATTCTTGTGCGCTGCGACCCGTGGCCAATCTCAGACCATTCTGCATTGAGTGCTTTTTACTCCCTGCAGACTCTGAATCTAGATACAATAGCTACTGAGCTTCAGTGACGGGTTCCAGGGTCTACCTGGGCACGCTGGGGAAGCTAATTTGTCACGATAGCATATGAGAGGTTAGATCCGGCAGCGATCATTGGACGCGATGACGGCAGTGCTGGGGGATGATCAGCCACGCTACACTACTTGTGGACAGAGTACTACCATAGCCGTGAGGAAGCACGTCTCCCGGGTTGAGCCTCAACGACGTCTTAGACATCATTTCTACGCCTCGCCTTCATATCGGAGAGCCGCAAAGCAGCCCGACCAGCAGTTGGCCATACGATGCTGCTGAAGCCGGCGGAGAGACGATGGCAATAGCAGCAGCCAGCAAGATGAAGCAAGTGATGCAGTGGGTGAGCGGGTTGACACATCGAATTGGCGAGCGATTGGTCATTGGTATCCTCTTTTTCCTGGGCTGATGTCTTGGTCGATACGTAGTTTCATGAAACTTGGTCTCACGACCCTCCCAGGACCCGCCACGGATCGACACGGCAACCCCGTTACAAATTGATGCGCAATCTACTTCCCTCTTGCAGCGTCCTTTGTCGAATCACATCGCA
>FTLB01791556.1_pt1 | contig 11527 bp, 10 predicted proteins | sample 1658291 | NCBI WGS metagenome assembly FTLB01 (sample SAMEA3914812, study PRJEB12502) | metagenome | biome: forest; material: soil | place: Canada | collected 2011-07-07 | depth 0.1 m
TCGGCAGCAGTTCTAGCCTCGACTCCCTGAGCCACAGCGAGACCGTCTTTGGCGGGGGGAGCAGCAGTGGTAGCTCCTCCGGCAGTCTGAGTCCCGCCACCCCGGATGATCAATTCCGCCCTGTCGCTGTCGGCAGGAGCTCTACCGGAGATGCTTGGGACGGTCCGGCTACCCGAGAGCATGAGCTGAGCGAAGTCGTCGTAATTCGGTGATTGGACGACACCTTGGACGCTTCGAGTCAGCAAGCTTTGAAAGCGTCCCCGCGGGAATTCCACTTTGTGGGGCGGGCCAGCGATACGCTGTCCCTCCCTATCGCAGTGTCATCTCCTGAAGGCGCTTTCTAATCGGCGCGAAAGCACGCCGTCGACATACCGGGGGATCGTCGCTCGAACTTAACCCGAGCCACGTCTCCAAGGTGGTAAATAATGTGTTTTATCAACTCCGACCCCTTTTCCGGGTACGGAGCAGTGTTTGCTCGAGCTCATATCGCCAGCAGCACACGACGCCGCGTTGGCCCTGTCGCTACCTCATCAGCATCGGAACGTTGAAGTAGGTGGGAAGTTCCGCACCACCACCGCCGCCCTTTCGACGATATCATGATGGCGACATTTCTGGGATGGAGGACTGGTTTCATTCGGAGGACAAATGAGTTGGCGGCGGATAATGGACCGGACAAAACGACGTTCTTTATATACCCCTCATGATGCAACGGTCGGTAGCTTCGGTTTCTGGGAAAGGCGCATTTCGAATGTTCCTGGGGCGGATTAATAGCATATTGCGATATCTTGATACAAGCATCTTCCAGGCATACACAAGATCGCTCTGGCTGCGGCACGCAACCAGACCCAACGCCCGGGACCCTGTAGACGGTCCCGAGGGCATAAAGTAATAATAGAGAATAGGAATCATAATCACTCCCAATCAAACAACCAGTCCTTTGCGTGACGTGTCCTATGCGAGTCTTTGCGGTGCAGTTGGGAATGGGAAGATCCCATTTTAGGCGCGAGAAGAAGATGGGAAAATAGAGGGTGAGAGATAAAAGAAAAAAGGCGAGAAATACCAGTATCAAAAACCAGCTGAACAACCCCAAAGACGCTCCAGCGTACCTGCATATATAGGCACTCTCCGAGCTCTCTGTCGGAAAGAAGTCATCTTGGGAAAAAAGCGTCCGCAATCACACGCCGCCTCCCGCCGCCGGGTAAAAAAAAAAAGGAGGCAAGACTCGAGCGATACTGCCCAGGAACTCAGGAGCACACGCGCAGGATACATGCCTTATATACCACTACACATGCATAACATGCATACCTTGTTCCCCGGGGCTGAGATACACGGATTCAGCCCCCTCCTTTGTCCGCCCAAGCCAGGCCCGCGGCCATCCGTCAGCCCTGTGAAGCTAGGGCCTGCGGACCGGCCAACGCGACGCAGACTTTTTTTTTGCGTATATCAGCTCCAATCATTTCGATGCCTGTTGGTTTCCTTTGACGTCGAAACAAGGTTAAATAGTCCTTAGGGAAGGGGGTCACATAAACAGCCTGGTATCAGGGTAGGGTTCCAGCTGATGAGAGATGCGCGGATTGCTATCTCCTCGAGATGGGCGGCGTTGGGATGCCCGTGCTGATTGGCTCACGAGTCCGAGACTGGCTCCCCTGCGAGGATTGCCAAGGACGGCGAGCGGAGCTGCGCATCAGACACCCTGGCGGAGATGCACTGGGTAGCTAAGGTATGCGACGCTGATTTATTGCCTTGTTGGTCTTGGCGTAGGGCTTTTTGGAGTTGGAGTGCGCGTGTCCTGGTGTCTGGCTATGGATAACAAGACGGTGAGCAGAGTTGTCGAAAGTTGAGAGATTCGAGACAGCTTTAGAAAGAGCCTTACCTATGCCGTTGTTCATGACGTGCAAAACGCCAGATCTCTCTCGACGCGGCTCAGTATGGCGAATTGCCTATGACGAGCGCGAAGGGCGCTGATGCGGGTATTGCTTCGAGCACAGCGTTGCGCAGAGTCACAAGTGCAAATTGGGAATATGATCATGTTTTGTTATTGTGCTATCAAAGCATCGTCTATGCGAAAGACTCAAATGGCGCAAGCGGGAATCAAGGCCCTCAAGACTGAGGAGCGCAAGGCGGAGACGAACCCGAATGGGTGGTACGATCTCAGTCGTTACGTCTTCTGTAGCAGTGCTACCGATCTCCTCCGGTTTGATTCCCCCATTGTCCATCTTCCTACGTCGCACAGATAGAAAAGCCAGTCATGCCATTCCCTCCTTCTCGAGCCAGGTTCAAGTGTGAGCAGATAGGATAGCAGAGTCAGCAAAAGCTATGATAGAAGGAGCTGCCTTTCGTACGAAGAGCAAACTCCTGGGGGTATCCTCCAACGCCTAACAAACTCGAGCACGTATTGTGCACACATACCCGTATCCAGCCCCCTCAGGTTTGTGTTCAGATATACGCTGCGTGGTGCGTGCCAATATGGGTACCAAGGCTCTTCCTAAAGCCTAGCGAATCATCAACGTCTTCCGAACCAAAGCCCCTAGAGGGAGGGAAACTCTGCCAGCCAGCTAACGGGTATGCAAATGGCGCACACTCTTAGCCATAGAGGCCTTTTAGCGGTGGCGCTTGCTGCTGGTCTTGCTATGACCAACTTGCCCCAGAGGACTGTCTCGGTACTCAAAACTTGGGCCTTCCGAGACAGCTCGCGCGAAACGCGAGAGCGACATTCCCTCCTTGGAAGAAGGCTCCATCTTCGGCTTTCTGTCAGGCGTACGAAAAGAATCACCCTTGCGAGAGCGTTTCGTCTTGGTAGGAGTAGCGACTTGGGCATCCTTCGGCGCGAGAGCTTTCTGCGGGGTGTTTGCAGGGCCCGGTCGACTGAGAAAGAGAGGGAGCGACAGGTCAACTTCCGATAATCTGCGCGGCTTGCACACCTTGGCTGATGAAGCAGTTTCCTAAAACCGGTTCACGCCGACGGTCGGCGGTGGGATCGGCGTCTCTTTGCGTCCCTTTGCGGATGATGAGACGCTAGCCGGTGTACCTGTCACTTGCGGAACAGGTACTCGTGTCTCCTTTTTACCTGACGTGCCAGATGACTTAGTAGGCTGAGTGCTGGGTAAAGGAGTCGTTTCAACAGTCTCCTTGCCTTGCCTGGGGCGAATAGGGGATGAAGTCGGCCCCTTGGCGACGCGCGACGACGGAGTTGAGATATGGGCTGCTTCCGTTCCATTGGATGCCGGCAGTGCCGGTGCCGGGATAGGCGTCATCTTGCCGTTCTCGGAGGCGAAGCGAGCCTTTTTGGCTTTCTTGGTCGAATCCGGGGCTTTCTCCTGCTGGCTGGACGGCTCTTTGTCGTCAGCATGGTGCTTCCGCTTCTTCTTATCCGCTTTCCCATCAATCAAGGTCTTCGTCTTAGCCACGGAAGAGGCTTCACCCATCTCGACATCTTCGTCACTGTCCAGCGACGGGGCGACACCAAAGGGCAGGTACCTCGACTTCAGGCCGTTGGGCTGCAAGCGAGGAGGGACCGCGGCCGATTTGGTCTGGGACTGGACGATAGCGATGGAAGTTTCACCGTCTTGGTCGAAGCGAGTCATCCGCTTCAGATGAATGGTTTGATCAATGTCCCTTCCGACTGAAACTGAGGTTAGCCAGGACGTCTCGAAGCTGTGTGGCGAGCCGCGTTAGGTTATCACTTACGCATCTCATAATGTGCCCCATCCGCGCCAGGGATGACGACCTTGATAGAATGGCTGGAAGAAGCCCCCTCGAAACCCACTCCGTAGTCGTCACCATCGTGCGTGAGAATCGGCTGCCCTTTCTGGACGCGGTCCATTGGGATGGCATGTTTTTGAATGACTTCGATGGGTACAGATTCCGGCGCCGTAAAGTACCAGAGTTGCTTGCCCTGCTTATGGGCATCTTTCAGGAACTTGGAGATGTCGGTAGCTCCATGGTCGCCAACAGCCTTGCGCAACTGAAAGTCGCGGGATATCACCTGAGGAAGACGCACACTAAATCGGTTGGTTAGATTACCCTTCTATGAGAGAATGGATCAGTTACTTACGCTGCCGCATTGCCGTTCCTCTTTTCGAGTGCCTTGGACTCGGGCTCAGCTAGTTCGTCCTCGGAATCCGAGGACTGGTCACTAGAGCTCTCGGAGCTCTCTGGCACTGCCTTTTTGCTCTTGGGCGGAGCCTCCGGCGCTGACTTCTTGACTACTGCCTTTTGCTTGGCTTCGCTCATCTTCTTTAGGGGGGCCGGCTGTGATTTCGCGGTCTCCCGAGGAGAATCCTCGCTGTCGTCGCTGCTCGAGCTCTCGGAGTCATCGGCTTCGCTGTCCTCGTCCGACGAAGAGCTGTCTACCTTGGTTGGCTCAGATTTGGTCTTGGCCACCGCAGTTATTCTCTTACTAGTACCCTCAGAGCTCGAATCATCCGAAGAACTGCTTTCAGATTTCACCTCCGAGTCAGAGCTGGAACTGGAATCTGGGTCGACAGGCTGAACCACGTCCGTGGGTTCCTTTTTGATCGAAACAATCGACTTCTTCTCCGATCCCTGGGGCTTCGGCGTCGACGTAGGCTTTACCGTGTTCTTTTGGGATGCTGATGCGCTGGACTTGATGCGATTCAAGAATGCCGTGTTGTCCATGGGTTCGTCCTCGTCCTCGGCGGCCGAAGTTTCGCTGGAGTTGTCGCTAGAGCTATCGTCGGAAGAGTCGTCATCGGGTACTCGCTTTGTGCGGTGTTTGGAGTCGCGAAAGCTCGAGCTTGCGCCTCGGGCGAGGCCCTCAGCAGCTACTGCGTGCTGCGAGAGCGTGCCAACCGGGGCGCGCGGTCCGGCCATGATTTCGGATTGGCAGAGGGAATTACTCCAACCTAGTTGGTTTCGTCGGAAATATGAGTGCGCGTTGCGCCGAGAAAGATGACGTTTAGAGGGATTGAGTATGTGCTGTGCGAGAGCTTCCTGTTCTGGTAGCCTCAGTTGATTTTCAGTATCGTGGAATTGGAGAGTTTGCTCAAATAATTTTTTTTTCTGACTTTGGCTCGAGTCGCGTTCCCAAGCTCCAAAAAAGCGTTGTGGAGTCAATTGTACTTTCTTTGTAGGCAAAATATTGTGGGGAAACGTTCACTTAACAAAGAGTGGTGGATATTAACGACTGGGTTTGTTACAAGGGCAGCTCTCCAAAAATCTCAGACTTTTTTACTCGACGGAGACGGGGATCTTGATAACCAGCTTTTCCGGTGCAAGCCACATAAAGAATTGAGCAAGATTCCTGGAGAGGATTCTTTACGATACCAGGGGTGAATATAATCTTCTATCAAGGAGAAAGCATCAAGGTAGCCAATTGAACACATAGTCTAGAAGTTGGATTATATGTCTCGGTTCTGCATACGACTTACTCCATAGACCAGGGACGAAACCTGGGCTCTACCTCAATCTTACCGTTTCTTTTTATACCCCTTGATGGAATCTTTTCTGTTTTGGTAGAACTATAATTCAATCATGGCTGGCCAGAAGAGAAAGATTGGAGGCGAGGACAACAGCAACAATACTCCTAGTAAGTAATGCAAAGTACAGACCAGCATCCCAACTTCGTCTTGCTAACCACCAAGTAGTCACAGTGAGCGCTTTTGCAGCACGTAAGAAGCTCTGGGGCACTGCTTCTAGCTCCCCGAGCACGCCAGCGCCGGCCTCGGACGCAGAACAGGCAGAAAATGGCCCAAGAAGTACGATCCAGGGGGGCCGAGACGACGACAAGCCGAGCAAGGACGACGTGGATGTCGACGACAGCACCGGCAAATCAGGTCGGCCCCTTACACGACGCTCTGCAGCAGCAATCATGGGTGCACGAAATGATTCCAGCCTGCCAAAAGGCTCCATAGTTGAGCCACCGTCATCTGTCCAGACGTACGGTCTTCCTTCGCGATTATGGAGCACATGCATCTGACCTAACCGCGAAGCAGAACTATCATTTCAATCCCTCGTCCTACTGACGTTGGGACACGGAGACAGAAAGTGTTGACCACTTTCAGGCCAACTAAACAGAACTACCAACGGAAGCCAGATGGCTGTATTGTGATGAAGATGATCGAGGGAGAGGTAGGTACTTCTGTTCTTATACTCATGAATATACTCAGCTAATACTATCTAGCGTCTCGTTATTCTTGGAAACTATGGCCTCAGGATTCGTGAAGGAGCTGCAACTGTAGCAGGCTCCACGCTATCAGCATCAGACAAAATTCACTGGGTTCACGCCCCTCACTGCCATGCACTTCCTGCGATCCGCATAATCGAGAATGCGACCGTCGAGCTTCACCAAGCTCCGGGAGCACACGGCCTGAGGAAACTGGAGCGACTTAATCCAGTATTTAGCAAGTTGTGGAACGAGTCTAGTACACAAGTTCCGGGGCGGAAAGCTACGGGTGGTAGGGCAGAAACTTTCCAAATTGTACGTCTGGATATCGAGACCCGATCCATTAGACGACATTCCGACAATTACTGACACAATTAGATCTTGAGCTCAGAAGACGGACCTAAGAAGGCTCTTTTGCAGGATTTGGTGTCCCCTGCAGAGTGGAATAAGAAACTTGCCGAGGTTGCAGGCACCAAGCAGAAGAAAGCTCCCATCATATTTGTATGCGGACCGAAGTCGTCCGGCAAATCAACGTTCGGAAAGTTGCTGGCGAATCGGCTGTTGACAGATACGGCAGACTCCAAGAAACGGGCCTGGTCCAGCGTGGCCGTCCTTGATACGGATCCGGGGCAGCCAGAATACTCCCCTCCGGGGGTCATCTCGCTGAATAAGATCACCACGCCGAACCTCTCTCCGTCCTTCTGCCATCACCCCGGTATCGACTCGGTCAACACCCAGCTCAGAGCCCATGCGATCGCATCCGTGACCCCGGGCCTGGCCCCGGAACATTACGTTTCTTGCGTGCACGACCTTTTCCTTCAGCATCAGAAGAGCATGGGCACCAGGTGTCCACTTGTGATCAACACTCCAGGATGGGTGCAAGGGACGGGCTTGGACATTTTGACCGAGTTGATCAAGCTGACGCGTCCCACTGAGGTGATATACATGTCCCTGGATGGCCCCGAAGAGACGGTTCAGGCGTTGAAGGCAGCCTGCCGAGGGACCCAGCTAGCGACGCTCCCTTCGCAGTCGAGCGAGTACACTTCGAGGACATCGCTGCACCTTCGAACCATGCAGACAATGTCGTACTTTCACTACAACTGGACTCGGAATTCTCGAGCCGACTGGGACTCGGTTCCCCTCACGGAAAAACGACCGTGGAAGGTCAGCTATTTCGGGAAGCATCCCGGCATCATGGGTATCTTCTGTTACGAAAACCAAGTCCCCCCAAGCCTGTTGGCGGAATCGATCAATGGCATGATCCTCGCCCTAGTGAAAGTAGAAGATCTGCTGGCATTTAGAGGTCTTTTCGGTCAGCAAGGTGCGGTACACAAGGACACAAGCGCCTCTGGCTCCGGGGGAGACGGTGACGACGGAGAAGAAGCCGCACCAGCCGCCCCGAATGCCACTGATGGCGTTATAGTGCGAACTCAGGAAACCTTACCCTTGATCCCCAATCATGAAGGAATCACCCTAGACCCGAGATACTCGAGTACGTTGGGCCTGGTCCTCGTCCGCGGCATCGATGCCGAAAGGAAGGAGCTTCAGATCTTGACTCCAATACCAGACCACCTCCTATCGAGTGCTGGTCAGAAGTTGGTCCTCGTGGCAGGGAAATTTGATACTCCGACATGGGCTTACACCGAGCATCTGTATAGCCAGGGCTTCGTGGAGAGTACCGGGGGGGAGGACGAGGGACAGCGCCGCGTTGACATAGCAGACGAAGGCACAGATGAAGACTCGTCCGAGGATGAAGAGAGCAATCCCAGTGCGCAGCGAGATTTCGTAGAGGCCCCCTGGATCGAAGAGCTTCATGGTGGTCAAAAACGCTCAGTCGGATCCAAGGTCTGGCGGGTCAGGAGAGACCTTGGAAAGAACTGAGGGGTACATCGGCAATTCTTACATTGTACGGACCTTTGTACAAAGGCTGTCATCTACCGCGTTAGTAAAAGCGACTACGGTCAACTTTAGGTTCGGGAGATGAGATTCTTTCCGAAAGGAGATGACCGACACTGGTCGGCATACCAAGCCCCTACCTATAAATGCAGCCAACTTTACAAAGAGAACGTGTCGCGGAAGGAGTGTTCTCCTGATTCCTGGTCTTCTTGAGGAGCCTTTGTGTTCCGCCTAACTTGTTCGCTTGTCCGGCTACCTACTTTCTTTCCAGTAACCGTGACAATGGCTTTGTCAGAATAATAGATATAGTTACCCTGAATTTAATTTAATTCCAACTCTCGGTCAGACGGTAGCTTTCCCATCGTCACTGTTGATAGAATTCCGAAGGAAACGCGAGAGCCCAATTTCTCAGCCATCTGTGCTGAGACGAACGCTGGCAGTGGTCAGAGCCCGGGAGAGAGAAAAGGTTTTTCCCCCGTCACATATTCAAGCTAGCCAAGGGGAGCTGTCGAAGCGATAACTCACTGTCGGATTGAGAAGTTTTATCATGATGCCGCCACCGCAGACCCTGGCAGGACGGCCGCGGGACGCCGGGCCGGGCCAGACAGGTAGCGATACCTCTCCTAGGCTTCTCCCAGCTATTCTCGCGTTGATAGCAGTCTCTCTTGTTTTTTCACTTACTGTGTACGTTTATGTTTCCATCCGACGCAGCTGTGAGAAACACAAATCTCGCTATGAAGAGTTGAGACAGTCCACTGACGAGACAATCAGCGGGCTCCGTGAGAAGCTGCACAATGTCGAATTTATGAACCATCAGTTCATCTGCTCAAACAAGGAGCTTGATGAGCAGAACATGTTTCTCAGGAACAAGCTTCTCAAAATGGGGGTTTCACCCGGTGAAATCCCCGGAGTCCGCTCCAGACCGTCGTCGGGATTCGGCCTGCACCAAACGAGCGCCTCTATACCCGTCCCCCACGATGATTCTGAAGGGCTTTTCGCTGTAGGAAGTGACCCGAGCGATGACGAAGAAGGGAGCGAGAATGAGAGCATCGTAGATGAAGACGGGCACGGTACGGAGGCTGGAACCTTGAATCCTCCTCCCAGGGAGCATCAACAGTCCCCTACCGCTGGTCCTTCACACCCTACCGGTCATGAGAATCTGGGATTAAGGGGGGGAAGCGAGGCATCTCCACGCCCTAGGTCTCTGCAGGATGAGCTAGCAGCTGCGGGCGAGAATGATAGTGACGACGAGTATGAGGAGGAGGAAGAGGAAGAGGAAGGAGAAGAAAAAGAAGAAGAAGAGCGGAATGAACAACACGACAGACAGCAGAACGATGAGGAGGGAGAGGACAAGGAGACAGTTGTCCAGGGACTAGCCGAGAAAGGCACCGACGGCGCCAACCCTCATGGAAACGATACTAGACTGGATAAGTCTCCATTCGAGGATCCTAGTAGCGACGCTCATTCTTCGTCTTCTTACGAGCCCCTGAAGCATCAACCGGAGAACGACGACGAGGATGGACAGGTCAACGCAGGTATCCGTCTCTCGGCCATTCCCAAGCCCTCCTCCGGCGCGTCTAAGTAAGGGGCTGTCAGCAATTAACTTGACAAACCAGCAACTAGGATTAAAGCGTGTGTAGACCTCCTCCTAATGAATACCCCCAAAGATTGGTATTGGACTCACAACAGGAATAAAACATACACTGAGAATGCTATAAGTCAATATTTTGGAAGACAACGAGGTTTGAAATTGCTTTAAACAAGAAAAAGTAGACCCAGTTGCAGTATAATGAAGACTCTAGGGTGCCTGAAAAGACACGGGGAAGAATATATAGGGGTAGATCAAGGGTGGCAAGATTTTGCAATATGAGGGATAGGAGTAGTAACAATCCAACCTGAGCTCACCGATATCTCAGATATCAGTCACAAGCGAGTAGCATCTGACAACAAGTTCACCAAGTTTGAACCATCTATAGACAAATGCATAAGTAAATGGCTAAGGACTGAGTTGCCTGGAGAATATAAGTTCATTTTCACTCGTTTTTCACCGACAGTTTTAACCTACCTTATATCTAACAAGCGTGGTGTAGTAGAGTATAGTAGCAACATTAAGAAAGAGACTTGAGATCGAAGTAGGCAATGAATTAAAGGTTTTAATTAGCCTTATTACATTTTAAAGTTATATAAGATTAGATAGATGTATATTTTATATATACTCAAGTTTTACAAAAAATCTCCTATAATACACCCACGTAATTCTAATGGTAACTTTGGTAATGGTTTTTGTGGTGGTTTTGGTGGTGGTTTTGGTGGTGGTTTTTTTGGGGCAATTTCTGGATGGATTTTAACTGGTATCGTTAGTGTATCCACTGTTAGAAAATGGCTTGTGAACAGCCGTAATGAGCCCGTGGTGTAGTTTGTGGCGCTGCCTTGCCGATCCCGCCGGGCAGCGCGCGCTTGTCGAGTTTCGTTTAAGGCACCACTATTTTTTCGGCTCAGGCATCAAAACCGTTCGAGTAAGGCAACAACAACAGGAGGGAGCCATGGGCGACACAGTCTACAACGCCACGTACTTGCGTATACATTTTTTCACAAACCTGGGCATCGTGAGTCTCATCTGAATGATTGGACAAGAGACTTCAGATATGGATAGATGCAATGAAACCCATGCAGCGGTGGGCGCGCCTCCACAAGCCTCAAGGTGACGTGCGGCTCGGACTGCTCAGTCGACAAGGAGAGATTGCCCGTCTCTAGGAGAGCATCGATCATGTATATAAGGTCTGATCCAGTCCCAACACTTGTTGGCAAATTTTCATGAACTTCTCTCTGTGTAGCAGAAGGTCGATTGACAACTGTGTCTGCCTCCTTAAAGACCTGCCCTAAGAGCTTCGCACACACTACTCCTCGCTTGCAGCTTCAAAATGACAGCCCAGACGTCTTTAGCAGATGCTCTCCTTGCCATCTACACCATCCTCTCTTTTCCTGTACTCTATATCATCGCTCGTCATGGGTTCAAAGGAGGGGCCATCCTCGGTTGGGGGTACCTCTTCGTCTTCTGTACCCTCAAGATAGTCGGCAGTGCGATGCAACTGAGCAACCCTGCCTCCTCCGGAGCCTCTATCGTGAGCAGTATCGGTTTATCGCCCTTGCTTCTCGCAACTGCTGGTGTGCTTCACGAAGCGTAAGTGCCTTGGTCGTTCCAGTTGCCAGCCTCGACGTTATTCTCCTGTTTACCCCAGGTAGTTAGTTACTGACGCTTTCTCTGCTTGACCAGGCGCTCCTACCGCGATGGAGTCCCCAACAAAGGTTCCAATCCTAGACGGAAGCAAGATACTGTCTTTGTGCTCCTCTTCCACATCATGATCATGTCAGGCGTCGCCCTCCTTGCGGTGGGGGCCTCTAAGCTCATCGACGCCGAGACCAACCCTACCTCGGGCTCCGGCGATTCGACCCAAACGGCATATGCGATGGGAAGTGCAGGAGCCGGTATCCTGCTGGCCGCTTGGC
>FTLB01002506.1_pt2 | contig 11504 bp, 10 predicted proteins | sample 1658291 | NCBI WGS metagenome assembly FTLB01 (sample SAMEA3914812, study PRJEB12502) | metagenome | biome: forest; material: soil | place: Canada | collected 2011-07-07 | depth 0.1 m
GCTTTATAGATGACTTTGACTTGCTTCTCTGGCAGTATGTGGTCTAAGAGGAGTGCCTTTACAACCGATAAGCCGCGTGCGTCGCCTTTTTTGCCCAGACGGTCTACCAAAGCCAGCGCAAGGCCGTTCGACAGCTTGCCGACTCGATAGGTCTGACCAATCTCCTTCAACGTCTGTGGGAGGTCCTGGACTTTCAGAAGAGACTTAGCAACTTTAACGGGCAGCTGCTTGGCGGATCGGTGATGAGCCAGAATGCTGAGGCTGACCAATCCCGCGCGCAACGTCTTGCGTGTCCAGCCGTGGACGAGCTGATCCATCACAGCCGACAGCGCACCGTCATCAAGATTTCCTTTGGCGGCAAGAAGCGCCACAATGGTATAGCTGGCGATTTGCAGATCAGGGACCGATTTCATCATCAACGTTTCGCTCAGCGTGGGGAGAATTCGCTGCAGGAGGATCTGGTCGTTATCCGCCTGGACACTCCGAGTCCCGGATCGCATTTTGTCTACCATCCCATTCACGGCCTGCGTCGTAACACCGCCCCAGAACCCAATGAGTGCCGGGTACTCCTGGTGGGATCGACACGACTCGAGGGTGTAGCTAGAGAGAGCCGCGAGGAACTCGGGCCGGCTCGTGGCTTGTTGAACAATCGCGGCCCTCGGCGGGACAACGAGCTGGCGGATATACGGGTCAAGAAACCTGAACTCATGGGGTATATCCGCGGGGAGGATTGACATCAAGGTTCGGAACTGCTCGGTGGTGTGGTAGGGCAAGAAGGTCATGAGTAGAGGTAGGGTATTGAACTCGTGAATTCTATCTCTTGTGTCAGAATGGTTTTTTAAATCAAGTCAAGTGTCTTTTTTGGATCCATACCGGAATCTTCGAACCAGCCATTCAAGAGCAGCTATGGCAGGCTGCAGCCTTATACGGCTGCTGACAAGGTGGAGGAAGGACTCGATCGTCTTGTCAAGCTTCGCATTCTCCTCGGTAGTCATTTCAACTCGATCTTGGTTCTGGCTTTCCTCGCTGAAAATAGACAGGGCGAACTGGGCAAAGCGATTGTCCATGCTGCAGAGCTCTTCGAAGCCCCCATAGCACTTGGTATAGATCGTTTGAAAGGACTGGGCGGCAGCATCTCGACGATCCCATATTAATGATTTTGAATGAGCGCTCTTCTGAGCTTTGAGATCCAATCCACTCTTGGAATTGGCAGCGATTTGCGCCAACTGCGCAGCGAGAGATGTCGCCATGGCAGCAATGGTCGCTCGATCCAGCGGACTTTTTGTTTTCAAAACGTGAAGCGCACGAAGATGGTTGTCGGCGGGGACCTATCTTCTTCAGTTTTTTTTTGCTGGTAAATCTCACCGCCAATTTTTTTTTCTGCCGGCAGTATCAAAAGAAAGTCTCGCACTGCCAGGGAGCTTCAGAGGAGACAACGTGAGAGATACAAGGGGATGCGATTCAAGTGAAATGAGAAATAAAATGCTCTATTCGCAAGATTGACTTGTTGAATTTGTCCAATTTGAACCCTCCGATGCCCTTTCAGCCTACTGTAACGATCGCATTCTGTTCCAGGTAAATAAAGGCGGTGAGAAATTGAGTCTCCCCAGCCCCACCACTTTGATAAACTGCCTCCTCGCCTGCCTCGATATGAAATTTTCAAGTACATTCAAGTACACAGCTACCAAGCCATCTTCCGCCACAAACACAGAGACATGGCATCTCACCCTTCCAAGAAACGGAGAATTGCTCCAAATCTCTCAGATGAAAGTGTATCGAAACCAAACGGTCCCAAAATCCAGAACGCTTTCTATAAGAATGCTGCAGGCTGGAATCTTGAGCAAGACTATGAGCTGCGACGTAAGAAAAGCAAGAATGAGGGGAAGGAGAGCAACCGGCTTCCTATCAAGACATTCGATGGTCAGGTCAAACAGCAGGAGTCTCGTCGCGCTGATAACGCATCCATCGCTAGCGACGACGAGTGGCTAGACAGCGACCATGATGAGACCGAGGAGCGTCAACCCCCGCCAGAAGAGCCAAAGATCCCAGAGCGTGAGCAGATTCGGCGAGCGCAAGAAGAACTCGCTAAGCTGGCTACCCAGCTGAATGAGGACCCGGAAGAGCATGCCGGAGCGTTCAAGGCTATGGCCCAGTTTAATGAGTCAAAAAGTGCAGCTGTCCAGAAGCTCAGTCTTGTCACCCAGATGACGGTGTACAAGGACGTGATCCCAGGCTACCGAATCCGGCCAGCATCAGAAGATGTTCCTGGGGAGAAGCTCTCCAAGGATGTCAAGAAACTTCGCACGTACGAGCAAGCTCTGGTCTCCGGATACCAAGGCTATATCAAGATGCTCGCCAAACTTGCGGTTCCGGCGCCAGGTAGTGGCAAGAATGGCCAAGCTCTGGCCTCTCTTGCAATCACCTCTGCCTGCACGCTCCTCAATGCGGTACCCCATTTCAACTTCCGCAGCGAGCTCTTGAGGATCTTGATACGCAAGCTCAGTGGGCGAACAGTGGATCAGTCTTTTATTAAGTGTCGCAAAGCCCTCGAGACGCTCTTCGCCGATGACGAAGAAGGCCGACCTTCGATGGAAGCCGTGTCCCTCCTCGCCAAGATGATGAAGGCTCGGGACTACAACGTGCACGAGAGCGTCCTCAACCTGTTCCTGCACCTTCGTCTTCTCTCCGAATTCGCGGGTAAGGCGTCCCAGGACACAGTCAGCAACCCGGAAGGCAAGAAAAAGAAGAAGGATCGAGAGTTCCGTACCAAACGGGAACGCAAACTTTTAAAGGAACAGAAAGCCGCCGAAAAAGTGATGGCGCAAGCGGATGCTTCAGTCAGCCACGAAGAGAAGGACCAGATGCAGTCCGAGAGCTTGAAACTGGTCTTCGCCACCTACTTTCGGGTCCTTAAACTGCGGTCTCCTCACCTCATGGGGGCTGTCCTGGAAGGCTTGGCCAAGTATTCTCATCTCATCAACCAAGACTTTTTTGGCGATCTCCTGGAGGCGCTCAAGGATTTGATCCGAGATAGTGATAAGATCTCGACGGAAGAGGCCCCGGCAGAGCAGAGCGATGAGGACGATGACCCTCTCTCTACCCTCCGGGATCCTAGCCGCGAAGCTTTGCTCTGCACCGTCACCGCCTTTGCTCTTCTTGCCGGCCAGGATGCACACAATGCACGAGCTGACTTGCATCTCGACCTGACATTCTTCATCACGAACTTATTCCGCAGTCTCTTATGCCTCAGTGTGAATCCAGACCTCGAGCTTGGCAGCAAGTCGCTCCATCTCCCGGACCCCGACAGTCCCTTCGTGGGCGGCACAAGAGATAACAAGGTCAATCTGCAGACGACTACGGTCCTCTTGATGAGGTGTCTCGGCGGAGTTCTGCTTCCGCCATGGAACATCCGTTCCGTGCCCCCGGCGCGCCTAGCTGCCTTCACCAAGCAGCTTATGAGTGCCTCCTTGCACGTGCCGGAGAAATCAAGCCAAGCCATCCTCGCTCTGTTGCAGGATGTGGCTTCCACCCACGGGAAGAAGATAAACGCGTTGTGGAACACGGAGGAGAGGAAGGGTGACGGCAACTACAATCCCCTGAGCGATAGCATCGAGGGAAGCAATCCTTTCGCCACCACGGTTTGGGAAGGAGAGTTGTTGAAGTATCATTACTGTCCCAAGGTGAGGGAAGACGTCAAGCAGTTCAACAAGGCCATAGCTAGAATTAGAGACTAAGGGGTACGCCTTGCGGCTCGCCCCACGCGCATTCTGAATACAAGAAGACTTCGGGTCTGGTCATTGACAACCTCATTCCGGTTCATCCTATTGTCAGTCACCTTCTGTCTGATGCTGGTTCCTCAAGCGGCGACTTCGTCACAGCTCAGGCTTGGAATCATGCCTCCAGTCTATCAACTCTGGGCAGAAAGAATCCAAATCGAATAGATATAGCCCTATCGATGGAGCAGGACATCTTACGCACAGCAGCTAGGGTCGGGGGCCGGGAAGCCACTCCACATGGGCGGATATCCGGCCCCGAACGAAGAGCGGGAAGTCCAGAAAGCACAGAAGCATATGGAATGGTCGTATTCCAAAAAAGCCTGTCTACGAACCGGGTAAGCACGATACTCGGGAATAGGAGAGAGCTCCATCCCATAAGCACCCTTGGTATCCTGACTCGCAAAAGTCATGCACTGAGGCTGGGGGGAGCTGGCACGGAAATGCCCCCGGTCCTCCGGGAACAAGCACAGCAGAGGATCTGTCGCCGTGCTCCCTCTCACTAGGTAGGGCTGCTGCTATCCATCTTTACGACATTCGACTCTGGGGTGAGCTGCACGGTCTGCTGATCAGAGGCCTAGCACCACCCGAACCTTCGCCCTTTCTTTCGTCGAGAGGTACGCGGCTAGCCTCTTTGACCTTGCTTGTACCCGTTGGATCCATGGGCGAGGTCATCCTTGGATGCTGCTCCCAGCGAAGGCATAACGACCTCGGTCCATCCTTCCCTGAACCTGAACCTGTCGAGCGGCGGACGCGGTAGGCCCTGCCGGCCACGTGCGAAGAAGACCCCAAAGTCATGCACAAAGGCACCGATGGCAAAAAGGGATGCGCTCGACTTGTCGACGAGGACAAGGGCTCCCAGGGGTCCTGCCTCTTGGACCGGCGTCTAAACTCCGGAATGGAGGAACGGGACCACGGTTGATCTGGAAGCTCGGGGCCTGCCGGGACTTGCCGATTGTCATGCCTAGTTCTGCGCGTCCGAGTTCATGCTTCCCAGAGCAGTTCGCAGAGATCCGCCAATCATGATCACCTGTGTGGATGGTCACCTAGGGGCAAAGGAGTTTCAGATGCTGATCACCTCGATGGTGGTGGGGCCGGAAAAAAGATCATAGTCGCCATGTGAGACGTCCAGCTCATCCGCCCGAAGAAGGCGTGGGCGGCTGGAAGGATTGCAAGACCTCGAAGGGGTGGCGAGAGAGGAGGAGGGTCACCCGGTGCTTAAAGGGGGCTTTTTTGCCATCCGGTCATCCTTGAGCTGTCGGCCGAGAGAACAGGGGAAGAATGGTTGACCAGCATAAATTTCCAGAGCCCGTCCCCTGAAAAGCTTAACCGCTTGCTCGATAGAGAGAATGAAGGAAGGAGGCCAGATGGGAATGAGAGGGACGCGTGTATGGTTCCCTGACAGTAATGGAGAATGAGCATGGGCCCCGGTGTGCATATCGCAGTACGCCGTGCCTTAGGTACAGCAGCCTCAGCGAGCATCTCCGCCGCACGTCTACGTGAGGCGAGATATCCCAAAGGGACGGTACGCAGTGACGACCACCCAGCTGGTTCCATAAGCGGAGGGAAAGGGACGTTCGCCTTCTCAGACGGGAACCATGCGCAATATTTGCTTGCATGTGGTCTGGACGGCGGTGCGTCCACAGGGACGACGGCAAACGCCATCCGAGAATATTAGGCACAGAAGAACAGCACACAGTTGTCCACCATGTTTCATGTTGCAGTCGCTCGGTCGATGGAGCTCGCAGCCAATGCGCCTGCAGGACCACACATAGACGTCAAAGCACAACGAAGGAGAGAGCTACGAGAGGACTGAGCTGAAAAGGTATAGCTGGTATGGAACTACCTGGCTACTTCCAATGCTAATAGCATGAGCGAGAGCGTCATCTAGAGGCTTAGTCGATCCGACAATGCATCAAGAGAGGGGCGACTTTCTACAATCGGTGCCTCAGAAGAGCAGAGCCTGCGCAGCGCAGATGTAATGTGTGTACTTGTACACTCTGAAGATGTCGAGATCAGGAGGAATATGTTTTGAAACTTCTACACGGTCAAGCCTCGACGTTAGAATGAACCCGATAGTTTAGGAGGCGTACGAAGTATATAGGTGGCGTTTGTTAAGATCAATGGACTATAATGCAAAGATAGCCAGTAACAGAGCCCCGGGGAGAAACGCGGCGTTTCCCCACACGGATGATGATCAACCATTTTCTCCCGTCCAGCACTACACGGATAGTTTGTCGTCTTTTGTGGCAAAGGATTCTTTTGTGATTGCTCTCTTTTTTTGGCAGCCTAGTCGGCGCAGGGTTCGGAGGGCAAACAGGGGCAAGGGAGAGGCAGGGAAGAGAGGCACAGGACCTTTTGCCAACCGCCGATATACCGCATACGGCACTCCCTCTCGTGACAAGGTCACTTCGTTCCTCTTGTGACGAAAGAGGCTCGTGAAGACTGAAGAGGCTCGGCGCCATCATCTCGCCCCCTGACTGAACGGACCACCACACAAGCTTGGACACTCATCACCTTCTCCCACTTTACCAGCCGAGCCGCCTCGTATGGAGCGAGGTGTCCATGCCGGGCTGGGGATTCGGCATTCCCAGGCGCGAAGGCTGGAGGCTTAAAATCGGCCCTGATGATAGGATCGCTTACTAGGAGTCGGTTTACCGCTGCGGAACCTTCTCGTTAATCTATTTCAAACCCGTCCTCGCCAAGGCGGCCACGACAAACCTGGCTGGCGATCGCCACCCGCTTCTGGGTGATGGTAGCCGAACGATGATAATACCCCCGACCTGAGCAAATCCTGTCCCGCCATTCGATCGGGATGGAGAGCAAGGCCAGAGAGCAAAAGATTGGCGGTGGCTGGATTAGCTAATATTTCTCTGGCTTCTGGAAGAAGATGTGACGGCGGGGAGTTCGTGTTTCGCATTCCCCTGGCTGTTTCGTCTTCTGCGTGACATGGCTCTGCCCGCCAACTCTTTGGGCAGGTCATGGTACGTGCGTACGGCCCTTTTTCCTAATTTCTATTTTTTTCTCTCTTTCTCTTTCTTGTTTTCGTCATCCAATCCAGACTCTGCCGAATAAGGGCGAGCGGGTGGTGAGCGATGATACCCTTGCGCTCTGGAACCCTCGGTCTGCTTCCCACATTGGGCTCTTAGCCTCTTTCCCCCCCCTTTTTTTTTTTCTTCTCACTTGTAAGTACTACTGTACGTACAGAGATAGACATACATAGCAATTCCAGTCCCTTGTAGATGTCGACATGCGCGCGGTGCCGTTCGGTTCCTGCATTCGGTTGCATTTCCCTGCCCAATTGCCCCGTGTGCGGTTCGGGGGGGAGGGCGCGCGCACAGTCCAGATTCATGCACGATTCAGGCACACCAATGGGAATACACGATCTCCCGAAGGGGGGAGCATTGGCGTCCAAAGCGCCGCACTTGGTTCCCCGAATCACAAGGCTTCCCTCCTTCCCATCGGGGGGAACCGCCATCCTCCATCACAGCTCTATCCATGGACGAGCAAACTAATACGAGTGCCATTGTTTCAAGAAGTCCGACTCGATCCCTCTGTCGGGTTTCAGATTTTTTGAGACGGCAGTATACCTATCAGATGGGAATAACCGCCTCACTTTGCCTATTCGAGAGCCAACGAACTCTCTCCCGAACTCTCGACGATGCCAGTTCATCCTGCCTCTCCGGCCCGAAGAGAATGGACGGGAAAATTGCGTGCCCAAGGGGGGAGATCTGGCGCGGCGAGGGGGTCATCCTCGACGGTCAGAAGGTCCTACTGTTTCTCTCCGACGCGAGAGAGCGGGCTACACGAGCTGTTCGTCTCGGTAGAGTGTTCGGGTTGCGATCAGGCGACTACGGAACTACGACGGCGAGCATCTAGACGGGCAAAGGCTAGTCGCAGCCACACCGCCAACAACCCCCAACCTAGCCTCAGTGTGGTCAAGTACCTAGGCAGAGGTAAGGGCAAGGTAATCTAACTTCAATGCAAACTATTTTGGATTCCGCGTAGTGGACGGCGGCACGGCGTCAAAGCGTACGGCGATTCCCCCCCCACATCAGGTCCGGTGGGCAGCACTAAGTGGGAAGGGGGAAAAGGCTCGTGATGGCTGGGCAAGAGGTTCGCTTTCGAGAACATACGGGGCTTGAAGCATGTTTACGAGCTAAAAGTGTCCGCATCGTGATCTCGGGCTGCCCGGTAGCGTACAACTTACTCTCAGTCTCCGTAGTGTACTTGAAATTCTTAGTTTCTCTCTCTCTCTGTCAGTCTCACTGTCTCTCTCTCTTTCTGCCCGCAGGCGCCGGGAATAACCGCCCATCTCGCCCGTCATGTGTGGAAGCTATCGCCAATTCGACGCCATCAATTATGGCCGAGCAGTCTTGCGTTTCAGCTTCTCGCTCTCTGGTGTGTTGGGTGCCCTATACGTGGTCTACTCTGGTAGTCCGCCGTAGCTGTCATGAAACAAAAATAGGTCAAAACAAAAGCCCCGAGAGCAAGAGGGAGGAAGAATAGGTACACAGCTGCACGCCAGGGTCGCACAGCGCTTGTGACTTTCGTATCGCAAAAGAGTACTATGCATCAAAAACATTTCATCGTGGAATTTATGCACCAGTGGGGAAGACCAGCTTATGACTTTAGTGCTGTAAACAGTAGCCTCGTGGCAGAGAGAGAACCTCGCATGGGCCGCGACGATCTACGAAGTACACACAAAAAAAGCATTAACTGGAGAGCCGCCGACCCGTTGCACAACGGGGACCAGCTAAGGTTACTCAACATTAGCAGCAGCGGCGGCGGCAGCAAGCAGTAGCTGCAGAACGGCAACCTTTTCCTACCTTTTTTCGTTACCCCCGAACTTGGCGCCAGCCTCCTGCTCATTCCCGCTGGGTTGGCGCTGGGTTGGCGCTGGGGTAGGCGCTCATGGCTCAAGAAATCCGCGCCGTGGATGGCGCATGACTGGTCACGGATGTCTGGTGCCTCTTTAGCTCTGGTCTCTGTCAGCGGCCGGGAGGGAGGGAGGGGGCAGCTCGAGAAGGACGGTTTCTATTCTTGGGCGGTCCCCGGGTCCCCAATCAGCCAGTGAGCTTGGAGGATTCCGCCACTTAGAAGATTAAGGTGCCGTACCTGAGAGAAAAAAAAGACGAGGAACAGGACAGATGTGGAGAGAGCAGAAGGGAGGGGCGCGCGCCCGCCTTGACTTTGCTAGTGTGATGCTTTGCATGCCGAGGAGCTAAAATCTCTAGGCCTTCGACCCAAACTGTCGAGGTGAAACAACGCTCTGGCAACGGCGAACCCATGTCTCTCTCTACCCCCCCGGAAGCACCAGCCCAGGGCTATTGTTGATCTCTTGTGGGCCTGCGTCTGCGTCTGCGGCCGCGGACGGGGTTTTCAATACGGGACTGGTTCGGAAGATATCACTATCAAAAGGCTGGGTGCTGGTGGAGGTGGTGGTGGTGGTGATTGAGAACCTCTTCGGGCCCCTCTCCGCCGGGGAATATGAACCGCTTGGTTTTAACGCCGGAGGAGGGATCCTCTTCACCGCCGAAGATTATCATTTCCTTACCATTGGTAGACAGATGCGAGCGTTGGGAGAGCGAGGGGGGCGAAACAGGGCGAATCGCGGTGGCATTGTTTCCCAGCACATCTTTAAAAAAGCGTAGTTTCATTACTCCGATTGCCCTTACCGCAATAGATTTTTTTTTTTTATAGAAAAAGGAGATTCGGAAGATGCCGTAGTCGTCCAGTAACGGAGGAGACTGGTCGTGTGCACAGGAATATGCTCCTCCGGATTATCTACAACTTCACTGTCCTCGGAAGTAGTACGCGATGAAGGCACGGGTCCCTGCAACCGAGAGTGAGCAACTGCTTCTCTTCAATCCAAATATGCCCCCCTCGGAGAGATACGAGAGTACGGGGCAGATGCCTTATCTCTCTACACTTGCATGTGCTCTTCTTGTTGCGCGCAGCTACCACCTGGTTCTGTTGCCATTCCAACTACCTATATCGTTTAGGTAGACCGAGTCCCAATGGTGTGGTTGCGTTCCGGTCATGGGCGAGCTGAGAACTGACGATGACCTCCCTGATGACCCGGCACAAGGATGAACGGGACGATCAAACAGCACACAGCAAACCTGTGTACGGTTAGCACACCTCCCCAGCAACACCAGCTTATCACGAAAAGCCCTTGCTGCGCATAACCCAATTCGTATAGTCTACTCCATACTGCGTACGTCCTGCTTGGTGGGTGTCCTGCTGGCGTGCCTGGCGGTCCTGGCTGCTACTCGGTTTCAAGTTTCAGAATATGCTGGGGAGTTGCGTCCATCTAGTGCAGCGTCGCTATCCACTTGCCTCTTTTCTAGCCCAGCCTGCCAATCCCCCACCTCTTTCTACCGTTGTGGGCGTCTGCTCGCAGCGTGCCGTTGCTACCTTGCTTGCACGCAACCCTGGCTCGGCCCACTTTGAGCCAGCTGAAGAACCGTTGCTGTCGCCTGGATGGCAACGAGAGAGGCAAGGATTTACTTGGTAGTCCCTGGCGCTAGACAAAGTGGTTATGCACAAGCTGTCAGCGAAAGGGAGCATTGCCCGCGGCGCCGAAGTGTGCGCACTCTGCGCAAGGGAGTCAAGCGACCGAGTGAGGGGTAACCATATAGTAACGACAGATAATTTTTTTCTGCTCTACCGATGCATGGCAAGGGGAGGGAGCAGGGTACCGGGTGGCGATGGTAACCATGGAAAAGAGAAAGGAAAATGAGAACAGCCACCCCCAAGTACAAACTATGAGGGAGGTCCTCGGCTTCTCGCTGCTAGGCGTGGCTCACCGTCTCGGTGGAACCGACTCATAGGCTCATTTACTTGCCATGGCCGTGAAGGAAGCAAACGTAAGCCTCAGTAGGGAAACCTTGCATGGAACAAAGACACCCATACCGAACCGTGACCGAATCATGGGCTTGCTGCCGTGCCGGAATGGCTCACGCACGAGAGCCCTCCCCGAGCGGGGTAAACAAGGCAGAGAGACAGAGACGGCCAAGCAGAGAGAGGCCAACGTCGGACGGCGCATGAAGGGCCGGAACGGGACATGGCAGATGAATAGCAAACAGATACTGTGCTTGTTGAATTTCGATAGTATACGTATGTATGTACGACTCGAGCCCAGGTCCCCCAACCGAGGCATCCCGCTTGTGGAAGGGAGCCATCCAACCAAGTGAGCAACATTGCTCTGGACCGTTCTCGCGTACGACACGGATGTGTGGTATTGTCCAATCCTCACCGAGAGGTGCATTGCACAGCCATCGTTTGCTTACGGAGTACTCCGTAGCAAGAACCGCCGGGCGGGCCTGTGTTGAGCTCGCGTATCACTCACCCTACGTACAGTCTCTTGCCGAGGGGAGCGATGATGGGTATACGGATGACAGGTGACTGGGGGGGAGGAGGGGTGAGGACTGGTGCTGCGCAGCTCTCTCTCTCTCTTTTTGTCTCTCTCTACTTTCCTCTCTTTCGCGTCAAAACTGCGAGATGTGTGCCTCGATTCAACGACAGAGTGGGATTGAAGAAGGCCGATTTGCTGAATAACCCAACCAGTCACGCGCGGCAGAAGGGAGGGGCGCCAGTTCGTAACCCAGCCCCAGCCCGCTTCAGAATGTGGATGGTTGGAGGACGCAGCAGATGTGGATCTGAAATTGCTTCTAGGCTTGTGCCAAAGGCGTTTCATGTTGGACAAGGGAAAGTCCAGGGGACGGG
>FTLB01010561.1_pt1 | contig 11504 bp, 7 predicted proteins | sample 1658291 | NCBI WGS metagenome assembly FTLB01 (sample SAMEA3914812, study PRJEB12502) | metagenome | biome: forest; material: soil | place: Canada | collected 2011-07-07 | depth 0.1 m
ATTGTAAGTAAATCTATAGTAGCTAAAGTCTAATTGTATCAGAAGAGAAGAGTCTAGGCAATGATGTAACTAGCTGATTGGGAAATGATTTACTCCAACTTCTTCGCCAGAGTGCGAAGACTCTTCACATTGTCCACAAAAGTCTCTTCGATGGGGCGGAAGCTGAGGCCGAGATCTTTGGTGATCTTGGATGTATCAACCTTGTAGGTGTCTGGGACCGGCGGACTGGTCGGGTTGCCTTGCGGCGTGACGTTCCTCAGCTCCGAAAAGCGTTCTCGGATGATATTGGCCACGAGCTGGAAGGTGTAAGCGCCACCAGCCACCAGATATCGCTGATTAGCGGCGGCTTCGCTCTTAAAGGCCAGAAGGTGCGCCTTGGAGACTATATAAAGAGTCAATTTACAACCCAGAGAGCATGGTTACGGTGGTATTGCATATAGATGTGTAACTTACGATCCCGAACATCAACATAAGAGAAGAAACCCGTGGCGGGAACTTCCTTTGCTTCACCGTTGATCAAGTGCCAAATCGCACCAGAGGAAGTGTTCAGCTTGGACATGTCATCGAAGTCCTGGGCGAGAGGTCCGTGTACCATTGGGGGACAGAGGGTCGTGATGCTGAAGCCAGGCTTCTCCTTCTCAACAAAGTCAAAAGCTGCTTTCTCGGCGAGGGTTTTGGAAACGAGGTAAGCAGCGACGGGATTGGATGCACGAGCTTCCTCGATAGTCATCGGGTTCCAGTCCTTCTCGGTATATGAATACCCCGGGCGAAGACCAGTCGCGAAATCGAGGACAGCTGCAAAGGAAGAAGTGATGACGATTCGCTTCACGGAAGGATTATGGGATGCCGCAGCCTTGAGAACGGAGAGGGTTCCCCGCACAGCGGGCTCGAACAGCTCCTTATCATAGTCCTGTGCGTTCAGTATGAAAGGAGATGCTGTGTGAATGATCTTTTGATAATATAGTTAGCCTCAGTGCCCTTCTGGACTGAAAAGTTGATGTGTCTTACCCCATCGACACCCTTAACGGCCGCATCAAAAGCGCCAGGGGCTGAGAGATCCGGAACGATGGCGAATGATAAGAAATCGGCGTGCTTTGGGTGTGCTTCTCTGACCTTCTGAGCGGTGGCCTCGGATCGAACAGTTGCCTTGACCTTGTATCCAGCGTCGAGGAAGTCGTTCAGGACGTGGGCCGCGACGTAGCCGGACGCGCCAGTGACGAGTACAGTTTGCGATATATTCGGGATCTGAATCGTGTCTACCAGTTAGGTGTATATATAATTGAACGCAAAAGCTTGAAAAATTGCTAAATCTACGCGATGAAGCTGCGTAATACTTTGGAGTATGGTGTTTGGAGTGTGGTCTGCAGAGAAGTGCAAGTATGAGATGATGGTTCGAACAGCCACCTCCAGGGAAGCAGAATGGGCATCGCTCTTTAATACAAATTTTTAGACGTATACGACGTCAATATCACTCCCACTGCAGAGACAACTAGGACGAAACTTCTAGATGAGATGGTCATCTTCACTTTCCACTCTCGGAACACGTTTAACCCCAAACTTCGCACGACGACCTTCGGAGTTGTCATCATCGTAAGTTGAGTTTGTTTGGTACCTTAGATAGGACAATGATGCAATAAGCGGGATCAACAGAGGAAAAAAGAAAGAAGAGCTAACCCCATCTCAGCGCTGCGGGACCCGCATTTTGGCCGCTTAGCGGATAATCATTTCCGGAGGACTCCGGAGGACCGTGTTACCTGACGCGTTGTGCTCTCCTTAAGCCAGGAAGAAGGACATTACGGTGCGCCGCACGCCGGATTTCCCCCGTGAAGAGGGCTACTAAGGCTGCTTAGGTACAATCACCAACGACTGTACTTCACAACGAAATATTTGGCCTGTTTTCAGGTCCAGCCAATTAGCCCCTTTACATCAGCTGCAAAGGCAGATGCCTTCTATATCAGAATGAACATAAATAATCAGCATTTGAGCATCCCATAAGAAGGAGCTGTCGTGCAAATTAGCACGGTTGATTCTCAGTACGAAGTACAATCTTATGCCGCGTGCTTTGTTTTCCTCTTTGCTTCCACGCCATCTGTTAGCCGAGCCTCTGTGCCGGACTTAAGGGGCTTAACGTGGTTCTGCTGCGACTGAGGTCAACAGTGCATTACAAAGATCGGAGTGCTCCGGATTCGATGACTAACACTAATGCTCCGCCCTTCAAACGGGAACCAACACCAGCATCATTTTAGCGGTCGGCGCCACCGTCCCTTGGAATTTTAGAAAGATGCTTCAGGGTAATAATACAACAATCCAACATCTCCGGATTTCCGACATGTTTGATGTAAGAAAGCTAGAGATCTCCAATTTCGTAACTTCGTACAAGTATAGCTTTATGAACATATCTGTCCTCATGTGCCCCATATGTAGAATGGGCCATCATCTGTTGCGCGACGGCTTCAAAGATTCTCTACTCAAGCACCCATTCGATTGATAGCCTTTCAAGATGAAGATGGAACAGGAACCCACCAAGCCGCGGCTACTCCTACATGAGGCTATTACCATACGTCATTCGACACGGTTATTTCTTAGCAAACCGCTACCTGACCACGTATTACACGAGGCACTCCAGCTGGCGACGCGTTCGCCCTCCGAATACAACTCACAAAGGTGGCGCATGTACGTGGCAACAGGCGATGCGCTCGAGCGACTCAAACGAGAGCTGAGAGCGGCGGCTCTCTCGGGACCGCCAGCCACCGAGGCAGACTTGGCACCATGCCTCAGGGCCAGCCGTTCAGCCCTGGGCAAGTTGGTCTACGGCGTGGGATGGGGTATCCCGCGAGAGGATACAAAAGCCACACACGAGGCGGCGATGCGCAACTATGACTTCTTTGGCGCCCCTGTTGGCATAGTCCTCTGCTTGCCCAATAGACTGCCTGGTGTCGAAGCTCTCAGCATCGGGATGTACCTTCAGACGTTTCTGCTGGCGTTGGTGGACCATGGCGTTGCGAGTTGTGCGCAAGTCGCAATCGCCGAGTATCCCGAAGCTGTTCGTGCTGCACTCGGCATTCCCGACGATCTTACTATTCTCTGTGGCATATCTGTCGGCTACGAGGATACGAATGCCCATGTCAACACCTTAAAGGTTGGCCGCCATCCTGTTGAGACAACCACTGTGTTTATGAAGGACTAGGGCTCCACAAATGGAGTTATTGGTGCAATGGATGGGAGTAAATAACCGGCGTCCGCTTCGAAATATGTCTTGCGCTTTGTGCCAAGAAAAATGGGTTTGGAAAACAAGGGAAACTAACTACACGGGAAAAGTAGAGGCGGGCGATATGTTTGTATGAGTTCATGAATGGCACATATATCTCCTCCTTGTATCAATCAAATCAGCGAACCTGTTTTTCGAAAAAGAAAAAGACGATATAGAGTACTTCCATCAAAAATGGCTCATCTCTGCCTCGTTTTCATGTTTTATACTATACTTGACCACATCACTCAAAAATTTCGTGCCCAGTTATCATTATAAAACCATTCCGTACAGCACGAGTACAAAAGTCTAGTATGACAAGGTTGAAAGATTGAGACCCAGGCGGCGCTATCGCTGATTTTGGCGGATAATCAATGTTGTTAATAGAAAGAAACAGTTAAAAGCCTATACTCTATATCATGCTATGCCCCTATTTTCCCTTACTCCATGCGTAGCAAGCCTAACATCTGTAAAAATAAAGTAACGGAGAGAAAGAAGCACCTAAACAACACAAGAGAGGCACTTAAATCCATTCAGCGACAAACCAAGACCCTATGCTTATATCTTTGTTCAATTGAGTTGCAACGCCGTAAAATATTATTAGAGCTGCGCGATCATGGCATTTACGAACGTGTTGCAGTTGTTAGTTTGGACGTTGTAGACCGGATTCGCGGCGACATGTGCTTGGGCCGCGGCCTTGGCTTTCGCAATCTTAGCGGCGGTGGTCACGCCCCCAAACTTGAGCACTTGGGGCGGGATGACGGCCCAGTTATGGAAAGCGAGCCGCGCCGCACCCGCGTCATTGCTGACCATATGGAAAAGTTGTGCGTTAAAGTCGCGATTCACCTTCTGGTTCTTTCCGCGGCCGGTAGGTTTCACGGTGACCTGGCCCATGACTATGCCGATATGCTCAAAGCCGAGCTGTTGGCGCAGCTGCTGCAACTCCGAGGCCGACTCCGCGTCGCCATCCCCTACCTCAGCAGGGAGGGGCCACTCCAACCTGAACCACGCAAAGCCTGGCTGCAGGCCTGGATTCGCCTCAATTGCCGCCGTGAACTGGGTGGTATCGACATTGGGTGGTTTTGCAGCGGTTGCGGGACCGGGGGTGGCCGCTGGAGCTTTAGGCGCGGGCGTCCCTATGGCAGCCACGGCCGGTGCCTTCTTGGGCTGGGCAACCGGGGCCGGCTCGGTGGGAGGTTTGACGGCCGGCGTTTTCTTCAAATCGGCTTCTACGGAGTCCACGACCTTGCCAACATCCTTGACGGCGGCCTCCTCTGCTGAAGGGCCTAGAAATGCTCTGGCATCCAGCCCTGTAGGGTCTTCGTATAGAGATTGGTCGATCGGGCTTGCGATCGCCGTCGCGACTGCAAGCACAGATATCAGGTAGGAGAATCGCATTTTTATCAGGTTACTGGGTTGGTCTAAGATGTACCTTTGGAAGAGTGTGCGTTGCTGCCCTCCAAAGGTGGTCGAAGGAGAGAGGCTTTGGTTGAGCGGATAGTGTTTGTGAAACTTACTGATCACCTTGAACTAGAACTGCTTATATATGTCGTTTTCTCGATGTGAACTATGAGACGGGGTTTTTCCCAATGATTTGACGAGAGTCCGGATTTAATATCCAAAACATCAGCTTATCGCTGTGTGTTGAGGAGGCCTCGCAGCCCCCTGGACGCCTGGGCGTCATCCCATCCTGGAAAAAGGCTATCTGTGTGTGCTAAGCGTCAGAAGGGGCCGGTTGACTTCTGGGGTGGCCAAGTTTCCTATTTGTGCAATGAGCACGAGTCTATGTTCCCGATTGAGAGCCGTCAGGGATGCGTTGCAGAGCAGTTCAGGCTCTTTTTCCATCTAGGGGTTGATTCATCTATGTCTCTGGGCTTGCCTAGCCAGTACCTAGATGCTGCACAAAGATGGCACGATGATTAAAGGAATACCTGACATGTGTGTATATGTCGGATCTCGCTTTTAATTGGGGTCATTCTGGATGTCGTCTTGCCGCTGGCTTGGGACGCTCGCCGCAACATGTCGTCAAACAGACGCGGAGAGGGAGGGTCCTCGCCTCTGCAAGCGCTGATCGGTATCGCATGATTTCCATACTAGGGGTGAGGGAGAAAGGCGGATCAAGAGAGTGAGTGACAGAAAGAAGGGAGGGTAAGGGGGAGGTCCGAGACAGTGTGTGGGTGACAGCCGTGCCGCGATCCTACAGAGAGAAAATTGAGCACGAACCCTACCTAGCTTGAAACCGTTGCCCATGCTCGGATGCAATCAGTGGTCGTACCGTTTAAGCTAAAACTGATCCTGCAGGAGAACCTTTCATTGTGCGCTTGCCTCGTCTTGTTTCTTCTTTCGCTAAGTATCCACCAAGCTCGACGTCAACTAGTCACAGAGAACGCGTGAGGTAACTCACTCAGGAGAACAGCATAAGCAGTCCGTTCCTAGTCTTATTCTCATTTCCTGTGCTTTGACTCCATACCGTAATTAGGGCTGTACGAAATAGATTTCCATCAACTACAGCAAAGTGCCCGCGCGAGCCGGGACTGAGTAAGACCGCATCAGTTACTCTCCGTAGTTGCTCTTGCTTGACTCCGGATCTCGAACCTGGAATGCTCCCGCTTATGCACACACTGTCTCCTTTCGTTTTATCTTTTGTAACAGTATCGTACTTATAATCAACATTGCTGAATGTACGGCTCTGCGCACCGGAAACTGTGGACTGACAGCCACTGCAAGATAGGGGGTTTAAAAGGAGAACCTCCCGCGAGAGGGTAACGAAAAGAAGGAGAATTAGCATTTCGATACAGAAGATTCAGCGTCACTCTTCTATTCTCTGTAAAGCCTTTCATCCCACTTACTCAACTATGGTATACTTAGGTAGTATACTTTTTAATATTTTCCAACTATTACAAGTAAACCCCGGTAGAAAATATCAGCACCAGCTTGTATTTGCTACTCAAACGAGAGGTGCGGTAGAATTTGATGCACCCTGAAGTTAGTTGAAGTGAAATTGAAAGCCCCTGTTAAATACCTTAAAGTAAGAAAGATTAGATATCAGGTGTGTAGAATTGGTTAACAGGACCAACCCCAACCACATCCTTTTAGGCCAAACGAGAAGACTCGGATTTTCTTATAGATTTATTTTAAAGGAGGAGTGGTGCTGCGTGGCATTGCCGCACAACGCCCTCATCGCCGTAGTGCCGTGCGCCTTGTGCGACAGGGCAGCGATGTCAGGTACCGGCCCATCTGGGCCTGCATACCACGATCTGCTCTTCTACGGCGAGACAGTGGTAAACGGAGTCTTACGCCATCGAATTAAGAAAAGAGGTCTAAATTATTGATAGTACTCAATGAGCCACAGAGTCAGATTCCATACCATCCCCTACTCTTTAAAGACTAAAGATACCGTCCAACCAATCGAACGCAACCTGCGAGAGCAGGGGTTCGGCCCCCATCTGGCAGTGTAAACCTGCGCCGAGGTTGGAGGGGAAGTAATGGAAGGTGGCGTTATGCTTGCCGGATTGGTTGTAGAGTTGTGCCAAGTCGAGCTCCTGGCCGGGTAGGACGGTGTCGTTCTCACCTTTGCCCACCCATCCATGACCTGAGATGTTGCCGACCACGGAGGGGGTCAGCTTGTAAGCCCCGGTCTGATTTACGAAGTCGTAGGGCGATTCGGTGTCGAAGGACCATAGCCCCTGGTTTAGCGCCCACCGACCGGAGGTTGGAAAGAACGGCAGCGCCTCCTGGATGGCTATATCGAAAGCCGTGGCATTTCCGGCCTTGTAGGTATCGTAAAAAGGCCCCAGCTGCTCTAGCACGATGTCCTGGAAATTGGTGAGGCCATCGACGGACATCACGGCCTTGAGGCGCGGCTCGCGGCTCGCGGCAAGGGGCGCGAGGACGCCGCCGAAAGAAATACCCACGAGGCTCAGATTATCCATATCGACATCGTGTCGGCGTGAAAGATAGTCGACAACGGGTGTCACAACGTTCCACCACTCAGGGGTGAAGCCAAGCTTCTGCTGGCGGCGGACGGTCGGCTGGCCAGGCCCTTCGTACGTGACAAAGTTCCAGCCACGATCCAGAATCTCACGACCTAGCTGATGCCAAATATCTTCCTGGGGGGCATCGTAGCCGTTACCGACAATAACCGTCGGAGCCTTGGTACAGTTTCCCTTGTGTGTCTTCCAGAAGTAGCCAGGGATTGTATAGCCCGGCCCTGTGACTGTGAATCGCTGGCCTGGCTGGTCTTGTAGCGCGATGGCCATATGGAAGTCGTCGAGTGCTTGCTGCCATGGCCCATAAAGACGGGGGTCGCTCGAGTTGCCAGTGAGGAAGAAGCCGGACATGCGGTAATAGGACGAGGCGCGGAAATAGGCCTCGCGCGCAGAGACTACTGTCTTGGCCGCCAGCGCCTGCTTGTGTATCTGCTCGCCCATCCAATAGAATTCGTTAAAGAAGCTGTCGAAGTCGCCGGGTACGATCTGGCTGGCGATCCGGAGAACCTCGCTCACCGCGATGCCTTTGTTGTTCGCCAGGGACAGCGCTTCAGTAAGGAGGAAAGAAAACTCAGCATCGGCGCTGAGCGGATATTGAACTACCGAGCTGTTGATGGTTCCACCATAGGACCCGATGTAGTTCGAATCCCGACGTGTGTTCCCCCCGGCTCGGGAAGACACTTGGTGAGCTGGTAGTCTTGGGATTTTGTTCGGAACAGAGATCAGTGCTCCGGCGGCAAGTTGAGCACAGAGTGGGACACCTAAGATGGTGAGTGTGTGGGTGAGCTTCATCTTGATGGACTTTATAAATCTATGCAGTGATGTTGGTGTGGTAATTGTATTGCTGGGTCTGCTCTCCACGTAACGAGCGACATGTTGTCTCTTTATACTCAAATGTAGTGGCTCGTTTCCGCTTCACTCTGAACGATCTGCAGAGTTCCATTTCGCATGGAATCCCGATATCACACCTCGGTTTCGGGACAGTGGTAGTTTTCTGCATGCCACGAGCAATGGAACTGAGGCTGGGAGGTCCCTTGGTGATCCTCCGCTACGTTACTATGACGTGCATTACTATGACTCAGTGCTGCTGTATAAGCCACAGCCGCTGAGGGATGGAAATGTAATAACACGGATGCGTGGACCTAGGGATGAATAAGTGGCGAGCGAAGATGCGTGAAATCGTTGACTTTCTTTTTCCGACTGGTGACTTTACGCAGTTGCGTTGTCTCGCCTCGCGGCAGCTTTCGTCGATCTCCGCCAGCTCCTCATTTCCGAATTGGGCTATTCATTCGAGATGCTAGGTACTAGCGTCGCTACGCCTCTTCGCAGGGTTAGAAGTAAAAGCGTTAGCCTGAAAAGCATCCTTAGCGAACAATAGGGCTTATTCTCATGCGGCACATAGCTCAGCGCTAGGTAAGTAGATTCGGGGAATTCATTAGAGTCATGCCGACGAAAACAAAGCAGCGCCTTTTAAAGGTAAATAAAATATGTATATACTCTTTAAAATAACACAAAAATCTTCAAATTAAATAAAGATACTTTGATGTAAAGTCATACAGGCAGGCCCAGGCTATTTTTTTTTATTCCCGCAAAGCAAATTATTGCACAGATAACTCTCCAAGCTAGAAATTTGATGAGTCGCAGCGGAGCTTCGAGATTCGACTTGGCTTGAAGAATGCTATGGGTAGCCCTTTGAGCAGTATACCGGACTATATTCATGCGTCAGCTCGTCGGCGCTGCCGGATTCCACTAATGGGAGAAGCAGGTTGATTGTAGACTTTCAAGGCTGCTGAGTACAAGGTTCGGAAGAATCAAACCGCCCTTCGGTTCAACATTAAAAATAGACACCAGCCCGCCTAGCATACCGCCAGCGGCTCGAAGAAGCGTCAAACAGCATTATACAAATCTCGGGGGCTCCTAGTATTGGATATCGGTGCTGACTAGAAGAATCATCGATGAGGATCTTAGAAGGGTCCACTACGTTAAAATGTATTTCATCTTCCAGAAAATGGCCCATGACCAGGACAAAGCCATAACTGTGATAAACTCGATGCTCCATCGGCTATTCTCGGCCGACCCAGACGTTCGGGAAAGCTTGCCTTCGCGATTTTTCTAGAATCAACATGGTTCATCCCCATATCAAGCTCACTGGACTCGTTGGAAATCACAAGTTCGGGACGGCTCTCGTTGTGCTGCTGTGGTCGAGTTACTCGATAATAATTGTGTCCAACCATGTGCAGTCGTGAATCTGTTGAATAATGGTCGCCACAATGCTTATACGAGCGAACTAGGTGGTAATGCAATATTTGAGACTCGGAGCATCACTAGCGACTCTGTCAGGAAACTGCAATACATGTGCCAATAGCATGGAGTCACTGGTTGTGCTTTACGTGCCGGGTATGGCACTCGTTGTGCGATAGCGATATCTGCCTGTGCTGGCTCAGCCGCAACGCTGTGGCCTCTTGTAAATATTTTATATACTATCCATAGCATGGAGTCAAGGGGCAGACATAGAGCTGAGTTGTTTATTATGGATTCAAATCAGTCATATCATGAGACCACTGCATACCTCCGCGGCAGGGCGCCTGTGAGCGTCGCTTGGCGGTTGGCTCATCATTACTCGGCTAGGAACGGGAGAAGCCAAGATTAGCATAAGATAAAGGATAATGGTCAGAGCAAAAGGGAAATTGGTAAAGGACTTGGCTCCTGCACCAATGTGCGAAAATTACCCCTGGATACATATGTAACTCGCCCGGGTGATTGATGGTGAATATTCCAGAGGCGCATATGGGTGGCCGTGAGTAGGAGGATTTTGATGATCGGTGTCAACCAGGAGTGCCGCCTTCCAACTAATAAATCCAGCGTCGCAGGCTACGCCGCATACCGAATTCTGAAACAAATGCAGGAGACCATCGCTGTTAGTCGCGCGAACCTGAAGTAATGGGCCAGTGCGCGGATACTCCCTTTTCGGAGCAGGTAGTTCTCTACCTCCCTTATCGCGGGGGTACGTGCCTGGACACATAGATCTCTGTTTGGCTCTCCCGGGCTCCGTTCATATTCCGTCAATCAGTCAACACTGCTTATTTAGAGTCTCTTAATACTACATCTAAATCCCAATCCATCTTATTTGACTTAGCGATATTTAAAACGCAGACATATCAGCTATAAAGTATAGATTGAATGATTCTAGCATTAAAGTCTGAATGACGCTTTGACCGCCTTGATTTCATCCTCGGTTCGCTGCCAAATTGGGGTAATGGTGGTGCAGAGTCCAGAGCTGTTCAAGTTCGCATGTGCAATCGCAATCTCCGAACAAAGTAGATGAAGTTACCTTGCAATCCCTGAAAGAATGCAACGACGTCGTAATGATGCTTCCAAGAGAGGTATTCTCTTCGCAAACAGTTGTAGCAGCAGTCATAAACTACATGTTTGAATAGAATTTCATTCCCCATTTCTTGTCGTAATCCATGGCCTGCTCGGGTCTCTTTCATCCTCCATTGGATTCTCAGAGCTAGACGCTGCCATACATACGTCATGAGATTGTTGACTTTCATCGTGGGCAGTCTTCTGTCCCTCTGCACAGCCATCCAAGTGCCGCAGAAGGCGAATACGATTCTACGCGCGCATCACGATCCAGCAAAGAGGGCGCTTCTACAGGATGTGGTTACTTTTGACGAGCAATCGCTCTTCATCCATGGCGAGCGTGTCATGATCTTCAGCGGCGAGTTTCATCCTTGGCGCCTGCCGGTCCCGTCATTATGGCTAGATATCTTCCAGAAGATCAAGGCACTGGGTTTTAACTGCGTATCTTTCTATCCGAACTGGGCATTGCTAGAGGGCAGACCGGGCAACTTCTCCGCAGAAGGGGTTTTCGATTTCGCGCCGTTTTTTGCTGCCGCGAGCAACGCTGGGGTCTACCTCATTGCGGTACGTGTCTATGTCAAATAACCAGATATGGCGTGCCACTTATCTTCATTCCTTGTCTTTCGACAGCGTCCAGGACCGTATATCAATGCTGAAGTCAGCTTTGGTGGGTTTCCAGGTTGGATGCAAAGGGTCGAGGGCTTTCTTAGGACGAATAACGCAAACTACCTGAAGGCAACGAATAAGTAAGCTTTTTTATAAAATTCGAAGGCTCCAGAAGCCACCGCTGATAGCTCTTCTAGCTATGCTGCAAATATCAATCGCATCATCGCGGAGGCCCAGATAACGAATGGCGGCCCTGTGATCCTATATCAACCGGAAAACGAGTACACTGTTGGCCTCCC
>FTLB01725747.1_pt1 | contig 11503 bp, 4 predicted proteins | sample 1658291 | NCBI WGS metagenome assembly FTLB01 (sample SAMEA3914812, study PRJEB12502) | metagenome | biome: forest; material: soil | place: Canada | collected 2011-07-07 | depth 0.1 m
GGAAAGCGCATAGGCGAAATCACAAAGATTGCCGATGCTTTTCGCGAATGGGAGACTGCGAGCGCGTCCCTCGCAGAGCTCCAGGGCCTGCTCGAGTCTGACGATGCCGAGCTGCGGGAACTCGCCAATGAAGATCTCCCCGACACTACGGCTCAATTGGAGACCGTCGGAAAGAACCTGTCGGTGGCTTTGACGCCCAAACATCCCCTCGCAGATATGCCGTGTCTAATCGAGATCCGGCCGGGCCCTGGAGGCACGGAGGGCCGTTTTTTCGCCGACTCGATGGTCCAGATGTATCAGAAATACCTAGCCTTCAAGGGCCATCGCGTGCGGACCGTCAAGTACGAACTGTCAGACAGCTCTGGCGAGTCCGGAGACGCGGGCGAGGCCGCGCTCCAGGAGGCGGTGCTCGAGGTCCAGGACGTCGGCGCCTACGGAGTCTTCCGCGTTGAGGCCGGCATGCACCGCGTCCAGCGCGTTCCCGCGACGGAGAAACAGGGCCGCACGCACACCAGCGCGGTCGCGGTCTGGGTGCTCCCCTCGTTCCCCGAGACGGGCGCAATGGCCGAGTCCGATTTCGACGACCCGGAGAGCGACTTCTACATCAACCCCGCCGACGTACGCAGCGAGACGATGCGTGCTCGCGGAGCAGGCGGCCAGCACGTGAACAAGACGGAATCCGCTATCCGGCTGACGCACATGCCGACGGGCATCACGGTCAGCATGCAGGACTCGCGGTCGCAGCAGCGGAACCGCGAGGACGCGTGGAAACTGATGCGGTCGCGAATCGCGCAAAAGCGGCGCGAGGAACGAGAAGAGATCGCGCGGAATCTGCGAAGCAGCGTCCTCTCCAAGTCGCAGGTTACGCGGGGGGACAAGATACGGACGTACAACTTCAGCCAGAATCGGGTGACGGATCACCGGAGCGGCCTGGATGTGCATAACATTGACAACGTGATGGAAGGCAGGGAGTCATTGGATAAGATCTTCGAGAGCGTTCTCGCATGGCAAGCTGAGCGGGATGTCCAGGCACTCATTGACGAGGAAGAGGCTGCTGCTCTCCAAGCTGGGAATCCTAAGAAATAGAGATGGGATTTTCACTGATTTGTGATGATTATTGTACGACTAGATTTAGGTCAATAGGTCATATATACCCTCCCCAAACCATTTCTCTCTGCGTAACTTCTTTCCCCTCGCCATGTCCTAAGCGCAAAAGCTTCGAAGAAACACATACCGATATTACCGCCTACGAGCTGCTTGTCAGGATCGTTGTGCATACGGGGAGCTAGAGATCCTTGGTGGAAATTGTACATGTTTTTCTGCTATGCTGCCTTTTTTGATAGCTAGCTAGTGCTCAGAAGCCAAAAGACTTGTTTAAACAAACAAGAGAGGGGATCGGGAGGAGACGCCGGCCAGAGCACCAAATATCCATATTTTTTCTCATCGCCTCCTGCGGTCGAATGGGCACCATCGTTCACACAAAATATCGTCTCTCCTTCCTTAACGCCGTGCTCAAATGTCAAAAACAGGCTGGGTTTTGTACAACAGGTAGTTCCAACTTCCATCCGACGCACTCCTCTCCTGAATTCCATGTTGCCTTGTGTGTCGAAGCACGGCAATCTGGATCGTATCATGGCTCCAGAGTGACTTTCCACTCGAGCCAGAGAGTCGGAATCATGCGAGCCGAACAAATATTCCTTGCATTACTCATACCATTCAGCAATGTGTTCATCGGGCCGCAGCCAGGGCCTCCCGAGCGGCTCTGCGCTGCTCCAGAATTCCGATGATACCGTTCTGGCGAATCCGCTCCAGGATCATGCTCATGCCTTCTCGGCTCTTGCCGAGCTGGTCTTGAGTCTTGGTCGACGCGAGCGACTCGATCGTGCGCTGGATGCCCCTCGAACCGAACTTGGCGAGCCATCCATCCTCTTGCACGTGCTGCTGCGCCTTCTCCTCGAGCTTGCCTCGGAGGCGCTCACCAAGGCGGGACCGAAAGACGACCGATGTCTCGACGTCCGTCGTGGTAGGCATCCTGCGAGTTGCGGGTGCCTCGGGGAGGGTGTAGGTCTGCTTCTCGACCACGGAGAGCACACCAACAAAGTTTAGGTTGCGGCTCTCCGTCTTCATCCATCCCTCCCGCATGTCAACAACCGAAGTCTCGAGGATGTACGATGCCTTGTCGGGCGTTCCACCGCCGGTGATGCTCGTGGGCAGGAGCTTGAATACCGTTGGTGGGAGTCGGGATTTTTTGAGATGAAGTCTGGTGGTGTGTAGCCTCCCCGTGGCCGGGTCGACGTGCTGGTCTATCGTGTCCGTGCTAAGCACATGGGCGGCGAATGGATTCAGCTGCGGAGAGGAGTATCGGAGGAAGTAGGCGAGGGTGACGGTGGGAAAGGGGTGAGAGTAGGTGTGGTTGGTCGTGTGGGTGAGAACCATCTTGCCGGTTTGGACAGGGCGATGGCGCCGCACCGATTGGTGGATTTGATCAATTCGGAATGAATAAGGAAGGGAAAGAAACTGCCCGAAGGAAGATGTCGATGGCTTGCGACGGCGCAGATGGGCTTGTCCGCGTCGGATCGGGGATTTTGAGCTCACAATCCTGGGCGGAAGACCTTGACATGGGAAGTGTCGCAGTGTCAAGCTCCAGGCCGAAGCCGAGGTAGCCGTGCCAAAGTGCCCGGGTTTTTTATCGAAATAATACAAATCAATCCAAGTATGGATTCAATGCGGAAGGAAAGAAAGAAATGGCAAATACGAAGGGAAAAGGATTGATGCAGGCGATGAGAGAAGTCGTGGGAGGGGAAGGCGACTCTGCCCACAAACTTCACGCAACACGCGAGGAAGGACGGGATTGACTGTCTTTTCCCCCGACCTTTTGAGTGGTTCGAATCGTCGGCATGGAAGAAAGCTCCGACATCACCTACCTGCATCACACGACCATGTAGGTACAGGCTGTTCTAACAGTTTCTCTATCCAAAACCGATAGAATACACACAAATATGAGCGCTTACTGTATATATAATGTATTTTAGACACCAAACTATGCTTTTCTCTCTACATATGTCTTTTAATAGAAATAAAATCCAAAACCTTATGATATTAATGCCTGTAAGTAATGGAGGAGCGATAGTGCAACAAGTCCTCGATCAGCCACCTGCCTCATAGACAGAAAGTATTCCTGCCTAAGGCAGAAGCTTGAATAGTGGAGAACATTCTTCTGATTAGTCACCGAGTCCAGGCAAAAGTCAAGTCACATATCTCCGCTTTCCCCTCGAGGCCCCTGACTCTTTCGTGACTTCTTCTCGTCAACCTCAACATTTTGCCTCCCCGTCGCCGTCTCTTCCCCCTTCTCTATTGCGATCGCATCGGGGTTGACGACTGCCGGGATTCTATTTCCAAACCACGCGTCCCGTTTCCTCTTTATTCGCTTTCTTTTCCCTCCCTGACGCTACCCGAAAGGTGAACAAAGGTCGCTTTAGGAGTCCCCAACCCGAGTGAGTGGCCGGGTGCGACACGTCTGGCGTCGCGCGATCGACCGGACGAGCTTCGATTCTTCGACTTCCAAAACCTTTCCCATCGTGTCGCGATCTCCTGCGGATTATCTCGGCTCTCGGAGACGAAGCTTTAGGAGTCCTGGCTTACCGAAGGTTGTACTGATTGACGTTGTGGTCCTATTGAAGTCACGGTGCTATTCTGGAGGAAAGTGACTGCGACTATTAGGCCAATTCCATTCGCGAAGTGGCAGCCTGACATTGTTGGGTCTTTGTACTTTTCCTTCCTATTCACCCTCATCCTTTCATTGTTCTGTTTTTTTTTTCTTCAGTACAATCAGAATTGATTCCCGTACATCCTTCGCCATTAAGTCGCAAGGGAGAGTCGCATTTGATTTTGCCACAAAAGACCTGAGGAGAAGAGAGAAAGCGAGAGAGAGACAGAGAAAAAAAAAAAAAAGACTCGCGCCCTGCATTTTCAGTCTTGGTGCGATTCTATCGTGAAGACCACATCCTATCTCTCGCAATAGGCTTCTAATTAGAACAGCAACGCTCATCTGGGCACTGGTAGATGTCCCAGGAACATACTTTTGCCCCCCTCCGCATTTCACATTCGAATCTGTGAGGCCAGATCACCCAACAGCAGCCATGGCATCGTCGGTATTTTTCAAGTTCAAGTCCACTAAGGAGCCCATCCGTGTTGAGTTTGATGGAACCGGTATCTCAGTCTTCGAGCTCAAGCGCGAGATCATCCTCAAAAGCGGACTCGGCGATGGTTCCGACTTCGACCTCATCATCGCGGCCGACGAGGGCATGAAAGAAGGTAGGGTCATCTCCCTGGTCCCCTGATCTAGATCAACAAGTAGTGATTTATCATATACTAATCTCCTCTGTAGTTTACGACGATGACACCACCATCATCCCACGATCCACCACGGTCATCGCGCGACGACAGCCATCTCGGATTCCCGGACGGGGCGGTGCTGCCCGATATGTCTCGGGAAAGATGCCCGTCCACGCCAAGAATTCGTCGCGGAGAGAACAAGCCGCGAAGGCCGCCTCGAAAGGTCCCTCGAAGGCCGTTGCTCAGATGAGCAGCGCCATGACCGAAGAGGAGAAGCTGGCGGCCGTCTTCCAAGCCCAGACGGAAAACTGGACCAACGCGCAGGACGAACTGCCTCAGTATGTGTTCTCGGCCGGTCCCAAGTTCCATGTAACTTCTAACCACTCTCGTAGACATCTCCCCGCCTTCAAACCCGGTGCAAAGAAGCCGGTAAATGTCCCGGATCATGAGCCACCCAAGGGCTACGTCTGCTATCGCTGCGGCGAGAGCGGGCACTGGATTCAGCTCTGTCCTACCAACGACAACCCAGAATACGACAACCGGCCCCGCGTGAAGAGGACAACTGGTATCCCCAGGTCCTTCTTAAAGACGGTAGACAAGGCCACAGCTCTCGGCCAGATGAACGAAGGCGACGAGTCGAAGCCGTCTGGCATCATGGTCAATGCGGAAGGAGAGTATGTAATTGCGGAGCCCGACAAGGCGTCGTGGGAACAGTTCCAAGCCAAAGCCAAGTCGAACGCAACTGCGCAGAAGCTGGCGTCCCAGGGCGACAAGGAAGTACAAGAACGGGGTCTGGAGTGCTCCATCGACCAGAGAATGTTTATAGACCCAATGAAGACACCTTGTTGTCAGAAGACGTATTGCAATGATTGCATCACTAATGCTCTCATTGAGAGCGACTTCGTCTGTCCGGCTTGCAAGACGGAAGGCGTACTTATAGATGATCTGAAGCCCGATGATGAGGCCGCCAAGAAGATTAAGGAATTCCTCGCGGAGCAAGATAACAAGAAGAAGTCCGGGTCAGCGAGTCCCGCGCCAAATTCACCGCCGGCAGCCGGCAGCGCCAGCACCACAACCACAGCAACCGCAACCGGTAGCGAGAAAACCGCAGCGCAACAGACGAGCAAGCAATTGCCAGAGAAGATTAAAGAGAAGACGGTATCGAAATCCCCGAATCTCCCTGCCGCCAATGCCGCACCTACGGCGACATCCACCAATGTTACCGCCTCGTCCACCAAGTCTCCGGTTCCCAAGTCAACCTCGCCTGCTCAGTCCGCCCAAGGAACGACTCCCGTGCCGGGTGATCAAGATAAAAACTCGGCTGTGAAGAAGCGGCCCGCGGAGGACATGGAGAACCCCAAGGTTCCCAAGGCACCGAAGGCAATGCAGCAGGCACAAGATGTCCAGCAGCAGGCCATGCTGCAGCAGATGATGAATAGCATGCCCAACATGGCAAATATGCCAAACATGGGCGGCATGATGCCCGGTGTGATGGGCTTCCCCGGCATGCCGATGATGAACTCGTTTGGCGGGATGGGGATGCCCAACATGAACATGGGCATGATGAATCCCATGATGCCCATGATGGGCGGCGGTATGCCTGGCTTCCCGAACATGAACATGAACGGAATGAACGGCATGGGCGGGATGAACAACATGAATGGCATGAACGGCATGGGCGGGATGAACGGCAACTTCGGCAACATGAACAGCGGTTGGCAAGGCGATATGAACGGCAACGGTCTCAACAACGGAGGCAACATGAACGGTATGGGAGGCGGTGGACCGAGCAATCAGTTCCAGCAGCCACCACCGCACAAGAACTTCTCGCACCAAGCCGCTCCCGACGAGGACGCCTACTTCCGCAAACCCGTCAATCCGCACCGCCACCAGAACAAACAGCGTCGGGCCCGGCCCAGCGACTACCGGGAGCTGTAGGATGCCTCCAGGTACGATGGTAACTCGCTAAGCCACTGCTGAGAAACCATCCGTCCCACACTCGTCCCGGAACGAGCCGTCATCCCGCTGTCCGAGGTCACTCGTCTTTTATACTAATCTTCGTCGCCAACTACGACCTGTATACTACTGCATCACGACACATCGCATCACATCGCATCGCCACGGCACTGCCAGTCATTTACCTCGAGCCGTCGGACTCGGGCTGTAGGGTTTAATCCCCCCCGGGGAGGCAAAACATCCCCCAGGGGACGCATCGTTTGATTGGATCAGGCGTTCTTACGGAAAGCTCTCACCAACGGAGGAGACATGGGAACGATCGGGCACGCTCGAGAGCCCCCCCAATCTCCCCGTCATGTACAAGCACACTCACAGGACAGGCGTTCAAAGGGAGGAGCATCGCACAGCATGAGAGGAAAAGAGAAGGCTTGCTTCCTCCTCATCTTGCTTTTTGGTTTTTGAGTTTGATTTTTCACAAGCGGACCAGTCGCTTTTGTTGTAAGGGAAAGGGATGAAACCCCAGGGGATAGTTATAGGCCGGCAAAGACTGGTTTACTACGCATTTCTTTTAACTCTCGGTACACCCCCCGGATCGTGGCTGGAAGCGCAGGGAGAATATAGTAGCGACTCGGTACATAAAGTCATGAACTGAAAATAAAAATGATGATGATTTTTTTCCTCCGAGGATTTCGTTTTTTCCAATTCACCGTGCTATTTACTGAAGCATGTGAGAATCCCGATGTGAAATGTGTAGCCTGAAGCTCTCGCCGCCCAAACTGAGACGACTTTTGGATCCTATAAGTTACTTAAGTTACTTACTTGTAGGTACAATTTACATCAACTACGGAAGCGTGAAGTGTCACAAAATATTTTGAACCTGGACCATTGGCAATTTACATTGTTCATCTTGCTCGTTTCATTCGTTCCGTAACTGGCTCGTCTAGCTCTATGTGCTGTACTAGAAACAAGAATTTTGATTCCATGCGAAACCGCCACGGCGATACTTGTTTTGCAAAGGGAACCATTGCAAAGTCAGAGGAAAGAGAGGGAAATCAATGCGTACGAGCTTCATAAAAAAGAAGCTCGAATGCTATATCCACCCTCCATCCAAGTTATACCACAGCCTCCTATGGGCTTCGCCGTCGCTCCTTCTCCTCGTGGCGTAGCAGGCAGTACCAGCAACAGTGGCAACGGCAGCCACCAGCAAGCAACCAGCACTCGGACCCCTACTCTTCCTGCCTTCGGCCTCCTCCGTCCCGCTGGTCGCTTCATGAGGGCGGGACGAAAGGCTTGACGAGCATCTCGCTGAACTTCTCGAGCTTCTCCTTGCCGCGGACCTCCTCGACCAGCAGGGGCATCTTGACGACGTTGAACTCGTCGTACAGCTCCTCGATCTGGTCGAGGTACTTCTTCTGCATGCGGCGGCGGGCGTTGCACTGCTCGCAGTCGCTGCCGGGGCGGGGGAACAGGAGCTGGTTGACGACGATGGTGTGGGTGTCGATGTTGTAGCTGGCGAGCTCCTGGATCATGCGCTCCGTCTCGTACAGGGACAGGAACTCGGGGATGCAGACGCAGACGAAGGTGGTGAGGGCCTCGTCCTTGAACTGGGTGTTGACCTCGCTGATGGTCTCGCGGAGGGCCTCGAGCTTCTCCATCATCTCGTTGAGGTTCTGGCCGTTGGGCAGGGCGCCGTTGCTGCCCAGGAAGCCGTTGAGCAGGGGGCCGTACTGGGTCGACAGCTGCGACACCTTGGCCAGGGCCTTCTCCAGGACCGAGGGGAACTGCAGGAAGCGCAGGGTGTGGCCGGTGGGGGCCGTGTCGAAGATGATGGTCTCGTAGCTCAGGCTCTTGACTTGCTTAAGCACCTCGGCGAAGGACATGGCCTCGTCGATGCCGGGGATGGCGAAGGCGAGGTCCTGCATCATGCCGCCCATGCCGCCGAGGTCGCCCCCGGCGGGGGCCTCGTCGCCCTGGCCCGCGAGCAGGTCCTGTATGCTGCCGTTGGGGTCGATCTCCATGGCGCTCAGGTTCTCGAAGCCGTTGATGAGGCGCGCCTCCTTGCCGAACTTTTGGTTGAAGGCATCGCTGAGGTTGTGGGCGGGGTCGGTCGAGATGAGGAGCACGGAGCGTCGGACCTTGGCGAGCTGGATCGCCAGGCTGCACGAGGTGGTGGTCTTGCCGACACCGCCCTTGCCACCGACGAAGATCCAGCGCAGCGAACGCTGGTCAAGGATCGACTGGAGCGTGGGATCCAGAGCGTCGGGGTCGTCGACGTTGATGAGAGCCGCGGACATTTTTTTTGGTTGTTCGGCGTGTGTGCGACGTCAGAAGGACTCGAAGACGGAGAGGGAAAGGTCGAGAGGGGACGATGTCGAATCGGAGGTGTGCTGAAGTCGCAGAGGCGTTGCAGCAGTAGAGGTCAGAGGACAACGAGTAAACAATCTAGTCGCCACAGCGAAGTGTCCCCGAGCCTAGTTTAGCACCTTTTTTTTCTGCCTTCTCCAAACTTGGGGAGGCGGTGTTGGCGTCTTTGGACAAGGAGAGGGCGACAGCAGGAGGCTACAGGAAATTGCCCAGTCAGTAGATTTTTGATTTTTTTTCTAAAAAAAATATAAAAATCAAAATAATATGGCTAGAGTACACTACTAATGAAGACACGTGAAAAGGGCCAGGATGGGTGTTCCTCTTACCGACAAGGACACGATAGTCTATTTTCGCTGTGGAAGCTATTCGAATCGAAGAGTCGTCACCGGGAGGTTCTAGATCCAATTGAATGTACAGGATCCCTACCAGCCCCAACGTCACCGCCCCTCCAAAGAGAAGAAGGCCTGGCAGGGAGGGGAATCATCCCATGGCGGGGTTACAAGACAAGGGGTTCTCTCAGATCTAGCGAGGGGCAAGACCAGCTGGCCTCGGCGGACTTGGCTGTCTTGCCCCACTAATTGGACCATCAAGACCGTAGAGTTTAGTATCGTACCTATTATTTCAGGAGTTTCCTGATCGAGGATACCAGCCAACAGAGGCCTAAGAGTCTGAATAAGTGACTGTGGTGACTCTCATGATGATCTCGAGAGGCGCATAAACTTACAAGATCCACCTGCTGCTCGCTTGTCCAAATTCTCCTTGGAGATCTTCACGTTCTGAGCTCTGCTGCGATATGCTCCCCCTCGATTCTAGCCGACGATACTTAGGTCAGCCTCCTATATAAGGTACCTTAGCTGCAGTACCCAATTAAGGTCAAAAATTGTAGTATCTTTGATTTAGACCACCTAGTGTGTATCTGAGCCACTGATCAAACTTCCCCAGGCTTGGCAGTGGGACAAAAGCGCAGGGTCGTAGGTCGTGGCTGGCTGTGACTCGATATACATAGCATCCGCACAAATACAAACCGCTGAATTCCTCGTCAACGAGATGACCTAGCCCCAGGCGTCGTAGCCATTGCCACTCAAAGACGTATGCCCAGGAGCAGGTCCTAGAAGAGAAGACGAGCGGGGCAAACTGAGCGGGAGTGACGACAAGGACGCTACTGGCGTAGAGCATATCATCTTGCCCGCCTTAGACATGCAAGTCAAGCACAGCGAAATGGCGAAGCCCTCTGCTGACCTAGCTCTCAATCCTCCCGCACTGCTATATGAGATGATTCTCTACAGGAATCCTTCCAAAGAGTCAGTACGCACTTGCTTGCTTGCATGGCAAGCGTCGTTGCAACCCTCTCTCCCACATTTGTACATTAGTACGCCAGCTTGGCCGTCTTGTTCTGTCGCGTCCAATTGCGCGTGCAGGTACACGACTAGGCAGCTATATTTGCACTCAGCAGTGCAGCCACGTAGGACGCAGGACAGCCGACGTAAAGACCACGGGATAGATCTTCTTGCATATTTGGCTCCACGGCCATGCTTGGATCTACACATCCTTCTGTAAGCTACCGCTCTGGTCAGCAGCGCCAATTTGAGGGCAATTGCCGGCTGAGCGACCGGAGCAAGTAAGTCCTAGACGACACCATATGGTTCTAACAAAAGCGAGACTACCCAAGGTAGCGTATCTTGCAATGGGTGTTCTTTCATACGTGTGTCGCATGGATAGAGCCTTTGGGGGCGGCTGGAGCTGAAGAGTCCTAGGTCTAGAATCCCAGCCAAGGACCACAGGACTCATCGTTCTCAACATCCCGGTGCGCGGGCTCCTAGGCTCGCCTGGGCATATTTCGGCTCCTCCCCTGCCAGTGGCGGATGCCGCGCAACTCGGCAGGCCCCGGCGGCCTTATTACCGAGTGCATGGGCGTTTATCTCTTAGCTGGGTTTGGAGGCAAACAGGGCTGGCTGCTGGTCGCTGGTGCTTGCTGCAGGATTAAGGAGCGGCCGGGGTGGCTGTGTTGCATAGTCTTGCAGCTGGTTTGCGCCCAATCCACCACAAGATGAAGCCAACTGTTAGCGCGGCCGTGCGACACATACAGAAGACTGCGGCAGCAAAGAGGGCCTATCATGTCGGGTATGCACATACTAAGAAGCTTGAGTAGCAGCTCAGATGGGCGGTTGTGCTGTTGTCCATCCTGAGGCTTGATTTATATACTTCACGACCAGCCACCATCGCATTCTTTTTCATCTTCCTCCTCCTCCTCCTACTTCTGCTATTACGGCCGCTTCTCTTCGTCTTTGGCCCCAAAACTGAATCCTCTCTTGAACCAATTTGGGGGCAAAATAGTTCCTCAGGCACTCCCCAGCAACCTTTCACCACTAAAAAAAACCAGGGACTTCTGATCGGCGGAGACCTGCACATTGGAGACGACCTAACCAAGAAGATAAAGAGGAACCCCGCAACGCGCAGCGATTCCAGCTGCTTACGCCCATTTCCATCTCTCGCGTAGCAACCAGGAGCTACCCTTGCACGCCTTGCTCACGCGCAGCAAGAACCCCGCCGTCCAACCACGAAAGCCAAAGAAGTATAAGAACGAGAGAGCGAGAAGACGACGACGACGACGAAGCATTCTATTCTTTCTTCCCGAGAGAAATCGGAGAGACATCTGCGACACACTTTCGGCTTTCCTCTACCAGATAGCCATCTTCGAGATTAAAACCCTCGCTCCTGCTTAGCCTCGTTGCTGTCGGTTTCCCCCCACCATATCCTCTCCCACTTCTCAGCAGAGCTCAGCTCCCCTCGCAACCCATCCCCCGCCAAACCACCATCACTCACTCGCCATGGCCGCCGTCCCGGTCGA
>FTLB01002583.1_pt2 | contig 11494 bp, 8 predicted proteins | sample 1658291 | NCBI WGS metagenome assembly FTLB01 (sample SAMEA3914812, study PRJEB12502) | metagenome | biome: forest; material: soil | place: Canada | collected 2011-07-07 | depth 0.1 m
CGTACATGTCGAGGCCGGCATTTGCGGTCGCCACACCAGCATGTTGTGCGCCCCAATCCGAGACGACGAAGCCTTGGAAGCCAAGCTCCGTTTTGAGAAGCCCGTTCAAGGTCTTGCTATTGCTGCATCCATACGAATTATTGACACGGTTGTAGGAGCACATGATGTTGGCGGTACCGGCGTGAACCGCGTCCTGGAAGGGCCTGGTGCGCACAGGTTAGTGTACAGTTTACCGAAGAAAAAGGCTAACATCGCATCGTACCAAAGGTATAGCTCGTGCAGAGTGCGGTCGTCGATGTTGGCCGACACGGAGGAAACATTGCCTTCTGGATTTCGGTTGGTTTCTTGCTCGTTGCCAATGAAGTGCTTGGTACTGGTCATAACTCCAGCTCCTTGGATCGCGTAGACGGTCTGGTTAACCAGCGCTCCGGCGAGATATGGGTCGACGGAAAATCCTAACCAGCATGTCAGTGCCCGTGTCTACCTTACTCCCATCCAGAGGTACATAATGAGTAAGAAAGTAGATAGAGAGCAAGTGGCAACATACCTTCCCAATTTCTTCCGCTGAGCACGACTCGGCCGGCCGGGCCAACGACAGGACCTAGAAGCACATTCACTCCCTTCTTCTTGAATTCGCCGCCCATACCTGCGCCACGTTGGTGTGCAAGATCCTTATTCCAACTTTCTCATGCTCGTTAGCGTCGAAGCGCAGCTACCAAAACGCAGCCTCCGGGGAGGCCAGACGTACCTTGCGCCCACATGGATTCCACTCGGCCAGGAGCTGACGAAATCCGTATTGCGGAGACCGTTCCCGGCGTCACTGAGACAGAGCCCCGGGAAGCTAAGTCGTTCGATGGGGGGGACCCATCCCGAGCAGCTGTTGTTGGAGTTGGCACCAGCCGTCAAGTTGACCTAGTCACAACTCTGAGTCAGAAATAATATTCCAAGTTCCAAAACTATGAGGCTTGGTAGCTTCCTCACCTTCTCTTCCACGGTTAGTTTCGACACAAAGGCTTGCGCCTTTGTGAAGGCATCCGCCCAGTTTCCACTCCCGGTCATGTTGGCTGTGCGAATGTCCTGCGTCAGCTTTGCCGCCCTGTCAAGAAACAGAGACGTGGAGGGGAGCTGACATACGAGAGGGATACACAGGCGGTGACTGCCCGTAGAAATAGCTGTCGCTGGTGATGTTCTTCACAACTTCGGGCGCCGGCGGAGGCGGAGCTTGGGAGCTGCTGCCATGGTGCAGCGCGGCCAAGCCGGCAAGACCACCGCCGATGATGACCAGCACGACAACCACCACAACGGCAATGCCTTTCTTGGTCCGGAGAAAGGGGAACCGCTGCGTGGTGCCGGCTAGTCAACTGGAACCTCCTGCATCGGGTACTGGCGCCGTGGGTTCTGCGGTGAGCGGAGCCTTCTCCCGGAGGGTAGCCATCGCGTCGTGTATATCTTTGTATAATCCTAAACTACCGAGTTCCTTCGGTCCGGATTTGTGCTCTTCCCGGAATATAAAACCGGCGCAGAGCAATTGCGAACAGTGAAAGGTACGCCTGGCGTTCTTGGCTTAGCTTTCCGCAACGGGTACCGGCTGTGAACTCGAATACCACGGGTATACCGAAAGATCTCAGAGACAAACAATACGTTTCTGATTCAAGCTTCCAGTGGCGCTCCTTGCCGGCACGGCTCGCAGTGAAGGACCCTTTGAGACCGATATGCTTTGTGGAGCCCAACTCTGTCTGCTTCTTAAATCGACCTCGACACTCACGGGACGCTGGAGTTTTTGTCCTACGAGTGAGAAACGTAAAGCATGCGAACGACAAGATTGGCTTGCGAAGCTTATGACTCTCGTAGAGCGCGGCGCAATGGGCTGGGCAAGGAAGGGTTCGAGTCGAATTGGGACGAAATCACGAGAACCACCAGCTGTTGCCGTACAGAAGTTCTTTCAGCTCTGGGCCAGCGGTATGACAAACAAGACCGGTCGTTCGATCGCGTGGAGAGAGAGGTGAGCGCACGAGAGATTATAAGTGACAAGAGCAGGCGAGGATAGAGACGAGTATGCTAGACGGAAACGCAAGGTAGAAAGACGCAGCGATTCTCAATTCCCTCTGATTTTTTTTCTGGAAAGAGGTGACAAAAAAATAGCTACCTCGTATTTAGGAGATCGAAAGGTTGCAGCTCGACCTGAAATAAAGAGCAACATCAATAACAACGTCCAGTTGGCTAGGCAGAGCGCCGAGGGAAGGCATAATCCTTGTTCATTACCCCTGATGGCTAAAGAGCTTATTGGCTACCCGAAAATGCGGAGAGGTGATTTTGCAGCTGAGAGCTGCAACTCTAAAGGAGGGGGAGGGTCGTGCATCTACTGCTTTAGGTGAAAAGGTATGGATCTCGCAGTTTTGGGCTCGTTGCCAGGTTGCTTGGGGTATAGTTTAGGACAAAAATAATAATCTTAATCACTGGCCCATGGGGGATGGGATGGCTCTCACGTTTCATTGATTACACACGGATTGATAGAAAAAAGCGGGCGGCCGCGGAGAATCACATCATCTGTTTTCTCTCTCTCTCGTACTCTCCAAGTCCGCGCGCGTGTGCTCCTGGGTACGGTACCAGATTTTAGTCGCCTTCGTTTGGTTTTCTGATCGCCCCAAGATGACCCGGCTGCGGAAGGCTCCAAACGCAGATGTCGGAATGAGGAAGTACAGTAAGAGCCGGGCCTCGAAGCATCGTTCTCCAATGCCTGTCGAATGAGGGAACCGTTTCAGCGCCGCGCATCCGCAACCCCCGTCGGGGCTTTCCTCGCCCAGAGACTTGGCATAATTTAGCTGTCGAGACGCTGAACTTCTCCGAATCCCGTTAGGTTGGTATCCAATGGCCAAAAGCCATCCAGTCAGCGACACGCACGCGCTTGCGTCCTTCGCACCGGGCTGGCGGCGATAACTGTAGTCGTTATTCGTTCGTGAGAGGAGCGGCACTTGTCAAAGAGGCCACGAGATGCGGGCATTTCGCACGTGGTGAGCCCACCCTCTCGTCCTGAGCTTTGCTCCCAGCTCTGCCTCGATCAAGACGGTTTGTGTTGGTAGTGGCCCCCAATCTAGGAGTCTCATTCCTCCTGCAGGGCCATTATTGCGCAAGTGCAGGGCACATCCCGTGCCAGGTGTGGCCGAACACGCCGTCTCTCTGTGCTCTTGGGGGGGTGAGATAGCCGTCTTTCCGTCTTAGCTACCGCATCCATCCACCCGATGCACACTGCCAACGCCAAGGATTGTCATTTGGCTTGGCGGAGGAGAGAGAAGAGGGAAGAGGCGGGTGGTAAGCAGACTATAAAATTCCAAGACCAATTATCACTGACCATTGCCCACTGCCCACTGACGTTGGTACCCTCTTCGGCATTGCTGCGCTGTCAAGTCATACGTCTACTTCGTATGGGGTTGGCTCGCTTTTTCTCGTGTGGCTTATCCCGCAGGATGAGCTCCGTCCAAACCGCGTGGTACGGACCCGCTTCGAGCCTGGAGGATTCATCTACAGCCTGTAGCATGAGAAGGTTGAGATCGAACCCGTTGCCCTAAGCTTCAGACTTGACCAAAGCGCCGTAGGATTTCCCGGTAGCGATTCCTCATGGGCCCCCCCGCATGTCCATGTCTTTGTCCTACACCAACATCATTATGCTTATCCTTGTCATCCTATAGATACCTCTAGGATGATACGATGGCGAGGAAATCCGCACCCCCCGAGGGTTAAACACGACGTATAATCATTAGCGAATGCCTGGAGACGCCGCAAAACTCCCTAGCTCGTGGTATCCGCTTAGGCTTTGGTACGAAAGATATACAGACACAGAGACAAGTTCTCGTTCAAGCTTAGAGAAATTGGTTTTATTGCGTCATGAACGTGAGACTGCCCATACAAATCAGAATACACGTCTATATATATGTCTGCTGATTGGGGTGCCAGCATTGCACACATGATCATCAATCATCCCTTCCCAGCGGCTACAGCCCACCAGCAGCTTCCGAGGGGGGAGGCACGTCGCGTTGCCACGCGCGACCGCCGCTCCGGGAAGTATATGATGACGGGCAGGTCGGTCCAATGATTCGCAGCACAGGGTTCGTCATGCACCTGGCTTGGCCTAAGATCCGGGGAGTTCTTAGGTTTCCCGAAACTGTACCATGTAACACAATGATAATCTCGGAGCCTCTATCCCAAGATCCTGCCTGCCCCCCGAGCAATCCAAGTGTGGCGTCCGAAACTTGTGAGGACACGGCACATGGCATTTCGGGGTCGCCGGTCGTCGTGGCGTGCTTAGCAGGGTAGGGAGCTTCGTCGTCGTCGTTGTCGTCGTCGCCTCCTTGTGGCCCTCTTCGCTGGCAGGCAGTTTGGAAAGAAGGAGAAGCACAGTGTCTCGTCGTAGTATACAAAAGAATAAGAAGATGTAGGAGGATTCGGTAATTCGCGCCATGTTCCAGAAATAAATGGCCCAGGATATAACAGGAGAAAAAAAATGGTATAGTAGGTATGCAGCGAGCCCAGTGGCCGAACAAGGAGAGCCACGCTGCATCGTGGCAGGAGGATAAGTGGTATCATATCAAAGGATCGTTATCTCCGGTGGGGGGAAGAGATACGGAAAATTCGGGTGCGGCGCAAAGGTCGAAAGGTCGAGAGGGTCGACGGGAGAGGGAGAACGGGCTTCGCGGAGCGCCAGAGTAGGTGTTGGGCAGCATGCTTATAGAATCAGCTGCTTCAAATTTCGTTGTATGATCATATCCTGTACGGAGCCCATGGTGATCTTGAGCAGGTTGGTATCGGTGGCATTGGTGAAATGGCCGTAGATCTCCTTGTCCGGATTCCTGTTCAAGGCGCGGAACTTGTCCATGAAGTATTTGCTCGTCTGCTTCCAGTCGTCCTTGGGTCCGTGGTAATCGGTGAAACCATGGTCTGTTATGGGGCTCTTGTTGAGCTTCTCCTTGAAGAGATCCATCTTGTTGAGGAAGAGGATCAGTGCCGACTTGGTGAACCAGTGGGAGTTCGCAATCGACTCCCACAGCATGAGCGCCTCGTTCATTTGGTTCTGTAGGTCATGAATTAGCCCCTTTTCTTTTCTTTTCTTTTTTTTCTTTTTTTTTGTCTTTTTGGCAGAAGATTTGCTCCTAATCAATCGCCGGGCGCGCTTGCGGGGTCCACTTACGCCGTCTTTGTCTTCCACGAGACATTGATCGTAACCAGAGATCGCCACCAGGAACAGCAGGCAATTGACATTTTCGAAGCAGTGAATCCACTTCTTGCGTTCCGATCGTTGGCCGCCTACGTCAAACATGCGGTAGGTGAGCTGGCCAAGGTCGAAGATTGTCTCCGTGATACCCGTGGTCCTTAACCTAGAGCGCAGGAGATCCTGGTCTGTGGGCACGTAATTCCTATCCCAAACCCGATCCAAGTCCTCGCAGAAGCTGGAGACGGTTAGCGGCACGAGGTAGGACAAGAGACGGGGTCGGCAGGGGCGGACGTACTAGTCGAGGTTGTCGTGCAGGGCAAACTCGTTGCCCTTGGCAATCGCCCTCTTCACCCCATTGTCTTGCCAAAGCTTCTTGACGGGCTCGAGATACTCGGAAGGGAGGGGTTCGTTTGCGCTCATCTCGTAGTCCACCATGATCTGGGCCATGTTTTTCTGGGTGTCCTGTTAGCCGGGTCCCGCTCCGTGTTCCAAACCAAATCACGAAGGGAGAGAGGGCTGCGGCGTGCCGTGAAGCACGGCGGCTCGACCCATTGTGTAAGTGCACTCGTGTGTATACTTGCCTCGTTGTCTTCGATCTCGAACTTGATGTCCAACTCGTTCATTGCGTCGAAAATCAGGCGGAAAGATTGCACAATGTTGTTGAAGACGACGGGTTTCCACTCGAGCTTCTCGGTCTTGCTGAACCCTTGCGAATAGATCAACTTCATCTGCTTCAGCACCGTCGACTTGCCCGACTCGCCCGCACCTGTTCCCGTGGTCGCCGGTTAGCAATCTACCCAGAGAGGGCCAGAGGGGCGTGGCACGTAAAGAGATCCGAGGGAGAGGGAGGGGAGGTTGCAGCGGGTGGGAGCATACCGAGCAGGAGCAGCTTGACCTCCCTCGTCATGCGCTTCTCGTCGGCGCGGATCATCTTGTCGAGCTCGCGCGACCGGGCCGCGCCGGCCTCGTCATCCCTTGGGCGACTACCAAAACACATGGCGAGCGGCGATGCGTTCAAAGGCACGGAAAGTGGTTGATGGCCAGGAAAAATCTGGTTCACCAGCTCGGCGGGGGCTTTAGAATTAAAAGAAGCCTGTGGAGCGGGCTTGTTTCAGGGAAGAACGAGCTGGGGCCGCCGCTTGGCTCGGAGGAGAGCTTAGAGGAAAGTGAGTAAGGCACCACACCACACCAAGCTATCAACAAAAAAACGGGAGCTTCCTCAGTGCAGCACCGTCTCGGGAAAGAACCTGGAACCAAACGAACCAGAACAGGAAGAAGACGAGAAGAGGAAAAACCAGAGAAGAGAGAGAAAGGATGCGTGGGGTTAATGTTGCGCGAACGAATCTCAACCAAGGCGAGCGGGTCAGGAGTTTCGCTGCAAGCAACTGTGCAGGGTCTAGACAACCTTCTTCGGAAGTCGGGGAGCGAACTGGGGGGTTTGGTGGGAGGGGCGAGGAAGCAAGGGGGAGAAGAGAGACGTGGTGTTCTCTTTGAGGCTGGTTCACTCCATGAAATGAACGGGCTCTGCCCCAGATCCAAATTCGGCGCCCACCCCAGAGAGGCAGAGATACCTTTGCTGGTCGAGCACAAAGGAGATCAGACGGCGCGGCACAGTAGGAGGGGGAGGGGGCCGGATTCTTTCAACGACGTGACAATACAGAATACCACAGTCAAGGTACAGTTAAGGTACAGTACCTTCCCTACACGGCCATATCTAACTTACAGTACCTTACTTGGCAGAAACGTCACGGTTTCCGAGGAGGAGAATAAGCAAAAGAGCCTTACGGAGTAATAACAAGCAGCATAGAAAACAAATGCCAAACGCATAGCCCCCCCGGCCGCTCCCCCTTGTAAACCGGACCTTGATTAAAAGGAGACCTCTACCCTCTGGAAGTCGCCAGTGCTAGTTATATTTATCAGCGTAATAAGGATACCTGGGAAAGTAGGGATACCTAGAAGAGGCCCCAGAAACCGGCGAGCTAGAGCTCCCGTCAATTTGTTAAGGCCGCTTCGGCTCTGCAGAAGATGGCCTAAGTGTCCTGCAGGTATCTACGGGTCCCTGCCACGCGCAATTCTAGCGCGGGAAAGCCACGCTCAGGTACACGAAACGCCCCCGGCCTGCATCGAACCCACTCTGCTTGTCCCTAACAGCAATAACCACTAGCGTACTTGGAGACCCCCCTCTCCCATGCAGCTCGCCAGGGTGCATCGTGGCACCCAAAGCAAATTCTCCCAGTTAGCTCACTTCCATGCTGTCCTGCTTTGCGCTGCTCCTCCCTGCAGAAGGAGAGGTCCTACGGATCGTGGTTGGTGGGAGGTAGGAGTGTGCGTGCGTGCTCTGCAAGTTCTGCAACAACATGGCGCACGAACCTTTTCTTATTCTATGCAGGCTTCGTGCGTGCATGAGGATCGGAAACCCATCATGAGGTCTTACGCCGACTAGTTATGTACAGAGTAGCAGGGAGCAGCCTAGCTGGGATATTCTATTTCCTTTTTTCGGTTTCATTTCTTTCTTTTCTTGTGTTCGCTCACGATCTAGTAGCCGTCGGAGGAGGATACCCGGCGGAGAGCTGAGTTGACCTAAAACGAAGCTATCGTGGGGCGGACAAAAAAACGTTGAAGAAAGGGAGGGTCCATATCCCATGTGGGCCAATGATCGCCAGCTGTGTCCCTAGCAGAGAACCAAGCTTCGAAATATTCAGGTTATCCATCACGCGTCCGTAGTCGGCCTCTTACGTTGGTAGAGAGAGTAACTGTACCTTACCTTACGGAATTCCGTACCTCTCTCCCCCCCCCACATCAGGTATGTAGTGGCCTTCTTCTGGTTTGTGGGTTTCGAGCAGTGCATGGGGCGTGTTTGTGGCGTATTGCCTTTCGAACGCCCTGCCGGATGTCATGCGTTTGGCCATTGGCGAAACCCCAAACTGAATGGCTGCAGCCTGTTTGTCGATCTATATTGCGAAAAGGGTCCTCCTGCGATTTTACGTTGCTTCTTCCCTACCTTTACTTCCTCACCCAAGCGTGCTAATAAGGTACATAGCGAGGGTAGTCGAGAGTGGCTAAAGTACCTTACCTTACCTCGCATTTGCTTCGGCTCCTACGTGAAGGAGCCCGGCTCGTTTAATTGCCCTCCACGTGCCCCGCTGCGAGCCGCGACAAACGGCCGAGAGGATCGACACATTCCCCCAAAGCTACGGGATCTTGTGGCCGGAGGCGAAGGTGCTATTATCGGTTCCCTCAAAATCCTTTATAAGCTGGAGTGTGTACATATCCGTTCAGCACACCCTCAAGCCTCTCTAGCTCCGACTCCTTCGCGCACCGGGATGGATTCAGGTCGTGTTGAGTGCCATATGTATCTGCCGGACTGTTCATGATGGTGGGCAGCAGGCCTATCTCTCCCTCCCATCCAGCTTTTTCTTCTTTTCTTTTTTCGTGTTCTTTTCCCCTTCTCTCTTTCTCCATCTGCAGCCGACACCCCCTTTTCATCCTGTCCGTATTCTCATGGTATCCATCCAGCATCCTAGACACTACTCCGTACCTAGCAGTCTAGCTCTTCTAGACAGCCCATGATCCTTGCCCAGTCCGTTAGGCCCATTCGTAGCGGGGGAGTCCATCACCACTGATGCCTCAGATTGGTTCAGATATCGTGGTAGTAGAAGCTGTGGAGGGCCTGCGGAAGTGTCCGGAGAGCACGGACGCACACCTGGGCAGAGCTTTCCTGTTTATTTGAGGTGGCGTGAGTTCGCCAGACATTGGAACTGGAAGTCATGCTTGTCGCCATGCGACCTCTGGACGCATTCCCTGCCTCCCTGAGCTTACTCGATTGGATGAACGATGTCATCCGTGGAAAAGGACTACCACCCCGTCTCTGGCGAAAAGTACGGTACGGATGCCTCGAGCAATCACCGATTGGACAGAGACGGGCTCGATGGCAACTGTGCGCAACGCCGCATGCAGTGTGTTCGTCTCCTTACCCTTTCTTTTTCTTTTGTTCAGGTCGCCGATCCGTCCAAGCGGCTGAGAGAATGGCTCCTTCAGCGGGAAATACGCAACGCTTTCCTATTCCTTTCCGCCTTGTTATGTAACACCGCAGGGAGGGGAGAGAGGGGAAAGGGGGCATGAGATATGGCCAAATTCCTGTCGTAAAAGCACTGGATCAATCATGGGATGTGCTTGCAGTCGTTTGCTAGCCGCAACAAAAAGGGAGCGATATTTCTACAAGAAAGCCAACCATAACTGGCCTACGGCGCAAGTTAGCAGTAATTAGGTATAGGCTGTTTTTTAGCTGTTTTTTAAACCTTCGTAGTGGTGTGTCAAGGAACAACAGGTTTGGCTTCCTCATAATCAATAGACTGTGGCATCCTACCATTTGGAGAAAGCATTTCGTGGCTGATGCACCTGCAGAGCGGCAAAAAAAAAACACACGGATGCCGCCTGTTCCGCCAGACCAGCCTTTTTTCCCCCTGGGGATTCAGAGAGAAACATTTCGCTTATTAGACGCATCGGTTCGGTTGTCAACCGTGAGGGTGAATGGCGCCAGCGGGCTCGCGGCCCAAAACAATGGTCAACCGGGAGAAAGGGGAAATACATACCACGGAGTAGAAGACACAGCTTTCGGATCAAATCCTCGACGACTCAACTGGCAGCTCCGGAGTATATTCTACGTACAGTAAGGTATTCCGTACAGTACCTCTGATAAGTGGCATCCGGAAATTTTCTCCGCCCAAAACTTCCCAGCAACGGTAGGTATCTTCATCGCGGCGCCCCCCTCGCCTCCTCCCTCCTGACTCACAATTACCCCGGTCGAGGAATATAGCTGAGCTAATTGTCTTGGATTCATGGGAGGGGACAAGAGGCAGAATCCGCTTGCTCCGAACTCCTCTCTCAAACCCCATTACCGTCGTGTTCTTTATGACGCAGCATATACCATAAGGACGTCTTCCTTTGGCTTATATAGCAAACTTGAGACACGCGTGCAAGCTGCCGCGGTTTTGTAAGCAGGTTAGATGTTTTGCCATAAAATGGCATTGCTAAAGGGACTTGACGGGGCTATTTCCACTGCTGCCCATATACCCTGACGAAATATATCTCCGTCCGACATGGGCTCTGCGGCGCTGCTACGGAGTTATTCACCGTGGTACACCCAGAATGGAGTATGCAGTACTCCCCGTACACCTTTGGGATCCGCTTCAGTTCTCGCAAGTCAAGTTGAGCCTATCGGTCTGTCTCCCTCGATGGCGACTAGGTATGTGCCAGGTAGCCCAGCGTGCCCCAGGTGTCAAGCACGAGATGCATGCTCGGCACTCGAGCTGTATCGGCTTCAAGTGCCAGAAACGATGTATTGCAGCCAGTGACTCGTCACAACGGTGCTGGCAACCTTGTCCAGTCTCCGCCCACTGTCCCCCACGCCCCCTTTTTATCTTCTTGATACAGAGAGACCTAGATCACATCCCAATGCAAGAGCGGAATCTCAAATCTCGTAAAAGTTGCCCGTCTGCCGGTCACCATCTTCCAAATCTGTCAAACAAGCAGGGCGGGCGGGCTGCCGGACCCTCTAGGTATTCCGGGCAAGCATCCGTGGATCACAGGCGGCATTGTTTTGTGTGCGACCATCCCGAACCAAATTGGTCAACTGGATTGCTGAAGCAAACAGGAATAATGAATGCGACACGAAGCTCGAGGTCGCATGCCGAGGGTAGGATCTCCTTTTGCTTCGTCTTGCATATGGTTGTGGTTCGTCAACGACGATCATTAAAACACTCCCTCCAATGGAGTATATGTTGGTCTACCCCTTTATTGGTAATTGACCAATTTTATATGTGAATTGTGACCTGAGACGCATTGCCCCAAGCCGCTGGAGCCGCCCCAACCCACGTGTGCGCCTACTGTATGTCAGCGGGGCGGTTCCTGACCAGCGGTTCAGCCGGGTAAAATACATTTGAGTGTCAGGTTGCCTGGACTCAATTTTTGCCAGACCTGAAGAATCCGTCTTTGCGTGTCTTGGGTATATTTGACTCGGGATCATGCGTCACTCTCCAACTGGGTCGTCATATTTTCTCTGCTAACACCACCAGATATAACAGACGATTCTAAAGATAAATGGCAACCTAATATGTTTGACATGAAAATCCCTTCCTGCGGGACATGCGATGTTGTCACAAGGTCCGTCTTCCCACACACTAGAAGCAACCTTGGTTTTTTGCTCGATGTAGCAAACATCTCCCGCTTGGATGCATTTGCATTACAGAGCTGCCAGCTACAGTAGTCCACGCTTCAGGACTGTCTCAC
>FTLB01002171.1_pt2 | contig 11467 bp, 14 predicted proteins | sample 1658291 | NCBI WGS metagenome assembly FTLB01 (sample SAMEA3914812, study PRJEB12502) | metagenome | biome: forest; material: soil | place: Canada | collected 2011-07-07 | depth 0.1 m
AGTAGGAGACTCGCCCTCTCCAAGGGAATCTCGAATTGTCAAAATGTGCTGCACCTCTCCATCGGGGGGGGTCCTCGCGATGAAGAAATACCAGCAATAAAATTTGTTCGGATGCTTGTGATTCTGCGCAAGAATCTTCTTGGTCAGAGGGTGTTCCGAGGGTCGATGTTGGGATGGTCTAGGCTGTCTAACGCGAAAATAAGGTGGCAAAAGGGAACGTCAACTGCTGGTTTTTGTTTCAGAACATCGACTAGGACCTGGTCTTTCTCTGCCCACCACGGCTCTCCACCGGGGGAATGCGTCGCTTATCGATGCCGAGCTGCTCAGTGCACAGGCCTAGACTAGAACCCTGATCTAAGGTAGCGAGCTTGCCAAGCGCAAGCTTGCTCCAGTGCAAGGGAAAGCTATGGCATCCGCGGACGAAACGTTCCGGTACCAGTCCAAAGCGGTAAATAGCAGCTCTCCGGCCTGCCATTCGATCAAGGAGGGGGGCGAGAGCTCGGGCTCCGGCCATCGAGAGTTTCGTGGGGGATCGGTTCCTTGAAAGTCCCGTCGTGTGGGGTAGTAAAATGGGAAATTTACCTATATCGACCTCTCTCGTAAGCCATAACAAAATTATCGCCAAAAGAAAATTGCTACGAAGCACGGAGTTAGAGAGAGACAGAGAGAGCAGGTCCTCCGGAAGAGGTTCTTCAGTATCATTTATTGTGCACCATACGGTGTTCCTTCTTCGCGCTTTCCTCTGTGTTATCCTATCCTGGGATTGAGTATGTCGCCACGATTGGGGAAACTCGGATATGTTGCCTTCGTCTTCGTGTCAAGCTCGTGCGGAGTGTCAATAATCTCCTGCAGGTTGCCTAGACCCAGACCAATGATAGGCTTGCTTTACTGCACAGGCGAGGGACGGGAAGAAAATACCACTGTCACCCTACAGAGTACTAGCCTATGGCACGCCAATACCGAAATTCAATTCCTGAATTTTATCTGGGTAAGTCTACCTGACATATAATACATACTTCGTACAGTAGAAAGCATTCTGTTCTAGGGCCGCTTCCCACTCTCGAGCCACCTTTCTCACCAAAGAGGCTCCGCAGTCCCAGGCACTGAGATTCTCCTGAATCCTGGCTGTCTCCGCCAGACAAAGTTCTCCCGTTTGCCTATTCGAGAGCTTTTCCATATCCTATTTGCAAACTCGTCAGAAGATATTGATCACAACGGTTGAGACACTTACTATACGTACCACTTTGCATTGGACGTGTTAACGTGAAACACAGTATTCATGTTCGCCCACGTCCCGACCTCGATCGTATACTTCATCCTCCATTTCGGGTTCTCAGAGGGCTCTGCATAGCCAACCTGGCAACTCCATGCCGCCCATGGATCCTGACGCTCGGTAGACCAGAGGCAGAAGTCGTTCCAAAAAGTCCGAAGGAGCTCGTAGACTGCTTTAGCTCGATAAGCTATATCGAATACTAGGTTGCTTGACTGTTTGGTGAAAACGGCGGCCCAGATGCTACTGGCTATAGGGGGTAGCAGCCAGCCGGTGACGGGTTCGCGAGCTTCCGGTTCTTGTTCCCATTCAATCACATCCGCAGGATCCATCACGGTCGGGATGACCCCCTCCCAGTAGGCCTTGCCGCTGTCCGACATCCTTAGCCTAGGCCGATTTCCAGGTAGTCGTTGGTGAGACGTCATTAGGACCAGTCTGCTTTAGAATTGTAGATGCCCCTACAAACAGAACACACAAGATAGTAAGGAATAGATTTTGGCAAAGGTGATAAGGGTACAGTAGGCACGGTAATGGAGACACTTTGAAAAGAAAGCTTTGTCATTGCGAATAAAGGCCAGGAGGGACACGTGAACAGTTACGAAAGTTAGTTGGACCCTTCGATGCCTTTTTTTCTAGAGATACCTAGGGTATACCCTAACGTAAGGTACCTACCTGATCTTGCTCATGTAGGTACGGCAGTTTTCCCTAGATCTTCCTTCGATAGAGTTTAAGAGACCTATGGATCAGGTACTTAACCTTAAGACAGAGCAGGTCCATGCAAACACCTATATCGGTACTATATACCGTATTTATAGTACGTGCTTAGACACCCTTGACACCGTACCCAGATGACTAATATAATAGCAGAATTTGCTCAAGATATGCCACAGACTTCTTTTGATAATTGTCATAAACACTTGCTGTATAGTTGCGTTAATCCATCCATGTCTTTACAGAATGAAACGGCTTTTTTTGCGAACCACGCATCAAAGTACATCGAAACCAGATCTGGTTGGCTGACGAGAGTTGTGGATACCTGCTGTACCAAGCGTAACAGAGGCGCCGAGAAGCCTGAGGCTCAGAGGCAGGATTTAAGCTATCATACTGTACATGTACTTCGTACCGACCCCACCTTTTCGCCCTGGTATGAAAGCAGGCCGCACGCTTCACGCAACAGCTCCAAAAAAAAACGCGTCCCAGGCGCTGAGGGAGGCGCGACTGGAGAGGGGCCGAGATCTGGGCCTCGACTCTAGTAGTGTCAACCGCGAATGCAATCCCTAGAGTGCATCCTAGGCCTAACGTCACAGTCAATTTTTCGATATCCTGTTCGACTTCCCAATGTATCTATTCTGGTATTGATTTAGAATTTCGGTGCTATCATCCCAATTGATGGCATCCTTGGCAAAGCCCCATCATGTCTTCCAGAGTCTTGTCGAGCTCTGACGTGTCGCGTCAAAGATCGCGGGATGCTGGGCTCAGACCTGCGCCAGGCGCTCCTGCGAGCCGCCGTGGGAGCTACAGCCACGATGACAACAAGAGCATGAACGGCGCCGCCGAGGGCGAGCCATCCGAGCCGAGGAGACGACAGAGAAACCTCAGAGGTTCAACAGATGACCTTCTAAAACCCACAATTGTTGTCAAGGTTCGAGGCACCGAGAATGCATACCATACTTCCAGGCTGAGGAGGATCAAGAGGACGATTCGAGCTAATCTCGTCCAAACAGCCCCATCCGTCCAGTTTTCAAATGCAGCCGCGGATGCTCCATCCATTAATGCTTCTGCCTCGAGAGAACCTGCCGCTATCGAGCCTCGACCTTTCCAGCCCTCACGGCGCCTTTCCCTCCTCCCGATTCTATGAATCCAGCATCAAGATCCTCGAGCTCGAGGGCCGCCTGGGCTCCAACGTTCTCTTGGCTTGCTCAGAGACGAGCAAGATGACATACGCGATCGAGCGTGACGGAAGTGGCTTGTACACGCTCTGCAAGCTGGGAGCATGGGTGGATTTGGAGCTTCTCGCTCAGTTTGCGACGGCAGTTTGCATCTCTAGACTGCCCGTCTCTCGGCCAGCTCAAACCACGATGGCCAGCGCTAAGCCCATCACGACACCCCAGCTGCACGATCAGAACAAGAAGCGAAGGCTTGCCATAGAAGAGATCCAGTCCATAGTTCGAAAGCGGCCGAGATCTCAATCGTCAGCCCTCCCAGACCCGCAGGGTCGAGCTCTACCTGCGTTGCCAGCCGAGGACGGTTCCGACTCTCAAGCTGCATCACTGGCGGTTGTGCAGAAAACAGAGAGCCTTTCGGATCATTCAATTCGAGAGGCGGAGGTAAATCCTACTCCTAACCCTGAACCCGCACAGATCAACGAAGTGCAGCTTCAGCCGACTGGCGAGGATATACTTCAGAATATCAGAACCCAATACTTTGATATGTTGTACCATTCAAAGGTAAGTAGACGGGTTCGCCAACTTCCTTTCGCTGATCGATTCTGACCCATCCACGCGTAGGGTTCACTGGCCTACTTTGCCAAGGGTCCGCTTTCTCGAGCACGCGCTGCATTTCACTTGGACTGTGACTCCAATTTGGACATGAATGATCTGATTGAGTTCCTGAAAAGTCTGATCATGACCACTGTGATGATTGACAAGAAGTACCGGGAGACCATCCCGGATGTGGTCTCCAAGGTGAAGACGCATATTGAAGACTCGGAGAACGGCGACACGAAGAGCAAAAAGAGGAGGCCGAAGAAGCCAAAATTGGGGAAGGACGCACTTTATCCATACGAAGAAGAGAATATCAGGCGATGGTGGACCGCACAAAAGCCTCTGCCGTCTTCGGATGAGGATGGTATGATGACGCCGCAGGAGGTCAAATACCACATATCTTGCTTGCGAAGGAGGGAGACCCAGCTGCAGATGATATTAGTCCTCGAAGCACTTGCTCTGGAGCCTCTGGGACGGCAAGCAGAACAAGCCGAGGACAGCCAGCTACCCGGGATGGAGACAGAAAGTACCCAAGTGTCCAAGCCCGCCGACCCAGCCCCCAAGAAGAGGAACAAGCACAACTTGCCTCTCCTACTCGACGTTCATGCAGATCGACTTTGCATTTGGCAATCGACGACCCTCGACGAGGTGAAGGCACTGGCCGAGTCGCATTCGGTGAGCCATGGCCAAAGCCAAGGCGGGCAGCGGCCAGAGAGAACCGATACCGATCCGCTGAAAGACTTTTGCATCGACGTCATCGTTCCATTGTATGTGACGAGCCCTCCCTTGATACCAAGAGGGCCACAAACTGACCCTTTCCGACAGTTTCTCTGCTCGGCTTCCGGATCTCTGTGACTCGATAAATCGCAAGCTGGGCGGCCCAGTGATAAAGTCACCGCCAAAGGCGAAACAACCCCGGACGACCAAGCCGGTGATTGCATCCAAGGCAAGGCCTGGTGCTCCGATCAAACGGGCTTCATCTTCCAAGAAGGACAATGCGAGATCGCTGGAAAGAGTTCTTTCCAATGAGAGAATGAGACGGAGTGTTTCCCGCGGCCCAGCCGACGCAATCGCCCTGTTGCGATCAGCTTCTATTCCTCTCGTCCCGGGGCTGAAGAGGGAAACTAGCGAGCCTCTGCTGTCCATGATCCCCAAGGGCGAAGCAGGATCTCTAAAGGAACGGCCAGTCAACCTGTTTTCCAGGTCCACCAGTCAGATCGGTGAAGACCCGCGGGCCAAGAAGAAGGCGTTGATCGAATCTGAACTCCAGGATGCCATATCTGCCATTAAGAAGCCAAATAGGGCACTGGTTGGTAAGGAGATCACCGACGCGGCCGAGAAGCGTGTTTTGACTAGCATCCCTCTCAAGAGTAAGAAGAGCCTAACCCTGTCTCCATTTCTCCTTCAAAGTATTAACTTTCTTGCACAGGACTCAAGAAGCCGAGTCGACCTAGTGCGTTCCCGGCGGTGCAAGTCAAAGCTACACCGGCAAACAACCGGTTCAGGGACGTTTTGGGAGCGGCAACTCAGCAGCATGGACTACAGCCATCACCCACCCTGGCTATTGAGGATATTGACCGTGTGCCTTCCAGCGCGTCCGTTGTGCCTGCTTCTTGCGCCCCAAGAAGGATAGCAGATATCTTTGATATAGCTGTTGTGTCGACTCCTATGATGTCTAGAAACAAGGACACTCCTGGGGAGTCGTCCTCTATAAGATTGGCTTTAGGCCCTCGCGACGAGCCGGCTTTTCCACCATCCTCGCCGATCATGGCCCGGAGGGCGGCACCCGTGCACTTGTCAATTCCAAGGAGCATTGAGCAGACGCTTCCTTCGTCTCCTGGGCTTACTAGGTTATTCGAAACCCCACTCAAACAGCGTGCTGCCATTGGCACCACGGAGGAACTACAGGTGACACCTGTTAGGACAAGGATCCAAACGGCCGAGAAAGGCTTTGATCTGTCCGGCGGAGAGAGTGCGAACGCCGCCACGCCCGGACAGGGCAAGAAACTTACAATATACCAGCGACTAGGCTGGGACGATGACGAACTTGACGATATATGACCCAGCCAGTCTTGGCTGTCTTAGATCTCGGTTGGAATTATGGGTGGTGAATCGGAACGTATTCAAGGGGATTGATTCATGATGGAGCGGGAAACCTCGCTCACTGGCGCTGGAGGAACTTTTATGAAAGAACTCGGTTGGACATGCTAAGGCGTTTGATGGTTTTGGGCGGTTGCACCTGCATGGCATAAGGGGTATTTCTCCAACTCATGGGACGCATCATAGAGTGTATGGCCCTTAGCATTTTGCTTATAGAACTGCCATTCTAATGTTGGTTCCATTTTGCTGTGGTATTTTTTTATTCTCCATGTGACATTGATGGGCCGTTTCACATCTCGCCCCGGGTTGTAGCCCACATTATTCATCTTTCCTCTGAACGATCACTACCGGCAGCTCCCTGATGTCAACGTGCTCTTGGCTCCCCATGTCTACCACGCGCACCGCCTCGACGCCAACAATTCCTTCTTTCAGTGCCAAGAATCGCAACTGCACAACGGCACAGGCATTGGGTGCCAGAGGGCCGATTCGTACGTCCGCCGAGAGACACACCAGGTCCGTGGTGTCGACGATACTGCTGCGTTGCATGGCGTGAACCACGTTCTCATCCAGCACCGCGTCTGCTACCTTCGGGTCCCGCTTCGAGTGCGCCCCGGCCGTGGACGGCGGGCGGAGCACCCGCAACTCGTTGCGTCGGCGCTTGGGGATCACCAGCAACGCCAGCTTCCGCGACGCCGCCGACGCAGCACCTGGCGCACCGGCGGCATCTGGTTTGCGGCGGTTCACGACAAATACAGTCCATCCGAACTCGTCGCCGGGGTAGATCTTGTTTTCGGGGCCGGTAAAGGTCATGGTGATCCCAAATTCTGGTAGTATCGTCTCTACGGGACGAGTGGCCGCCTCCAAGGATGGCAGTGCGTCCGGGCGGATGACCGACGGCGAGACAAGAGACTGCGCATCGGCGCCTCCGCCGATCGAGAGCTGGCTGGGTCGATGCGAGCGCTGGATCGGCTGGGTTATCGGTTGGCCGAAGCCCGGGTTGACCGGTAGGGTGAAGTCCAGGGCCGTGGTCCAGGACATGACAAGTTTCGGAGTGCATATATTTGGCCCCTCGGGGCGAATCAAGGATGTCACTTCAATGGTGATATCCAAATCTCGCGCCGCGCTCTCAACGAGCATGTCCAGCGGCTGTGGAGCGATGCGATAGAGAAACGTCACGTGGTCGTGGGCGACGCATTGCAGAGGCGGCCGCATACCCTCCTCGCTATTAAGATCCTCTACTACCCCTTTCGTAACACTGAGCTCGATCTTGTCCAAGGTGAGCTCGCAGTCGAAGAAGGGGGTAAAGTCGACTTCCAGGAGAGCAATCAGCGCTGGGCTAGGCGGCGACGTATTTGGTCGCGCGAACCGGACACGGGTGTGTACTGCCGGGAAGACCTTTAACTTCAGGCTCTGAAGCCCGCGGATTTGGCGAGCCTGTTCCGATGATTGCGAGGCGGGGGCGACTCGAGACACTCTCACAGCTGATAGTCTTGGCTTCACTCCACCCAGTGCCGGGTCGCCGCTGAAAGCCTCCAGCAAGTTCAACCCAGATGGCATCCGGCTTGTGACATAGCTGTTGTTCATGGCCCTGGCCCGGGTCGCATCTTTGGCTTTAAAGCTTGCCGAAGCGGTAAAGACCACAGAGGGGCTCTGTAACCTGATCCTCGGTCGAGCGACGAACACAGGAAGTTTCCATACGGCGTATGCGTGTCGAGGTTCGCTGTCTCCTTCATCACTCTTCCCCGGCTGGTCGACCACGACGTGGCGATCGTCGAGATCTTCCACCATACCACTGTAAATAATCTCCTGGGAGGGAAGGCTGTCGCGATCTAACCCATGGTTGTTGACGACTTGGGCTTCTAGTAAAATTGCTAGTCTGCTGAGGTGCGAGCGCAAAGTCTCTTCGTTGGCGTACGGGGCTCGGAGGATGAGGTAGACGTCGACGGTCTCATCTGTCGGGATCGTCAGCAATGCAGAACCGCAACATGGAACAAGAGTGCGAACCTCATACCAAAGAACATCCATTCTCGCTGCTCTATGGATGCAAAGAGGGACTGGTTAGGCTCGTCGCCCTGCCCAATTGCCTCCTCAAGTTTGAAGTTCGTAGCAAAGGGGACAATGTAGGTGAGATAGGATTGCTCCAGAAAGAGCTGATCCAGGTTGCTCTCGTGAGCTTCTTTCGAGTCGGGATCCGCCATGCTCGAGCCTTGGGAGTCGCTTCGGCTATGATAGCATGTTGGACGTCGCTCTGCGATTTAAAGAGCGACCAGCTCTGCGTATATGGCTGGAGGCTCCGTATCAGGGGTTCGTCTTAGTTTGCGACCATGATCCAGAGCTTGGCCATAGCCGAGAAAGCTGGTTGTGTTGCCAGGTACCGCTCACTCGAGCATTCGTTCTGGACCCACACAACGCAATATAAACTTGTGGTCCGTGCATGTCCCTTCAATGCTCTCATTAAAATCTCTACGTTGTCTTGCTCTCCCCTTCATCAACGCCTTTTCGCATCAGCTTGCTCTAAACCGGCCTCGAATCTGCATCCTTCCATCCTACATGGCTGGAGGTATCCATTTATGAACAGAAGTCGCCGAACAGAGCATCCGACTGACCCGCAAGACCAACTTTCGAGTTTCTAATCTGCCTGCTGCCGCGACGCACGTCTCTGCGACGACGCGCCACGATGAATGGCATGAATGGCCAGTTTCCCCAACCGGGCGCGGTATGGCAGGAACACCACACTCCGGATGGCCGTACTTATTATTACAACCCGGCAACTAAGGTCACACAATGGACCAAGCCGGAGGACATGATGACGCCGGCGGAGGTATGTGCACCTCGATCCTTCCGCGCACCTGCCTTGCTAACCGTCTCGATCTGTAGCGCGCTCTCTCGAATCAGCCATGGAAAGAATACACTGCCGAAGGAGGTCGCAAATATTGGTACAACACGGAGACACAGCAGAGCTCGTGGGAGATGCCCGAAGTTTACAAGCGTGCTCTGACGGGTGGAACAGGCACGCCCACCACACCAGCGTAAGTTGCATACCCAACCCCTTGAAGACCAGACGGTCAATTAACATCGATTAGTACGCCCGTGACTCCCTTCGGTGCGCCGGCGGCGGCACCGCAGCAAAACTATGGAAGAGACTACGGAGGCAGCTCGTATGATCATCGCGACGAGCGAGAACCTCTCGGAGAATCACGACAGTTGGGTTTCGGAAACAACGTTCAGGCGCAATCCTTCGTCCCAGCGAGCAACGACCCTGAGTATGCGACGCCTGAGGAAGCTGAAGCGGCTTTTGTTAAACTCCTGCGACGGAGCGGCGTGCAGCCCGACTGGACTTGGGAGCAAACTCTGCGCACGATTATCAAAGATCAGCAGTACCGCGCGATCAAAGACCCTAGAGAGAGAAAAGCAGCGTTCGAGAAGTACTGCCACGACGTCGTCGTTCAGGATAAAGAGCGAGCGAAAGAGAGGCTAACTAAGCTGCGCGCGGATTTTGCCACCATGCTCAGAAGCCACCCCGAGATCAAGCACTACACGCGCTGGAAGACAGCCCGGCCGATGATCGCAGGCGAAACTATCTTCCGCTCCACGAATGACGAGGCAGAGCGGTGCCAGCTTTTCGAGGACTACATTGTTGACTTGAAAAAGGCTCACAGGGAGCAGCAAGTTGCGATTCGGAAGAGTGCTATGGATGGCTTGATCGACCTCCTACCAAAACTCAACCTGGACCCATACACTCGATGGTCAGAAGCACAAGGCCTCATTGAGAATACTGTCCCGTTCCGGGAAGAGGACAAGTACAAGTCCCTCAGCAAGTACGACATCTTGACCGTGTTCCAAAACCACGTGAAGTCGCTCGAGCGTACCTTGAATGATTCTAGGCAAGAGGAGAAGAACAAGAAACATCGCAGGGAACGTATAGCCCGCGACAACTTCGCTACCCTCCTGCGGGATCTCAGGAAGGACGGGAAGATCAAGGCTGGCACAAAATGGAGCCATGTCTATCCCTTGCTCGAAAATGACGACCGCTACAAGGCCATGGCTGGTCAAAACGGCTCTACCCCTATGGAACTGTTTTGGGATGTCATCGAAGAGGAAGAGCATGCCCTGCGTGGCACTAGGAATGAGGTTTTGGACGTTATTGAAGTTCGTGACACCCGATTCTCCTCGTCTTCTCAAGCGCTAAAACTGACAAACTCCAGGATAAACGGTTCGAGATCACCCCAAAAACAACGTTTCAGGAGTTCGAGTCTGTCGTAAGGGAGGATCGACGCACTGCTAACATTGATCATAACATTCTCACCCTCCTCTTTGAGCGTGTAAGTTCTCGACTCCACCCTTATGAATTGGATGGGCTGCTGACAGCATTGGGCATAGCTGCAAGACAAGAAGAGCACAAAGCGCTCTGATGAAGAGAAGCAAGCCGAGCGTCAGCAACGCCGTGCACTCGATGATCTCCGTTCTTATTTGAAGCGTATGGACCCTCCATGTTCCGTCGATGACACTTACGAGAAGGTCAAGACCCGGCTCGCCAAAGTACCCGAGTTTCAGGCTGTTGCTTCGGAGGAAGCCCGCCGCGGCGTCTTCGATAAGCATATGCGACGCCTCAAGGAGAGGGAGGACGATGATCGTCAACGAAGACGGGACCGTGGCGATAGAGATGGTCATCGGGACCGAGAACGGGACAGAGGTGAGAAACCGCATCGCAACAATGGACGCTTGGCTAGGTCACGCAGTCCGGAACACGATACGTACGAGGCAGACCGCCGCAAGGCCATTGCGGAGCGCGAACGAAACTATCGCAAATCCAGCATGGCTGAGAGCCTCTTGTCGGACCGTCGATCATCTGACTCGCACTATGACCGGGAACGCGAACGGGACCGAGATCGAGATCGAGATCGCGACCGGGATCGCGAACGGACTCGTGACCGTGAACGCCGTGACCACCGAGACCGTGAACGAGATCGTGACCGCGACCGCGACCAGGATCGTGAGCGTGATCGCGAGCGTGATCGGGACCGTGAGCGTGATCGTGAGCGTGATCGCGATCGGGACCGGGACCGGGATCGTGAACGGGATCGTGAACGCGACCCCGACCGCCGCTCTCGTCATGAAGAACAGAACCACTACGATCGTGACCGACGAAGCCGCGAGGAGGAACGAGAAAGACTATACCGTCGCCGCATAATGGACCGTGACGTTGAGGAGCTCCCGTATGGTGATGAGAGACCCAGTTCCTCTGGCCGCCGTCGTCGGGGCGATGATGAGGATCTTGATCGCCGTGACACTAGGGAACCAAAGGTAAGCTGCCCCACACTATGCCAGCGATCTTGGTGCATAGCGGAATAGACCGACTGACTTGCTTGTGACACAGAGAGTGAAGGTTGAGTATTCTCGTGAGCGAACCCCTCAACATGATAGCCAGCATAATACTAGGACGCCGCAGAAGGAGAAAACTCCAAGCATTCGAGCCGGAAGTGAGGAAGGCGAAATCGAGGAAGACTAGGCTTCTCTTCGCATTCGCGCTGCAAGCGAAGAAGGGGAGGTGGAGGACGTAGGCGTCTACTGTCGAGGACACAGACCGCGGTGAAGCAACCCAAGAGAAAGGAAT
>FTLB01001412.1_pt2 | contig 11466 bp, 15 predicted proteins | sample 1658291 | NCBI WGS metagenome assembly FTLB01 (sample SAMEA3914812, study PRJEB12502) | metagenome | biome: forest; material: soil | place: Canada | collected 2011-07-07 | depth 0.1 m
GGGGGGGGGGGGGTGGAATCGACACCGGTGCCGCGGCTGCTTTAGAGGCAGAGCAGAGCAGCGATGCCAGGCGGTAGGAGGCTCCCAGTTCGCCATGCGAGCACAGGCGGTCGCGGAGGTGCGAGCACAACACGGCGCGGCGCGAATCACCAGGAGCACAGAGGGAAAAGGGGGAATAGACGTACCATTGGCTATGGGCAGCCATCTGTCTTGCTCTTTTACCTCGAACTCATAGCCGAGCGCGGCCGACTGTGGGTCTTGGGGATCATTCATTTGTGCGTCCTCGTCGGGTGACGGTGCACCTTGTTCAACATCCTTGGTCTGAGATTGGGGGGAGTCGGACATATTTGGCTACCTGCAGCGGGTGCTGGCGTCTCGCAAATTCCTTGGACTGCCCGGGCTCGCACAGCGGGAATAGAGGAGATGATGTGTCGTTGGACACGTTGCAGGGTTGTAGGGCTTGCGACTTTTTGGGCGGCTTAACCTGCAAGAGGTGCGTCAATCGTGCCGTTTCGCGTATCCCAGGATTATTTTTACTTTGGATCCCCCTGCCCGAATGCTCAAGCCTGGGCTGGGAAAAGTAGGACGAGACTGGCTTGGCTGGATGTGGGTTGACTGGGGCTGCAATTCGGGATGCGCAAGAGAGGATGTCTACCTACCTAAGGGTACCCTTGGGTTCTCCGGCAACAGCAACGAAGAGGCGCGGGACGAAACAAGAAGGGTGGTGGTGGATAGGGTAGATGCGAAGTTACTGTGGGTCTCCGCCCGACCTGGTCTGGTCTGGTCTGGCCGCAGGCTTGGTCTGTTCCTGTTAGTGGCAGCTGCTTTCCTGTTCCCAAGGTCCTGCTGGCTGCTGGATCGCCTTGCTGCTGCAGGTCGCTATGCCCGGCGCGAAGGAATTCGGGGCGGGCTTGGGTGGCGGTGGTGTTGGTGAATGAAGGAATGGAGGGCGAAAACGGAGGACCGATCTCGTCGCTGCTGCGGAGCTGTCTCTTGATGCGAGTCTGGCTTGGGCCTCTCGGGTTCGACGCCTATGGTATCCGTCCGCGTGGGTGTCTCGTTGTTGTTTTTTTGTGCTCCGTCCGGCACTCGTGTGTTGCGGTTACACGAAACTTGGGCTGAGATTGAGCGACGGTTGGCTACGTGAGGCCCGCTGCAAGACAGGTCGAGCTTTTTTCCAATCGCGGGGCCAAGGGATTGGCTGTGTTGCCAGAGTCGAATTGCGTGCCTCGTGGGATATCTGCAGAGTCGCGTCAGAGAGAGCTTGTTTTGCCCGAATGGGAGGGGTGGTGCGGCGCCAGCGAACGCACTGCGTTGCGCAGAATCCCCCTCCTTCGGTAGGGTACAGTAAGGCAAGGCCAGGTATGCTAGGTAAGGTACATACAGATCGACGGACCGCACTGTCGCATGAAAAAGAGCAGGGCTTGGGCGAATTCCGGCCGATACGGGCACTCCTAGCGGTTTAAACAGTGACTTGCTTTAGGCCGTGCTGGGCTGGCCGGTTGCTGTGATCCTGGCTGATGCTCTAGAGGACGAGATGATGCATGGGACTTGCGAGAACGGTGGGCGCGAGCGAGATGGACCTGCAAGAGACGTGGGGTTTGTGCAGGAGGAAAGTTAGGAAGAATTGGAAGAGAGTGGTACATAGTAGCTAGACGTGCGGGAGAAGCGGGTCTTCCTTGGCGCAGAGCCACCCCAGCCGCCCCAGCGAGGTTGCGGTCAACAAACGCCAGAGGATCGCTCGCTCGACCATGGCAGCCCACCCACCCCCCATCCGCAGACGAGTTCTCCATTGTCTGTTATCGATAAGTAGTATGTACGCTCAATACGTCCGGTGTCCACGAAGTAAGGCAGATACCTACCACAGTGCCTTACCTAGTATGACCCTTATCTGACAGCGGGTAGGGAAGGCTACAGTACCTACTGTTGCCTTACTTCACCTACCTCAGGCACCCGAAAAGGCTCTTGTTGTCATCGAGGCTTCTGCTACGAGAATCGCTTAGGTACCACTTCCTTACCATACCTTACCTTTGACCTGGGGGGGGGAGGGGGTTAGCTACCTACCTTGCCTTGCCTTGCCTTGCTTTTGCCATATGGGCCTTTGGGAGGCTAAGGTACTTCGGTACCTGTGCGTGCTCTGAAAGAAAATAGAGGCGGAGAGGAGGGGAAGGTAATTAATATCCAGACTTAGGTACCTTTTTGAGGTAGGTGATGCTCGATCTAGTCCCCGCTTGGCACGCAAACCAACCAACAGATGGGACCATCCATCTACTTCGTATCTCATCAATCAGCGTTTACGGAGCACGTCCAGCCTAGTAGGAAAACCAGGAGAAGCTAATGTAAGTCTGATATACGGCGCTGAGTTGCATATTTGATCAATGCTTGGGGTAGTGAGTTAGCCCGCCTTTCATATCCACCCGGTCCCAGTGCGACGAGGGTTCGAACTAAATAACTACGGTACCATAGGTACGTGGAAGCAACTGTTCCGCTCGCTCTCTGGGGCACGCATGGCCTCTTACCCGCCTGCTTAACTTCAGGCATCTCTTGGGAACCTGAGGAAGCTCTCGCTCCACGGGGTCCATACATACCTACTTTACTCGAGATCGTGTCTCTGGTGTAGGGAGCATCCGATGAGACCAGTGTCAAGGTCGGACTATTCGCTAGTGTGCCATTGCATACTATTCTGCTGCAACACGGACACCCTCTCGCTCAGCCCGGTCGGCTTCCGAGAGAGCGGTGTGAGTTGTCCGCAGGATGGATGGGGGGAAGGGGGAGAGATGGGGTTCCAAGCTGGAGAGTCGGCACTGGCGGGACAAAGTGGGAGCTGTTCACGTCGATGGGGCGGGGATTTAAAGCGAAAATAAACCATTCTACATCTTCGATGTCGAACGTTGCCTAGTTCTTCCCCGAGATATTGTAGGGATGTATCATTTGAGCAAAGGAAAGGGTCGTCCTTCGGTCCGCACCTATGGAAACGATGGTGGTGGGCGAGGCCGACCTGTGATTTGCCAACCGCAGTCGCAGGTAAATGACCAGGCAGGAACAGGAAGGCTGACAAGAGCCCAAGGGCCCACGGAACGGCCACTGCACACTGGGATGGGGTGCGTTTCGACACGAGGAGCGAGGAGAAAAATGAGGAGTAGCGATGGTTGGCTGGTAAACAATATGTGCCAGGGCCACATGCATGAGCGACTGAGAGGGCGAGACGCACGAGGCTGCGGTAACCCCATGGAGATTCGCAACCCATTTTTTGTCCAATGACCAGCTCAGCGCACTGCTGCATGGTCTCATTGGGCAAAAATTGGAAATAAGTCAAAATGCACCGGGCAACCCTGTTGGTCCGCCCCGTCCACCCCTCCCTCGTTGGAAATACGGCAAAGCCCTTTCAATCTGGATTCGCGCGGGATCCAACCATACTAGTTGGCGAGAACCCGCCTCGGGAAGTAAGTACATAAGCCTGTCGGGGCTGAATCCGAGAGTCCTCGGAGAGATTATGACTTGGGCTATGATCGGAACACACACATGATTGTTTAGGAATTGCATGAGGCTCAACTTCATTTCGTTACTTTCACAGATATTTGTAGCATATGGGGATTGCATTGCTATACTTGGTACGTAGTAAAGTATGTTGCGGCATGCCTACGAAGTACAAAAAGTACTGTTTAACAAGGCGGGGGTGACGCGGTTGTCGTGCGCCGTGGTTGCTACAAGCACAACGCAGTCTTAACCCTGAAGACGAGGGGGTCGCGATAGCGAGCGAAGAGGGAGCCGACCGGGTTGTGCAGCTAACCTAGACTGCGGACGGCGAGGATGGCAGATGCTCGCCGAAAACTAGAATATATTCTTTTCTTCCTGGTGTGGCTCGATGAGTTGTTCCCCGGACAAGGGGGGTCGCGATGCCAACTGGCACGCGTCCCGCACCTCCTCCACTCGCAGATCCGAGCCTACCGAGGAGAGCAAGACGATGTTGGACATGTCGAGAAGCCTCCCTGGCACCGAGACACTGCCTGGATGCTGCAGCACAGATCTTTCGCATCTTCGCAGGCAGAGTCACGGCCCCAATTTAGCGCCCGACAAATCGAATGATTCGGTATGCCAAACGAGGTACGTCAAGCAGCATGTCTGGGAGGCAGTCCGTATGGCTCATGTTGCGAAACCTCTTTGTAAGCCTTAAAAGGGGGCCCGTAAATTCGTGCTCCCCCATTGGCATCACATGATGTTCGAGTCGGAAGGGAAAGCAACGTAACCGAGGGATAATGGGGGTTGGCATTCTACGATAACTCGTCCACGACTCACCCGGTCAGTTGGATCGCGAACTGACTGGTCCGCCAGAAGTTGGAAAACCAAAAAGACTAGAGCGCTTCATGCTAGCACAGGGGTCGCCAACGATGCTAACCACGACCGTCCTGCCTCCACTGCGTTGCAGTTTTCCGATTGAATCCTAGTTCGTATGCGTCAAACGTCAGTTCCTTGAATTCGATCAAAGGAGGGCGATGTCACGCATGTATTGGTCAGGCGAGGCTTTTCAGAATAATGCCCCGGATTATTTTGGACCATTCAACTAAGCCACATCCAGACCGGATGAGTGAAAGATTTTCTCTGCCGCGGGTAGGGTGCCAATCCAGTTGAAGCCCAACGGACATGGCCTGCCTGGGCGATGCCAGCGTGCCGGTTGGGCACTGAGGCGCCGATGCCGCTAAATCTCGCCGCAAGGCTGCAGGCCTGCAGGTTTGAAGCCATCATTGTGCGTTTGTACAACTCATCAACACCACACGCATCTCAACGATTAAATTGCCCGTCATAGTGACACTGCCCCCAAGAATCCTCGAAGCACATGAGCACTGTGCGTGTCTGATCCGTTCTCGTGTGCTGCTTCTCCTTGAAAACTCTTCAACCGCGTCCATGCCATGCAGCTTGGCCCCACGAGGGATTTGGGGCTAGCAGGTCGCCGTGCTGCAAGCTGAACCACCGAAATGGCGAAGTTCCGTGACAAGATCTGTCCATGACATGTATGCCTCGCAGGGCGCAAGGATGGCTTGGACAGACACGGCGCCACCTGGCCGTCGGCAGATGCCTGTTCCCTGCCTCAGACGATCTGCACGTTGTTCTTCTTCTGCAGCATTTGTTAGACCCCTAGAGCGAAGCGCATGATGACGTTGCAGGCGTAGAACGAGGCAGCAAAAACACGTACCTTCCACTTTTCCAACTCGTCTTGCTTGGATTTGTATTGCTTGACGAGGTCATCGAGCACCTTGCTCAGCCCCTCGGCGTTGGTCTTCAGCGCTGGGACAACATCCTGGACTGTTCTCTCCACCAAAACGCCGTTGATCAAGCGGAAGCACTTGCGGTCCCCCGGAAGTGGCTCTAGGGTCTCAAGAACAAGTCTGCGTAGGTCAGCAATGATGAGCGGTGAGTCGCGCGCACCAAGCGGTGAGACAGGAAAACAGGGAACAACGGTCCGGGGAAATAAAAACAGGCCAAAACCCTGTGAACCCGGCCGCGAGTGCGAAGGGGCAGGGAACTTCTTACTTGTGCTCCTCGGATTCCTGCTCGACATCGCCAATCTTTTGGGCTAGTTGTTGCAGGGTGTTCTTATATGTGGTAAACTGCACCTGCAGCTCTGCATCGAGTTAGAGGCTGGACGAGAGGAGAGGAGAGAGCGAGCGAGATTCAGTTACCCTGCTGCTTCTTGGATGGTGCTACTTGAGATGCCATGATGCGAGTCACCGAGAAAAACGCTGCGATGCTAGATCTTGCGAGGGGTTGAAAGTAAAGGTACAGTAATTTACTTAGGGGTAAAATGTCCACGTCGAAAGTTTCCGCACTCCGGCGAACAAGATGTGGTCCAAGCTCCCCAAAAGTTTCTCCCCTGATCACGCTACTTTTCTCGACGCCAGGGCTTGTAAATCCACTCTAGCCGGCCGTTTACGACGTCGATTTCGAAGCACTTGAGCAATCTCAGGAACGAGTCGAGATCAATCGAGCCGGGACGGATCTTCACAATGCATCCTCATTTGCATACCAAGGATAATATCGGTAGGAACATGCTTCATCTGGCGGCGCCGGCCCCACACTAACAGAGCTGCTCATCAGGATGCGAAGAGCTGGCGGTCGCATTCGAAGAGTGCCATGCCAAAGGCTTCCTCTGGAAGTCAATGGGCATGTGCAACACCCTCAAAGATGATCTCAGCAAGTGCCTCCGAGCAGAGAGGGTTCGGTCGCAGAAGGCAAATCGAACTGCGGCGCAGGAGAAGAAGGACAAGATCCGGCAAGCCTGGAGGGAGATTGACGAGAACTCCTAAGCGTCACTCGGTCCATCACTCGACCCCGATGAACCGAAACCCGAGAAAATTGTACACAGACATCACATCCGAGTTCCTCAAAACCACACCGGAGTTATATGGCGGGCGGGCTGGCGGGAGCATTCGGCGCATTGAGAGGGACGGTCTGAATTTCTATGTACATGTACAATTGACCTAAGAAGACGGTAGCCCTCCCCGGTTCGAGGAAGCAATCGAATCTCAACTCATCAAAACTCATCGAGAAACCTCTCTCCTCCGATACCTCCCACTTGTCTATCTCTACAACGTCCGACGGAACTCATCGCCGAACGTAACAATACCGAAGGTGGCAAGCAAGCTCAGGAGGACCGGTACGGGCTTCCGGAGTCGGATGGCCCGGGGGATGGACGAGCCACCGAGGATGATGGAAGCCAGAAGACCAAGCTCGACACCGTACGGCTCCTTGTTCTGAATCCTGTAGCCACCCAGGCCGTCTTGCGTATCGGTTAGCGACACTGCTCTCTCGCCGGCTCGGGATCCATCGCGGGCGGGGCGCATAAGCAGTGACTTACAAAGTAATCCGACAGTAACACCGGCGACAATTGATGGCACCGAACGGGTGCGAGCGTATCCGGCCACGCCGCCGGATGCCGTTAGGGCTCCCAATACATACGCGGGTAGTTCAAGGCCCTGCGGCCGCACCACCTGTCAGTCTGTCCGTCCTTAAACGTAGCCTTTCCAATGCGGACATACCATGATTTCGGTTGGACACGTTCTGCCACTTTTCGCCCTTTTCAGGTCAGGGAGAGAGAGATGATGAATGCGAGCGAATAAGAGCAACAGATAGAGGTTTGACGTAGGAAAGTTGTATTCGTTAAGTGGCCTGCGGCTCGGAGACGAAGTTCGGAGAGTGAAGCTCCTTTGGATGACGCGAGCCGAGGCGGGGCCTCTCGCGCCTCGAAACGAAAGAGCCGCGTTATGTAAGCAGGCGTGCCCAGGCGGGACTGTTGACTCGGCCCCTTTTTTCCGTGTGTTAGACAGGTGAATTCATACAATGGTTATGTTTCCGGCAAGAGTTTTTCCCATCACGATCTGGTGCGTGATTCAATAGGGATTCAGTAGAGTACGTAGTGTTGTGATGGTTGCCAGTCGTCGTTTACAGCACCAGCACCTGCTCCTCGAACCAATCGGCAGCCGGGATGAACGTCTCTCGATCGGCAGAAACCACCACAGCAGTAACTTCTGACGCCTTTCCCAGTTGGCGCTGGACGGAAATACGAAGCTGACCGAGAAAGAGGGTCTCCAACTTTGGGTAAAACTTCGCGCACTTGACGGCCTTTTGGACCATGCGCTCCCTGTGAGCCATCTCCCAGGCCGCAGTGATGTCCGGAGAGGGGATGAAGCGCTTGACACGTCGGAGCGCTCTATGCGGGTTCGGAGCCGATGGATAGAACTGCCACGAGGCCCAACCGCCCCTGGCGTACTCTTCCTCCGTGAGTGCGAGTTCCTTGAGATTGCGGAGTTTCGGGAGGACTGAAAGCACTTGCGAATCGGCTTGCTAAGCTTGGTCGCCACTGACGTCCATGAAGTCCCGCTCATCGGAAGTTCCAATATGGAGATGCTCGAGGCAACGCATCTGGGTCAGAAGACGTACGGCCCGTTCGGTGAGCTCCTCCTCGAGCTCAAGTCGGCAGGACAGGTGGGTTAACCTGCGCAGATTGAAGGATATGATTCTCAGCAGTCTCTCGAAAGTAGGCTGAGAAAGGTCGTTTCCGATGGATATTCCAGTAATCTGGGTGTTCAGCTCAAGAAATTGTGTCAGAAACAACATGTCCATCTCGCACAGCGGCGGAGCGTTGTGGAAGGGGGACCGCTTCTTCTGCTCCTTGGAAGCCTTCTCAGCCATCGTCCACGTCATGGTTCGGAGGGCAGGGATAAATGGAATCTCCAAGCCCTCAGGGGACGGCTGCCTCTCCCTGTCAAAGATGTTGGTGTCGATCGAAAGATGGGTTAGGAGGTTGCTCCTGTAGAGAGCCTGGAGCAATGGGTGGTCGGTTCCAACCACCGTATGTTTGTAGGTATGAAGTCCGAGGCTCCTCAGCTTTGGAAACGGAGGTTCCATAACGGTGCTGAGACCACGATCGCCGGCCAGACCGCTTGAATCAAAAACAAGAATCTCCAAGGTCGAATGAAGAGCCTCTAGAACCTCAATGAGGAGGCCTGCAGGGTTTGGGTAGCGTTCGATCACCATCCAGACCAAACGCTTTGGCTTCCAGGTGATGGGTCCCGACGGGACATGCACGTAAGGGCTGACAGGGCCCCGGATATCGACATCCTCTAGTTCGGATTTGAACAAGCTGTCGAGAATGGCCTGCGCCGCCATCATGGGGAAAGTGAACAGACGAAGTGTCTTCAGCTGGGGAAGTCGAGTGATCAAGTCTGCCATATCTTGGCCGGAGAGAGGACTGGGGGTTTTCAGTCCCACGTCATACAGATCCAAACGCTTAATTGACTCGACATCGATGTTGAGAGGGATAGGAATCGCTTCGTCTCTCAGCTTTCGGAGAATGTATTTGAGAGCAGCGCTCGGCCAGGTTTTGTGACCCGCACGAATGGTTTGGGACAGGACAGGACCAACAATCTCGTACAGGCGACGGTGAGAGAAGATAAGAGAAAGCAGGGAACTCGTATCCTCCTCGTCAACAAAATTCTCCGCGATATTGAGGAGGACGTTGGGGGGAAGTGATAGCAGATGAGGTGGTTCGTGAACAGCGGGGGTATCACCTGGATTCGCCATGGTGCACGGCGAGGAAAGGTAAAGGTTTTGGTGTCGATTCCGATAGCCGCGCAGGTTCGCGATCAATAGAGACTCGAGAGTTGAAGGGGTATGAAAGTCCAAGAGGGTACATTACCCAGAAGGAATCAAGTGCGAGAGGGGAAGCAAGGTAAGGAAGGGTGTTGTGGGGAGAGTGCTGGCGTGAGCTCAGAAGGTAATGTAGGATTTGTGAAGAGAGGTAAGCAAGGAAGAAATTGGTTTGGCGGTTGTGATGAGAAGTATGGGTTTTTCGGTCTCGAGGGAGGGCGGTGAAAAAAGAACTGTTCGTGTTGAGCGGTAGGAAAAACATCTGAGAGTCTCCTGACGCGAAGTAAACAAAACGGATTAGTTTTACGCGACCACCCACTTGCACCGTCTCTTGAGATTAAGATAGGGTACAAAAACCTACACAGTATGATTTTTTTTTGTAATGCGTATTTATTTGCATATGAAGGGGAAGCGTCACTGCCTGCTTCTTGTGTCCAAACTACTCTCCGACCTCCTGAGAGTCATCGCATCAACCCATATCACAGTTTTAGACACAATTGATATATTCGTGTTAGGAGCTCTAGAAGATAAACACCTCCCATTTATATATACATATGTATGCCTGTATGGAAATACGCATAGTGGCCCGGAATCCCAATGTTCCAAGAGCCTCGTTGCCCGTGTGGATATTATACTTAGAGCTAGACCTATGGTACGAGACTGAAATATCGTAGCATGACCGGCACAAGTAGGTAGAACTAATAGAAGGCCCAGTTTGACTTCGGAGGACTTACTAGCGGAAGTACGAAAATTAAATTTAATGTATAGAGGATGTAAAGCATACGGAGGAGACTTCAGCTCGGTGATAGACCTTGGCAAGAACAATAAGGACGAGACAAGCAGGCTGGGCCACCCTGAACAGCGAAGCTATCTCGTCTTCCGATCACATATGTAAATCTATGGTCCAGAGGCAGGGCTCAGCCGGTGATGATAAAGGAAAGGGGGTTCGACATTCTGGTAGCTCCAGGCGCCATTGTATACCTTGAAGCAAACCCAGGTCTTCGTCGCAAGGCAAATTCAAGGGATGCGGGAACATATGAGAACAGAGATTCATGTTATCAGCCAGTGGTATGAGTTCAAATGGGTCTGTCCCCAGAAGATAGTACCAAAGCCGGCGGGAACCATGTGGCTTTGCCAGCGGCTAGGTATTCATGGGAAGCGGCGCCGTGGCGGGACGTCCAGGAACATGGGTAACCGTAACCCCTAAACTCTCATCAGATACTCTATACAAGATGACAGGGTTTACAGTACCGACTGATACAACCGGGACCTCGTAGCTACTTCTATTATCGTCCCGTTGGAAAGCCAAATATGTGCGTTCCTTCGAGGCACGGTTTCAATATACCCTAAGTTCTGTGTGTCCCTTTTCGGGACACCCCCAACGGAGGCGGCATATTCCTGACTATAGGTGCTCATCATATGAGGCATGACTTCATAGGGCTACGATCGAATATACCTCGATCACACTCTAGAGTATCTAACCTTGCTAATTCGGCGATTTACTGTGGCTTGTATGAGGTAAGGGGGGGTTTGGCTGCCCGCGCCAGGATTTCGGGCGGCCTGATCGGAAGCTATGACTCGGAGGTGGTGGCTGTGCTGGCTGTACGAACATCATTGAGCGCGACGTCTGTGACAATATCAGAACCCAGGGAAACAAAAGTGGAATTAGTGAAAGAGTTGGAGCCAGGACGAAACACGAGCACGGGTGAGGTTGCTCTGGGCCAAGGGGTCATCATGGAATTGGCCGTGCATGCAACTACTGAGATCAATACCTAGGCAGCTAGACCGAGCGTGGCTATTGTACCATCTCTGCAGATCGGTCCATCGTTCTTCAGAGCATGATGACCATGCCGGCGCATTAGAACGGAGAAACTACGCCATCTAGTGTACCTGTGCATGTGAGACTGCTGCTAGGTAACCCCTTAGGAACTTACGAACGATTGGCGGACAACCAGATAGCGCTCGGTAGCCGCAAGAGGGTAGGATGCTGCACTGTAGGTACTGTGGGTAGTAGGTGAATACTACGGCACTGCATCTTACACGGCCTTGATCGCGAACGGTAAGCTCAACTACAATTTGCGTACCACATAGGTAAAGTACTTGTTCGTAGGGGTGAAAGGAGGAGGCCAAGGAAGATAAACAAAGGCGCGGTCAAGTGGTTGGATCTGCTTGATACAGTACGGTGTATACTATTATACCACAGTAGTAATTATCGGTCAAGTGGCCAAAACGTTGAGGATCGTACTGGATCGGCGCCCTTGCATCCAGTGATTATTTTGTTTTGAACAAGTAGAACCGAACATGCCCCCCCCCCCCCCCCCC
>FTLB01000065.1_pt1 | contig 11432 bp, 7 predicted proteins | sample 1658291 | NCBI WGS metagenome assembly FTLB01 (sample SAMEA3914812, study PRJEB12502) | metagenome | biome: forest; material: soil | place: Canada | collected 2011-07-07 | depth 0.1 m
GGGTACACAGCGTCCAACGACGTATCGGCCAGAACCCTGCAGCTCTTGACTGGCCAGTGGTCTTTCTCTAAGGGCTTAGATGGGAGCTGCCCGCTCGGTAAGTCAATAGCCCCCTTCTTCAAAGTTTCCCGCTAGAGGATATTTTCTGATATTATATGACCACAGGTCCTGTACTCGTGTCCCCCGCCGTCATAACTGACCCCCAAACTCTCGGTCTCAAGACCATCCACAACGGGAGCGTGGTACAGAACGGGCACACCAGCCAGATGATTTTCAACCTTCGCAAGCAAATCTCATATCTTTCGCAAGGAACCACGTTGGAGGCGGGGACCATCTTTTTGACTGGCACGCCAGCAGGGATAGGACACTTCCGGGAACCTCGTGTTGTGTTGAATGACGGTGATGATATACGAGTGGAGATTGATGGCATTGGAACCCTGGTAAACACTGTTAGATACGACAGCATATGAGCTACTGTACCCCATATTATATAGACCTGTCATTTTATATCTCACTACACCAAAACTGCACAGGTAGCACTCAGTTGTCAATGCTAGTCGTATGTACGTTACATATGGCTATCTGCGCGACAACCCCAAAATTAGACTTTAGTTATTAGTACCTATCGACTGTATCATGATCTTGTGGTGCTACATATATACTTTACAAGTGGTGTTACACCATATGCAACCGTATTTCCAAGTACTGTCTTTTTGAAAATGCTGTGCAAAGTATGCCTAGCCAAGAGTGACTTCATTGTGGATATTCTTTGCAGAGCATCTTTAAACGGGTAGATCCCCACACAACAGACGTTCGTAGCTAGAGAATATCCACTGAACTTCGGTCATCGGGATTCGGCAAGGGAATATCGAACAATCCTCTAGATAATATCTGATACTGCTCCCGTGACTTCCCCATCTTGTCGTTGCGGGGGAGGTGGTTTGGTCACCATCTCGGTCCCGCAGAACCCACAACACCATTATGCTAGCGGAGCACCGGGGGTTCCCCAATGGTCCCGCAACAGTCCCGCCGCGTTGTCCATAAGGTCGCGATTATCGAACCATCGGTGTAAAACATCCCGTATAGTGTGTATATTATTGGCCCACAGGTGGCCACGAAATCCAGGGATGACGAAGTCACGCGGCAGCAATGTTTAGCAGAGCCAAATTCCGGAGCTGACATACTGCGTCGAGATTGTCCTCAAAGGTGGTCTCGCCAGCCCCCTATCAATCATAAAAGAGGTGAGAGGAGTTTTCTCGCCAAACTCGACCAGAGGCAACAACACTTCTGAAGCTCATCGAGACTCTAAGAGATGGAAACTACCGATGTCATAATATGTGGCTGTGGCCCGACTGGCGCCATGCTATCTGGCTTGCTGGGCAAGTATGGAGTTCGAAATGTTGTCCTTGAGAAGGAGACCGCCATCACCACGGACCCGAGAGGAATCGCTCTAGATGAAGATGGCATTCGTTCACTTCAAGGCCTAGGGCTGTATCAGGACATTTACTCCAAGATTGGGATTTGTGAGCATTCCTTCCTCCGTCGATCGTTCTTGCTCCTTTGGATTTACCTGATCTGTTCATTTCTGTCCATGGTGCCATGGCTAACGCTCCAGGCGCAGGCATGGGATATTTTAATTTCATCAGCGGTGTGCACAGCGACCTTACTAGGGAGCCTTTTATGAAGATAAACTATAATACGGTATGTCTATGCTTCCCTTACGCGGTCTGCATGAGGTATTGTGGGATCGATCTGGCTCACACTAGCAATTGCGAGCTTTAGACAGAGGGAGGGACAGGTCATGTTGGCTTCATATGCCACAAACAGCCAGCATTAGAAGCGTCTATACGGAGCGTCCTCGATAAGCGAGCAGCCTCCGAGCTCCGTCCCGGCTGCACTGTCACTGATATAAAAGAAGACCACGATTGGGTGTATGTGGAGTACGTCGACCAGGATGGTAATCAAGCCAGTCTAAAGGCCAAATTTCTCGTCGGTGCGGATGGTAAGACGGGGTTTACACGGAAACAATATCTCGAACGTCGGGGCATCCAGATGGAAAAGGTTTCAAAGTATGTGATGAATCTCTTTCCGGAAAATGAAATTTGCCTTGCACATTAGTTTCTTCTGTTATATTGACCTGTATCTGTTGCCTCTAGGACATCATATGAGGAGACCTGGGTGGCTCTTAACTGGAAACTCAGACTCCCGACGCCGGAAACACACCCCGAGTTTCCTCTCTGGAAGCTTGGGTACAACCCGGAGAACGTCTATGATCTCTTCTTTCCAGAGGACTTCCGATTTCTATGCAACCCCAGCCGGCCTGCGGTCTGCGGGCGCTTTGGATTGGCCTCGGACATGCTCTGGCGGTTCGAGTTCGTAGTGAAGCAGGGCGAGAACCCCGACGAAATGGCACAACCACATAAGATAAAAGAAATTGTCCATCCATATATCACTCACTCGGGGAGTAGATACGGGTAAGCAAACATTGGTTCTCCCTTTCTGCTCCTAACCGGACTACGGCGCTTGATAGCTGCTTGCTCACCTGTGGGTTTTATTCTAGCCTTCCGGGAACTGTCGCGTTCCCGCAGGACTGTATCACGGTTTTACGCTCCCGCCCTTTCCGATTCTCCGCACGGAGCTGCAATCAGTGGTCCAAAGACCGGGTCATTCTTTGCGGAGACGCAGCCCACGTTTTCCCGCCGTGTAAGTTCGCCGTTCACACCTTAGCATTAGTATGCTAGAAATGCTTACGCTCCTTCCGCCCCCAGTCGGCGGCCAAGGAATCGCGTCTGGGTTCCGCGACGCATACGCTCTCGCGTGGCGACTGGCCATTCTGACAAGGCCAAGCTCTGGGCCGTACCGGCAGCTGCTTGAAGGCTGGTGCACAGAGCGCAAGCAGCAGCTCGAGAAGTCGCTGGCGTCGACCGTTGAGAACGGGCGATTTGTCACGGAGTCTAGCGGTCTGAAGGCACTGCTTCGTGACTGGGTGCTCACCTTCCTGCGCCTATTCCCCGCTGCCAAGCGCTTCCTGGAAAAGGGACCTCGGAAGGACGGCATGTTTCGGTACCGTCATAGGCCAAATGTGGCGTTTCTCCCTCAGTCGGGAGGATTTACACTACCGCAAGTCTACTGCGTCAACCTTGGTCTGGGTACGGTCGACAAGTCCGTGGAGTTTACGGACGATGTAATTTTTGGAAAGGACAAGCAGAAGCTGTTCCAGGTCGTTGTCCTCCTCAAGTCGGCGGATCAGTATGCGCAGGCACGTGACGACCTGGCCAATGTCGATGAGCTTTCCCGCGGCGAGTTGCTCGCCAGTGAGGCGACATTCATCGTACACGACTCTAGGTCGCTGCTAGGCGACACCAAGGGCTTAGAAAATATGTATCGCGTCGCGACAGCTCAGGAGTTTGCGGCCAGCACCGAACTGTGCGGCCGCCGACCGGCGCCGGAGTATTATGACGAGTTTCAGATGATGAGAGAGGCAAAGGGTATGCGATTCCTCATCGTGCGACCGGACTGGGTTGTGTATGCAGCATGTAAATCAGCAGTGGAATTGGAACGGAGCGTTGTTGCACTCAGCGAATTAGCAAACTCAACCTAAGGAAAGCGGTCTAGCACATGCGGTTTGAGAATTGGAAAATTTGTGAAGATAGCAAAATATTTCAGCAAGACCATATCCAAGTGTTCTTTGTTTGCACAGCCCACTGATACTTACGTACGAGGAGAAACCGGACAAGTATCCTGTAACACCGCAGACACAACTTTTGCGCACGAAATTTTTCCCTTGATACTTTGAAGTAGTCTCATCTATACCAAGGCTTGCGGCCAGGAGAATATATTACTTTTTAGCACTTTCCCGTAGGACTATGGTAATCAACTCTGAGCTTTACTCGGGGAGTCGAGTATTTCTACTCCTCCAAAAGACAGGCTCGGCTTCCTTGTGCCGATAATATACCTTGATTTTCATGTAGCATCTTGGGCTTTCGGTGACGTAGGGCAGTCACAGGACCGGCGCCACAGGGAGTGAGACAGTAGGGTCGGATACATATTAGACGCTGGTCTGTTCATCTGAAACATTACTCCATTGAGATGACGAACAAGCCAATGAGAGTGTGCTGACGCTTGGCCTCTGCCCTGGTTCGCATGGAGCTGGGAGACCTATCTCAGATCCCGCCCGGCGTGTCTAAGTCAGTATTGATGAAGATTTTCCCGTAAGGAATATACAATGCCGTGAATGCCTACGGAAGGCGTAGCTCCAGTCTGGCTCATGCCTAACATCCCAGTGGCTGTGCGGTTTCTGTGGAATGTGACGATCATCTGTAAGCCACGGTCCAAAATTGGACCTGCTTCAAGACGAGTCTCCCAAGTGTGATGGGTATATAATAGGCAACTGCACAAAGCAAATTTGTCCATTTACAAACTCTCCAGCATCAACTGATGACCAGTCCAGGCGCTAAATCAGAAAACCCAACAACAGTATAACGTACGCAAAACAACATGAAGTTCCAAGTTGCCGTACCGATGCTCATGACTCTCGTCGCAGGAGCTCAGGCCAACGTACTTGTGAGCTGGTATGGATGTGGTGGCGAATTTCAACAAACGGAGACCACCGACGATGGATGCACGAATGTGAGCGGTTTTAAACATGACAATCTATGCGGTGTGGAGGTGGGATCGAATCATTGCGACTTCTATACCACCTCCTGCTTCGTTTCTTGGGGCAGCACGTATACATGCAGTGCCTCGGATGGAAAATGCAATGCTCAACCGTGGGAATCTATCAGCTCCTATAGGTGCTACAATCACTGAGCCAGGGTCGTGAATGTAATCAGCAAATGAGCAACTTCTCTCAATTTCTTTCAACGCTAACTTTGTGCCAGGTTCCGTGCATTGGAGGTTTCGAGAATCGCTGGTGGAGCATCTCATAGTGTCGGATGCTGGACGTCTATACTTACTGTAGTCGTTGAGTTGGTGGATGATAAGCCGTGGTCGCTGGAGTAGATGATGTTTGTGTCAGGGGCGATTTTTTGTTTTATCCGAAATGTACATGAGTGAGCAGGCAGGAGCAAGTTGCCATACTTCAGTATTGGCATGATGTTATCGATATCGTCCACTTTTACACTGTTACCAGCATGACTATAGTGCCCAGGATTATTGGTGATGGTATAAGAGCGAGGTTGTCGGGTGTCGTTACAAGCTTCTTTGTTATTTCAGGCTTACCGCTCCTGAGATGTTTGCTCGCGAATTAGAGAGAAGTGAAACATGGCTTTCTTGATTTGAACAATCACTTCATTTGAGGCAGCGAAGAAACATCACATGAACAGAAGAAGTTTAGAAGACATCTCAGTTCAACTATCAGTCTATGTTCTCCCAACCATCACTCCACCAAGTTGTGTCGCATGCTGAATGAGAGCCCAAAAAAGTACCAACTAGATCACTAACATCCCTCCGATTTTTTGTTTGCTTTGCTCTAAGATGACTTTGTTTACCAGGGAAGAACCTCGCCAGTGTGGGCAATGAAGGATCCAGTCTTGTCGAGGCTGGCCGCGTCAAACTGCGTGATGAGAGCCGCGACGCTGTCCTCGATCGACAAAGGAGCCGAGTCCATTCCCACGCCGTTGGCGGCGCCGTTGCCCATGTCGGTCTGAACCCAACCGGGGTTGTACGCGATGCTCACGAGCTTCGGGTTCTCGAAGGCAATCTTGCGAACGAGGTAGTTCTGAGTAGCCTTGCTCACGCCGTAGGCGAAGAAGGGGACAGGGAAATCCTCCATGCCGCCAATGGAGCCGATGGAAGAGGTGATGGAGAGGAACTTGGGCGAAGAGGACTTCTCCAGGAGAGGCAGGAACGCCTGGAAGAGCGCGAGAGGTCCCAGGGCGTTGATATCAATATGCTTGCGAGCCGCGGCGACAGGCGTCTGGGCAACAGGCGAGATATTGGCTGGGTCTAGGATGCCGGCGTTGGAGATGAGCACGTCAACCTTGGTGATTCCGTGCGAGGTCTGCAGCTCCTTCGCGGCCGCAGCAGCGTCAGCCTCGACAGAGGCATCAAGCTTGACAGAGATAAGCTTGCTGCCCTGTCCCACGGAGACGCTCTTCAGGCTAGAGGCGGCGGTATCACGGACCGCAGCGATCACAGTGGTGTTGGGGCGGGCGACAAGAGTCTGGAGAAGCCCGAGACCGATGCCACGGTTGGCACCGGTAATAAGATAGGTAAGACCTGAGGCAGACATGGTACGGTTTCTGAGTTTGGTGAGTTTAAGATACTTGAGTAGATATTTTTTGAGGTTGGTAAGAGGTAGTTTCGAGGAACCGGTGCTTGGCATTTGATTGCTGTGTGTGTGTGTGTGCTTCAGAATATCTTTCTCGAGAGGATTTCCTCATCTTTAAGTAGTTTCTGTTGTCAGTTTCCATCTCATGCAGCTTCACCTGCGGAATTCTATGTTTCTACCGAATCGTCGAGAAGAAACCAACCAAAACGACGAAGAATAATTGTTTATTCCGTGGTTTGGCTGTTGTGTTATGGACCAGATACCGGATTGGGAAATTTGGTCGCGGGACGGACAGTCCGAGCTAGGTACCAATGGGGCATATTAGTAACAGTCACATTAACCTAATAAAGGTCCCGAGTTCAAGGGTGACGCCTCATGTAATCAGTATTCCAACGCGTGGCCGCCAAGGCTCGTTAACATCAAGAATGAGTAAGCGTGTGCCTTATCTCAGAATTGATCTTCATTCTACGGCCACAGCCAGTTCACAGTTACGCACGCAAAACCTACCCGAAGCGCGGATTTACCTGTTCAGGAGACAGCTACGAGGGATCATATTTTGCTTTGTCCTGTCATATTGTCATTTTCCGCCTTTCTATTCTTAGAAATTAATAGACCATTCACCTTGTAATACTGTACATTTGCGATTTCGAAACGCGGGCCTGAAAAGTGTAGCGTTTTGTACGGGCAGGGCCATTCTGTTGCATTAATTGTCAGTCTGTATTCTCTCTGCCCTACACGATTAATCGTCGGTTTGCGTGTATTTCCTCGATGCTCATTGGCAATGCTGCAAACCCCGCGACAGGGACAAGTAAACGTGCCTGTAGTATTACCCCTGTAACCCAAAAAAAATTAGCAGTTGTTTACTCAGTATATACACTGGATTCGATCCCAATTCCATATAAGTTAGACTGACTCAAGTTCTCCTGACGGACAATTCAGGGGCTACGTACAACTATCGCGATGAAGCAGGTATCGGCTCACTAACCAACTAGTAGTGCCATCTTCAAATTCCCAGTGCATAGCTTACGTTAATACTGCAATGTTGGAGCTATACGAAGGAAAATGGCACGGAGGATAATCCAAACTTGCAAGCCGAGGCATTGTACTGTGCCTGAGTGTAGGCCGGCCTTGACCCACTTTCGGCGACTTCTTCCTCCGAGCAAAGGAGGAAAATCCTTTGGCCGAACTTACTGCAAATCTGGCGACATGTAATCTAGCAGATTCTTAATATTGTTTTTTGTTTAGAATGCTAGAGAAACTTTGGTAGAGTAAAAAGTTTGCTACGGAATATATGGCGATGCAGCAGATACGGGCAAGGCGCAGGGCTCCTTGCTGCTATTCGCACAGCACTAGTCTGAGAGCAGATAGGCTCGGTGGCTACCCTATTAAATAATCACTTAGTTGACCTCGGGGCTACAATAACCCCCAGCGCCCTTGCTTCTACACGAAGGGCGCGTCGAAGATTTGGCTTTCATTACCTACGCAGGAAACGCCGAAACGCACAGGGAACGCCGAAATGACAAACAATCACGACGTTTAATTCCGAACAGTTACAAAGAGACTCCAGAACTATGTCCTATCTAGGAAATTGCTGCGTTTACAGCCGAAAATATTAGCCCATTTCTAAGCTCCAGTCGAGGATGAACCGACTTGTCGGCCTCTACATTCGATCAAGGGTCGTGGAAACTAGATGTTGAGTTTCATCGCCTCGCTTGCTAGACAAGATGATCGATGCGACAAAATGTCGCCTTTCTGACTTGGTCCACAGCGGCGACTAATCTAGGGGGTGCAGTATCTCATTTCACTATCATCGCCAACACTGCTTTTTGTCTCAAAGTCGGCCCCAATAGCTAATGGGGAATCAGTCGGGACGGTATATAAATTTAATCTCCTTCAGGACTCGGTAGCCACGGTGAATAGGTGAATGGTGATCCATAACTATAGCTGTGAGCCGTTAAATCTATATAAAATGCTCGTACAGTCCGCTAACTTGCTTGCCTCGTTTGCTCCCTACCAGCTCAACGACTTACTGGCAGTGATCAATGCAGTCACCATAAGTCTGCTATCACTATGCTATATTCTGGTCGCCAGGTAGACCGAGACCGCTATAATGCCATTCTCTCGCGGGACATGTACGGTTGACTGTTGCAGGGAGCACAACCCCACTGCCTAATACCAGTCGTTCCCCTCCTCGCCTTTCTTAACATTCTTAGGGTTCATGTTCTGCAGTCGGTTCCCTGGGGGGACACCAGTGGTGGCACCTTCAAAGATACCCATCAAGGCCCTATTTGCAACTTTCTCCAAGCTCGGATAGCCTTCCATGAAGCCATTGATGGAAGCCCACTCGGGGCTGTCCAGCGGCCCGGACCCGTCTCCGAGATCGCACCAGCGAATCACGACGAGCATGAATTTGAACCTTTCCACGGGGTCGTTTTTGTCCTCGGCGCGGACGATCTTCGCCACGTACTCAGACGGACACTCGGGACATCGCCGACCTGGGGTGCAGAAGCTGCACTGGCTTGCAACCAAGTGGGCGTTGGAGGCAGCACCGGGCTGTATACGCCCCGGTGGCCCCCTCAGCGCCGCGCCCGGGGCGCTCTTGATCTTCTGCGCCGTCGACGGAGGCGGCTTTGGCACATGAGATAGCACGCATTTGCACACCTGGGTCAGTTCCCCGTCGCGCCAGTGCGCACACACCGAGAAGTAAGGCGTGTACTCGTCGCGATCGAAAAGGAGCAGCCGCATATCCGACGGTGTAAAGCCATGGCGGATCCAGACTTGGCTTCGCACGCGCAGCAAGAGGCGGCCCCGGTGGACATGATAGCGCGTCTCGTGCGACCAGTCGCTGGAGGGGTCTCGCCATCTTCGCCCTATGGCGCCAACGCCGATACCGTAGCTCGGGCCGAATTGCGCGGCGCGTACGGCCAGCTGAACAAAGGCGTAGGGCAGCTCCCGGCCGTGGGCAAGTCGGGTCCGTGGGAGCACAGTGGTTCGCACTAGCGGACAGAAGAAGACGGGGTGGTTGACATAATCCGGTGTCAAACTTTCGTGGCCGGGTTGGATACGTACGTGGAATATGCCACACTGAAAACATAGAAGATGATGCGGAAAGTCGATATCCAGCTTGTGTAGGAACTTCAGCTTTTCTCCGTTGTTCTCTGGGAGCGCGAGGGCGAAGAAGGAGTCGTATGCGAATTTGTCAAACATAAGCTTGCAGGACATGGCAAGACCTGCTTGGTCGGCCAAGTCCAAATACGACGTGATGAGGTGCCAAACTTGGTCTGGTAGGGCCGTCAACTGTGCCAACAGCCTGCGCCTGAGAGCCACGGACGCCGGGTCCATTTTCTCTATGTATCGCTGCGGAGCAGCGGTCGGGTCGTTCACATCGAAGTTGGTTGAAGCAAGACTGTGCAGCATATCCGTCGGATCGACCTGGTGCGCATCGATATCACCGAGGAGGCCGGTCTGATATTCCCGTCGTTCGCCCAGCTCATTGATGTTGCTTTGCCTATTGACCTCTGGCATGGGGCGATCGTCGAGTTTTCTCAGCACATTCGCGCGAGCCCTGTCAACTTCCGCATCTGCCTTACGCCCTTTGGGTCCTAAAGACTTCATGCGATGTGCAAGCCGTGAAGACCACGACCCATGCTGATGTCGGCTGTCCATGTTTTTGGCCGCGGACATCCGAATTTCCTAGATCTTCAGACGAGTCGATTACCGAGAACGATGCAGGGGCTTGTACAGTGTGGAAACTCTGAAGAAACCCCGGGCGCACATATTGTGCCTAGAAAGAGTAGCAATTGATACCCAGCTGCATGAGAGATGTGATAAGTTACTCATTTGTTCAGCTGATGAGTAGAAAATGTAGAGCTCGAACAAACCTTGATAGCGATTTGTTTCATTCCGGTGGGGCTCCACATTAGAGGTACCCGAAGGTGCCGAAGGGCTAACCGGCGGATCTTCGCCGTCTCCACGGAGAACCCGACTGGCCGGGGCTCCGAAGTTTTTGCCCTGACGTCACGTCTGTGTCTGTCCCCCTTGCAAAATTGGCTGGGCATGCGTGACATACTCTAGTGCACTGAGCGCTATATTATTTTCTTTAAAACGGCGCCAATAGCCCTTCTGTCATCCTAAATATAAACACGATCAACACATGACCAAGATATCCTTACCTACTCGAACTTCTCACATAGCCACGTAGGTTTAATATCGAAGATGACGAGATATTCGCAAAGACATGAATACTGTCTGGACAGATTGCTGAGACTACAGATGCGCCAGCTACGTGTATCAAGATGTTAGCTCCTTTGCTGAACTTCGACGAACACGCAAGGAGGCCAATATTTTCTAGAGAACTGTTTAGACTCGACTCACATGACCGCGGTCCTTTCGCTCGTTCAATCATGAAAGCAACTAGGTGTTGAAATTATGAATTTTAGTCCCCAGTTACTGTGCGCCGAACGCTGGCTAATCGCCACGTAGTGGTTGAGAAAGACTATCCAGCTCTCTTACACCGGCAGTCTAAGCGACTATCGAAGATGTGCTTGGGAGAACCCGAAAGAGTGACTTTCCTCCACTGAGGCTGAGAGTATTTCCATGCGCGTGGAACAAGGTGGACAGTCAAAATATCCGGTCGTGTTGTTCATGTCCACTGAATCAGATTTACAATATTATTCCACTACCCAAGCTCCACCACCCCTCCCCCCCTCCCTCTTACCTTTCGACCCTTTCCTATACACTTAGTAGTAAGTTTGAAGACACCATGCCTACTGTCCATGATCCAAATAGTATGCCAGTTGAGAGCTAATTAAGATAGTTTAGCTAGCAGTGCGTATGTATACTTGGTCGGAGTAAACGTGCAATAGAGGCAAGGAGGGAAGTACCATGTCTGGAAAGGAGAAAGAAAATATGGATCCTGCGGGACGTTCCTGCGCAGGGCTGAATTGGGCTAAATGAAATCCTTCTTTGAGTGCCTCTCCATTCCCTTTTGGCTCCGTGAGCGTTCGGAGCTTAACCAAACATCACGCTATTCGTGGCTTTTCCAGGGGTCGTTTCAGCACTGCCCCACCTTTGCCGCTTACGCCCTAGCAAGCTGACGCATCCCTCTATATCCGTCTTCACGTCGGTTCTCCCGAGATTTTCTGCCGCTGATGCTCTCCTC
>FTLB01005732.1_pt1 | contig 11430 bp, 8 predicted proteins | sample 1658291 | NCBI WGS metagenome assembly FTLB01 (sample SAMEA3914812, study PRJEB12502) | metagenome | biome: forest; material: soil | place: Canada | collected 2011-07-07 | depth 0.1 m
CCCCCCCCCCCGCCCTCCTCCAGCCCAGCGCGCACTGGAGACCAGAGCCAGAGAGAGTTGAGAATGGAGTACGAGCCACTGGAGCCAATCTACGCTCACCGGATGTCATTCCGATGCATTAGACCAACCCCCGTCAAGTTCGTTCAACGAGCGAGTGAACGATGTCGCGGTTGTCGCCATCGTCCATCTCCACATTAAAACGTTCGATGTAACAGCCATATGCCAGGCGAATTTACTGTACAAATGTGCAACTGCTCACATTTCCTCACCTCCTCGTACACTGTCCTTGCGCTGTCATTTTGCCGCAGACTCGTAACTATATCGCGCGCAACCAAAAGGCACAAGAAGGGGGTCAACGGCAGAATATTTACTAGATCAAGCATCATTTTTGAGATTTTTGCAGCCAAATTAGCATGCAACACGCGACCTCTACACGTCGGTGCGTGCATCTTCGCTCTGCGTGGTTTGCGCTCTGCCCTGAGCGACTGATAGCAGAACAAGTCTACCTCACCGTCGCTAGTAGACGGTAGGCTGACCTTTTGAGGTTATGATCGATACCATTTACCCATGTCATGCTAAGAACGAAGTAAAGCAATTGTTTCTCGCAACCTACTCTCCTACGCTGTTTAGAGACTGGACGAAATGCAGGTAGAAAAATGTAAAAGCGTACCAAAGTAACTTATAGACACGATATCATGATGCCCAGTCCCTTGAATACACTAGGATCGGACGGTGCTGATTGTTGCTCTGCATCCGTTGGAAACCAGAGGAGCAACCGAGTCAGCTTACCAACACTCGTCCTCTCCAACTTCCACCCTGACATCTAAGAGCTACTTTAGTCCTGCTCGCCCCGGCAGACGGGCACTGCCGTGAGATTTTGACGTTGCATAGTGCGCGCTATGTGTCAAGTGGTCGGTGTGCGATTCCAATCAGGCGGCTCAAACCTTGGGTAGCCGCTGACGCGGTACTCTGGCAGCCACGAGTTTAACAACCAGGCTATACAATTGCCCTGGCCACATTCAACTGAGGATCTATATACAGTCAGACGTAAACTTTATACTGTTATCAATCTCACGCTTACCCTGGGGATCCGATGTCACACAATCACGGACCCAAGGATGGGAAGATGATATTTATGAACCGACGGCCGTGGGGGGAGAAAGGGTGCGGTTAGTCAAACTTCTTTCGGTTCAAAATATGCATCATCCACACTAGATAGACCCCCAAAAATGAATACCAAATTTGAGGAACTTCGTGCGGCCCTCGAGGGCGACGTCCTCCTGCCCACCGATGCCGGTTTCGACGAGAGCCTCGATAGCTGGAGTGCCACGATGAAGAAGCCTGCCGTATGCATAATAAGCCCGAGTTCGCATCTCTCTTCTTGCCATCCCACCTCACCATTCGCATAGGCAGCCGTGATCAGACCCAAGACGACGACCGAGGTCTCCGCGGTGGTTCGTTTCGCTACTACCAACTCGCTGCGCTTCGTTGTCCGCGGAGGCGGGCACAATCCTTCAGGCGAATCCGCGGCTCCCACGCCCGAGGCCATCATCCTCGATCTGTCGCTGATGCGCTCTGTCGAGGTGGACCCTATCGGGAAGACCGTGACTTTCGCAGGCGGCTGCCTCTGGGCCGAGGTGGACCGAGCCCTCTGGGAGCATGGTCTGGCGACGGTGGGCGGTACCGTGTCCCATACCGGCGTCGGGGGTCTGATCCTCGGCGGCGGCCAAGGATTGCTGACGGGCCAGCGCGGCATGGCTGTGGATAATCTCGTGTCGTGCCAAGTAGTTCTGGCCAACGGGGAGATTGTCACCGCCTCCGAGACCGAACATCCAGACCTTTTCTGGGCCCTCAGGGGCGCTGGATCGAGCTTCGGTGTCGTCACGTCCTTCACCGAGCGTGCTTTCCCCCAAGGCCTCGTCTGGTCCGGACTGCTTATGTGGCCGCACAGCGACGAGGTCGTTGATACCGTCGTGGCGTTTATCAACCAGTTCCACGACCAGAACGACGGGCGCCAGTGGTACATGCCCCTGGTCACCCTCGATCCCGCCAGCGGCGCACGGGTGGTGGCCGCGGCCGTGTTCTACGACGGGCCAGTCGAGCAGGCGCAGGAGTTCTTCGCGCGTTTGCTGAAGCTGCAGCCGCAGCTGCTCAACAATACAATGCAGCGGACATATCCCGAGGCGAATTCCGTCCTGGACCCCCTGGCTCCGCACGGCCGCCGATATCTGTTTGGCGGCGGGAACTTTGGGTGTCCCGTCGAGCCGCGGTTCTTCCGAGAGATTACGGACTCCTTCTACGCGCAGCTAAGCAGGCCCGGCACCCAAGACTTGCGCACGAGCGTCCTGGCGCTGGAGCTGTTTCCGCAGGAGAAAGTGGTCGAGTACGGCAAGCTAGACAAGACGGCTTTTTCCGGGCGTCAGGGCCGGTACAACGCCGTCATGTTGATGTCGTGGAACAGCGAGGAGAGCGATGCCGCCGCTCATCAGGTCGTGGAAGCCGTCGGGCCCCTCTTCAGGGCAAAAGATGTGATTGATCGCGACGGCCCTTCGTACACGTACTACAATTTCTTGAGTGAGTTTTCTTCTCCCGCCCCCGGCCCTCAGCCATGTCCTCGGCCCTGAGGTGTGTTCTCACTCGTTTCACGTTTAGATCCGACCATTGCGTCCGACAGAGCGCTCCTGAGAACGGGGAGACTGTTTGGGGATAAGGTGCAGAGATTGAGAGAGATCAAGGCAAAGTACGATCCGACGAATGTCTTCAAGAAGAACGTCAACTTGACGGCCCACGTGGAATGCAGAATGAACGGCCATTAAGTGGAACGAGATGGGACATTGACTTGTACTTGGCTTAACTGCTTGCTTGCTTCTATCGACTGACTACTGTACCTAATAGACTGCAATCAGGTCCTTCGCCGCTTATTTGTAACCCTCTCTGCTGACTCCTGCGTGTGAAGCGACCGCCACTTATATAGCTATGAGAATCGTCTTCTACTATGCAGTATAAATTCCGATGTTGCATGGGCCTATAACTCAACTCTAATAGTTCACTTTAGTCGTCTAGCCTCGCGGATCCGACACGGGCAGGTTGTCACTTATAAGTCCGGGGGTAGATGCGTTCTACTTAGTTTAGCTGCTTCCTTGACAGTCGTTTCATAATGACGGATCGGAATGCGCCCGGGGGCAGGGGACCGGCGAATTCGACGGCGCTATTGACTCCCCAGTCCTCTTCGTCGTCCGGCGCGTTCCAGAGCTCCTTGATCCTAAGATCCTGGACGTCGATGGGCTCGAAGCCGAGCTTCTTATAGACGGGATATCCCTTGGGCGAAGCTTCGAGATACCCCGGGATACCTTCTCTATCGGAAAACTCAGTCCCCCAGCGCACGAGCGCGGAGCCGGCGCCTAGGCCCTGGCGAGTTGGATCGGTAGCTAGCGTGTTGAGGGCTGCGTGCCTGGTGTTAACAACAAGAATCGATACAAGTGAATGTATTCTCTGTCGGGTCGCGACTTACTGATGCCGGGATCTCCCCTGGCGTGCTTTCGCCCCAGGCGCTTCAGATTGCGGATAAACTTGTTGAACACTTCGACATTGACGCCTTCGCCGAGGGTCTCTGCGGTCTCGGGTTTCTCGTAGTTCCAATCCCACTCCTCGCGCGGCTCCCTGTGGATGGTCCACCTGGCATAGGCGACAATGCTGGCCGCCTCGCTTCCCTCCTGGTCCGACGAGACAAGCTCGGCCACCATGACTACTTTCTGGCCTGGCTTAGGGTGCTCACCGTTGGGGCCGCGCCCCGGCTCGTCCGCAGGCGGTTTCGGCGGGAAGAAGCTAGCCCTGAGTCTGTCCTTCGCCGAAGCCGAGACGCCGTTCGGGTACATGAGTCTGTTTCCAGGATCTGGTCCAAATGCTGCAATGAAAATCTCGGCCATCCTATCAACGTCGGCCGGCGTTGCGTCGCGGACGCGGATGCGGGGACTGGTCTCCGCCATTTTGTCTTTCTTTTCGTGGCAAGTCTGCGTCGTGGATCGGGATCAACTGAAAGACTTTGGATTGCAGAGATGCGTCCGAGAGAAGCACCTGACCTGGCCCCGATCGATCCCTTATGATCTCGCGAGGGTCGTATTTCAAGAATGCAGAATACCAAGGTGCTGCCAAGACCCGAAAATGAGTCATCCGGAAGCCAATGAGTTCCGTTTCGGGCCAGGCGACTTGGCCGCGTCTTGCTAATTTGTGGAACCAGCCAGGCTTCCGAAGCGGATCTCCGATTTCCGTTGCTGCCTTGAAGATGCCGTTAGCACCGCAGGCTCCGGAGTGAGCACTGCAGTAGCAGCCAGTTGAGTTGCAAGAGATGCAGCACCGCGTCCTTCAATTGCCAAGCTTCTAATTGTCGAAGTTGAAGAGGAAACCACTTAGCGAGGACACAAGCCAGCGTTCGTCGCAACCAAGCAGCAATGCTTATCTTGCCATGGATTTGTATGCGAGTAGAGGCAAGCGACAGAAGAGAGTCTAATCCTCAGCTGTCACAATTATGTTAGTATTGATTTGATATCTTAGTGCCTGAAATAAGGCTACAATCGCTACATAAGGTAGGTATACGTAAGATGCGGGAGGCAACTACCGACAATTCCATCGATCTATTCTTCTTGAGAGAAAACCAGTGACGGAGCATACCCATAATTTCAGGCTCGTGGATTTGCTCGACTTAGACCCAAGTCTTTTCTTAAGCGGGAAATGACCGAATCCAACTAATACTCACTATACGCATGTATCGTGCATGCAACCAATCGGCTTGATAACTCCCCTATAGTTCTGTAGCTTGTTTACTTGACTCCTAGTCAAGGGTCCACTGTCCTCCATAGTTCAGACCCTTATTGCGTCATCCATTAACCCCATGGCCTTCTATAGCCCCTCTTTGGTAGACCAGGCCAGGGCCGAAATCTGGCAGCCAGCCTTGCCAGCCAAGTCCGTCCCAGGATGGCTGAGAACCTGGCTGTGCTAGATTCGCCCGTCGCTTCATTCAGCCGTACATTGCCAGCAAGCTTACCGGGAACAGAGCGCGTTCTCATAAGGACACCCGGTTATAGTGCGACCCTCAGTTCCTGAGCCTCCAAGTCAATCCGACACTTGCTCTTTCTGGAGCAAGTCTGTCGGAGGAGAAAAACCCCGCTATCCCAGAATGGCTGGTCTTCTCCGCCAAGATCAAGCACCTCATGTACTGTACCTAGTTCAGGTATCTTTGCTGACAACTAAATTTACTCTAGTAGACTTGGCGCAGCGAACCGAGGGAGAAAAGTGGGAGCAGCTCTGTTCTTCCCCCAAGTTTGGGCTAACCCCGACAAACGGGCTATGTACTCGATGCGGCTGACGGCCGAAAGGCTTGCCCCAAAGAGAAATTCTTCGCTCTTGGCAGGACTTCAATCTTCTCTCCTAGTCTCGGTTATTGTCGAGCTGATGAAACAATGTCCTCGGGTGTCAACCGCCCCTCTCTGGCGGCCCCCAACGGTATATTTGTTGTAGCTGGTTGCTTCCAGTACAACAAGAGATCGACCATTCTGAGGAGCAGGAACAGGGTCAATTTAACCTGTCGACAGCGGGCAAGTTCCCCATACTTGTGCGACCGAATCTCTTACTTTGATCAATGCAGCATGCCGCATCCTTCGGTACTTACTTGGCGCGGAAGCGATGTGCTGACGGTCGGTTCAGCCCAGTTTCGTCAGATTGCAGAGCCTCGGAGCTGAACACTCCAAGAAGCAAGCTTATGCAGGCCAGATCGAAAAAAAAAATGTATCGTAGGCGACATTCCCGGGCAGGGACAAGAAGATGTGCCAAACGTTCAAGTGTTTTGCGGGGAAGCGATCCGTTCCCGGCGAGTCAGATTCGCCAACAACGGTTTCGCAATGCATCCTATTCAGCCTAGTACTGTACAATTGGCGATGTTGGTTACTTGGTTGCACTAGGCCCCCAACCCCGAGCAGGGGTAGCGATGTATTATTTGCACAATGCCCCTGCGCCACATTGGCGCTTCCTCGGATGAGGAACCGCAATTGGATAATATCGTTGGAATTTCGCGTTGGCTGAGCCACCGATACTGTGCCCGGGTCTAAGGCGACCTGCCGGGAAGCGCTTGCGTCTTCTCGTGCAGGTTCCAAGGGTGATGGCGGGGACGGTATATAGGTACAAGACCCGGCGCGCGTCGCATCCCTCTCTCGAACTGCGCGAAGTCTCCTCTATAGTGGACAAGTCTGGATCTTCCCTTCTCTAAGCGAATATTCGCGCTTCCCTCCCTTCCCATCAGATAAAATGGGTCATATCACGAATCTTGTCATTCTCCTGGCGAGCTTTGCGGCTGCTCAGGATACGACGACGCACGCCTTCGATCCCATTACCAAGCCGGGAAATCATGAAAACGTCACTGCCGGTACAACGTACGACATTCAGTGGACTGTCGACGCTACCTTCCCAAGCGGCCCCGTGTCCATCTCCCTCGCCGGTGGTCCATCCGTGGACAAGCTGCAGTTCATCGGCAGCCCCCTCGTCAGTAAGTTGACTTCTAGCGCGCCCCGCGGGTTCATCGGCTCGGCTAACACGACCACGTCAAGCTCATCTCGATAACAACCTGAAGAATTACAACTGGAATGTCGACAGCAGCCTCGGATCAGACACACTCTACGGAATCAAGATCGTGCTCGAGTCCAACACCAGCACCTACCAGTGGTCCGACCCCTTTTACATCGTTGGTGGCAGCGCAAGCACGAACGGATCGTCGGCCGGCGCGAGCAGCGCACCCGCTTCCGCCACGACCTCTAGCCCTTCCTCATCTACGACCGTTGCGGTTGTACCAACCGGAACGGGTTCTCCTGGCAACCCGTCGTCTCCCACGGGCAACAGCACAACGGTTGGGGTCACCGCAACGCCTAAACCCACCGTATCCACGGTTCCACAGCCCAACGAAGCCGGAACGACGGCTTACTCCGGCGGCATGTTGTTCCTTGCGGGCATGTTTGCGCTGCTTGCATTCGTGGCCTAAAAGAGTCGAAGCTCGTCCCCGGCATGTACCCTTCAAAAGTTGAATCGGAGCATTGTGGCATTTTCATGCATCACAGGTCTCAATAGAGTTGTCTTCAAGGATGTTCTGGTCATTTTGGGCTGAATCTGGATGGAACCCAGCCTCATCCGGGAGATTTAGACCTCTCAGGGGGGTTGTTCTATATAATTGATAATATTTTGAAGTTTGATCTTTGCCACAGTTCACATTTCTCAGTCCCCTCGTCCGCCGCGTCTTTACCTACTACCGGCTCCACGGCTGCGTCTTATGTACCTCCTACTAGCTCCACCGAGAAGTATACCTTATGGACGTTCATATTTAGATCTACCTATTCATACTTTCATAGGCTAGTGGAGCCTTCCCCGCGGAGTACAGACCCTGACACCTCAAACTTGTCAACTTGTCAACTTGTCAACTTGTACTCCGTAGGGCGTGGTTTGGTGATTGCGTCATGCATGGTTTGCTGGCTCCTGGGCTTCTGATTGGCCAGCCTTAGCAAGATTGATATTTTGTGCCTCTTCTAGTGTTGCGTTGATGGGCCCCCCCCTCCCCTCTTGTTTCGCTTTGCCCCATTACGAATGTAGTCAGTGCATCAGTAACGGGCCGGGATTCATTCTATCTTAGTTTGCTTGGCATTTTGCATATTCCCCGATCGCCTTGTCAGCGCTGCCATGCGGGTGGGATAGGGGGCATTAGTTTATATCTTGCCAAGCCGCTAAGGCGGAGATACAACCATGTAGTTTGGACCAGGGCACACCCGCGATTTTCGAGGTTATCTTGACGACGTACCTCACCTTACCTAAGGTATGCAGTGTATGTTCACGATGGGTCAGAGAAGATTGATTAAAGACTGGTCTGTGACTACCGTAGCTATGTACACTTGATATGGTTTCTATGACTGCGTCGGAAGCATGTCAACCTTAAGAACTACAAACCACGATATGCTCCTGCCTCTGGACGTCGGCCCTTGAGAGTATAACAACCCCGATCACAAGCCACATAGACTACTGCCGAATTGTTTTTATAAAAAGTTTTTACTATTTTCTATTACAGAAAAAGATTTGAGGTTACAAGGGGTATTAGTATGAAAAAGATAGTCTGGAATATGAGGATCCGCATGCTTCGCCGCCCTCGCGCATTCGGTCGTGGCCCCTAAGTAAACGGATCCGACGAATAGGAGGGTAGACAGCTCGTAGCCTTGTCCCTTTTTCTGGAATTTACTCCATTCTTCCACGAGGCTCCCCCGGGCACGATTAACCGGCCAGCGGGGACTGGCAGGTAAAAGCGTTGATCTGCGGGGACGCAAAGGCCGCGATGAGACCCTCGATGGCCGAATAGGTACCCAGGCCGCTGACGGCCAGCGAGCCGATGGTGTACAGGACCAGCAGGATGTTGAGCCACCACATCTTGCCCATGAAGCCACGGATCCACCGCTTGACGCCGGAGTCGCGGCGGTTGACGACGCCGGTCGCCGGGTCGAAGACCTCCTCGCCCACCATGGCGTCCCGCTGCACGAAGAAGCCGAGCGCGATGAAGGCCGGGAAGGTGTAGGTGAACTGCACGAAGCAGACGGCAGCAGTAACACTGGTGAGGCCGAAGAAGTCGGGGATGGAGGCGGCGATGATAAAGGCCACGATCCAGTAGAAGGGGACCAGGATGATCCACAGGATCTTGCCCTTCCGCGAGGTCAGGGGGGGAGCGTTGAAGAACTCCATGAAGATGTTGTTGTACAGCACCTTGATGCCGATGTTGCCGTAGAGCGTGGCGGCGATGATGCCACTGAGCACGGCGATGATGTTGCACGCGGTCTGCCAGCCGTAGGGCGAGAGACCCTGGTATGCGAGCTGTGATAGGGTTAGTCAGCGCGCCAAGACCACCGGCGTCGATTCAAAGGGACCGCTCTTACCTGGTTCGAGTACTGGCCCTGGAAGTGGTAGACATAGGATCCGTAGATGATGTAGCAGGCGTAGATGAAGAACTGGGCTCCCCACATGGCCTTGAGGAAGTCACGCGGGCGCTGGAGCTCGGCCATGAACTCGATGAAGAGCTGCGCGCCGGCGTACGCGTACACGCCGTTCATGAGACCGTTGATGGAGCCGATGAACCCGTTGCTGGAGGGGGGGACACCGCCGTACGTCTGGACCGGAGGGTAGTTGCCATTGGCGTCGGGCGCGACCGAGGCGCCGCCGAGCGCGGCTCCAGAGGATCCGGACTGCGCCGCGGCGTAGTTGGGCTCGCTGTGGGCCATGACACCCATGCTGATAAACATGATCAGAAGGTTGAGCACAACAGCGAAGTTGGCCAGCCATCCCAGCTTGTTGAGCGTGCGGATCTGTCCGGAGAAGAAGCCAACGATGGCCCAGATGAGACAGCAGACGACGTAGCAGAGGCGGAACTGGGAGACCTGGGAGATGGACAAGCCGTTGCTGATGACGATGACGCCGACGCTAATGATCAGCTGGATGGCCTGGAGGATGTTGATGATGTAGCGAAGCCAGTTGCCCCAGATACGGAAGCCGAGGTCTCCGTAGTTCTTGGCCGGGAACTCGAAAGAATCGATATTCATAAACACCTTCCAAAGGAGGTAGCCCGAGCTGGAGGGATCAAAGGTTAGCAAAAGACCGTGCACAAGTTGACCAGGTGCGTTCTCATAAGGTTGCTTACAATCCGGCGCAGAGACCAAAGACCGTGAAGAGGCCGATACCCTCACCCCAGCCCATCGTTCCGATGGAGAAGCCGACACCGAAGGGTCCCAGGATATCGGTGGTGATGAGGTAGAAGCACGCGGCAGCACTGGCCGAACGCAGAGCTCGGCTCGCGTTCGTCCACTCAACGTCCGAGATCTGGGCGCGCTCCGCAGCATTGCTGAGGTTGACTTCGGTGTGCTTGGGACCCGAAGAGTGTACACCAATCTTCTCGTCAGAGGATGACGATTCCAGCTGGCGGGCCTTCCCCCTGGACGGGAAGAGCACGTCCATCAGGGTGAGCCCAGGCGCGTCGGCCGCGCCGGCATCTTCCTCGGCGCGCGTTCGCTCAGCATAGAACATGTACTCTTCCAGAGTGACATTGGTATCGTGCAGAGCGCGCTCCTGAGGACGGATGGCAGTCGTGCGGGCCGAAGCGCCGACCTGGTCGCCTGGGAAGACCTTCTCTTCGGTTTCCATGGTAGCTTGCGAGAAACGTGTAGGTGTCAAATGAATTGGCCAATGGGTCGCACGCAGAAGGAAATTCGCAGCCAAGCAAGCCAAGCAATGTCCCGGGAAACGGGCATGCCAAGAGATTTAAGAAGTTCGTTCCCTTTGTTCCCAGCGTGATGGGACTACGACTACTCCGTAAACGTAATGGATGCGGGAATATCCAGAACAATGGGGAGACGATCGTTACCATCTTCCTAGCTTGGCCAAGCTTCAATCTCCCAAAGGGGGGCGATCATGGCTGATTCAGTTGGCGTCGTATCGATTTGCCGCGGCCGGTTCAATTCCGAACCATGCAGCCGTGTCTGATGGTTCCCTTTTTTTTCCCCATGGGTGCGAGGCATGCAGGCGCGTAGCAATTGGAGAGAGATAAAACACCTCATGTATCATTCCAAATCCTGTTTGTTGGATTTCGAACGATCCAGCCCAGCCAGTAGCTGGTCGCCCCCCCTCTCGCAATCGATACCTCTCCAAGCACTGGAAATCCTTTGTACGAAGTACCCTTCCAACTCCAAGCTCTCCAAATTGGTCAACGTATACGTATTCGACGTGGTTCATTCAATCGTCAAGCTGGCAGGATCCGGCTAGCTAGATACCATCGTCGGTGTTCCAATTTTTTTTTTTTTCCGCGTCTTCGAAAAGGGACCGTTCACCGACCTTCTTCAAACAGACATCGCCTCCCGAGATCGTGGCCTTCCTGAATGAAACTGTCACTAGTTCTTCTATTGGATGCGCCTGTAGTGTTGGCTGCGGCTTATCAACGTCGCTTGCCCACTTGGGCAGGTCGCCAGCATTTGCAAACAAAGAAGCCATTCTGAGATAAGAAGCCCGGAGCTAGGTTCGGGCTATCGGCACGAATCATGGTCGAGAACCAAGTCTCGAGACCATCCGCATTCTGGGGTTGCTTGCCCATGCGCTCCCGAGGTATCAAGGTCGTATGGTATCCTGGTTCCGTCACGCGACGTCCCCGGAACTAACTGTATTCGTCCAAGTACATAGGGAGGCGACGGAAGGTAATTATAAGCCTTGACTAGCACGACTAGCTTGACTAGGAGCAAAGTTGGCAAGGTTGGTTCCAGAGCGGCGGCCGTAACCCCAAATGCCTTTCGCCGCTGCCACACCCAGAAAAGGACTTTGACCACGATTGATGAAGAGTTTCAGCCTGGCCGCTGCTAAGCGATGCTATAAAAACTT
>FTLB01000762.1_pt2 | contig 11423 bp, 10 predicted proteins | sample 1658291 | NCBI WGS metagenome assembly FTLB01 (sample SAMEA3914812, study PRJEB12502) | metagenome | biome: forest; material: soil | place: Canada | collected 2011-07-07 | depth 0.1 m
GCGTCACAGTGACAAGGACCCCCTCGAAGGGTCCTCCAGGGGGAGAAGGCAAAATAGAAATGCGGAACTCGGCGAGCCAGCCTATCGCAACAGGGGAAACCTGGGTTCCAGGGATCTGCAACAGGGCTGTTCAGGATTTGGGTTCATGGCTTCCTCCTATGAAAGGAACTTGCCTGTGTTTTACGTGGTATCGATTTTTTCTGGAAGCACAGAGGCGAGGCCCCTAAACGCAAGGTCGGCACCCTTGCCCAGCTGAGCGAACACGAAGGGAGTTTTACATGGCGAGTGCGATAACAAGATTTGTGCGCGTCGGGCCAGTCAGATCATCCGATCATGGCAACTTTTGGGCATCAACCGCAACAGGAGACCGAGAAAACTGAATCATAGGGTGGGGAATTGGGGGGGGGGTTGTCTCCCGTAAACGCCCATCACCTCACAAGCTCCCTCTCTGCTGCCAGAGCCCGAAATTGGCCTCCGGGGAGAAACATTCTCAGGTGAAATTGGGAGGAATTGGTGGGGTGGAAAAGAAAAGAAACGTCATCAATCAAACCCCTTCCCGAGCCAAAAATGCGGCTGGCTGAGTAGCACCAAATCGTCGGGTCCGTACTTGAAGGAAGGAAACAAATGTGTATCCCCCGTTCCCAAAAGAGGAAAACGAAACAAACAAACCCCCGAAAGTTCAATATTTTTTTTAAAACAAAAGAAGCCCTTGTGGCCAGCTCGCTCAAGCCCTCCCAAACTGTCGGGAATTGGCCTTGGAGTGGATTGGCCCGGGGTTTGGCTTTTCTTTGGTTTTATTCCGGGAGGGAACCCAGAGGCAAGAAAGGTTATCGCCTGAAAAACTCACAGCTACCTGTAAACACCCTCCCACCTTACTCTTAGCTACCCGATGTGCCAATCCCGACCTGTCATGCTGTAACGCTCTGCCCGAGCTTTCACACCTTATCAAGCTTATGCATCATCCCGCCGTCATGACAAGTTTTTGAACCTTGCCGTGGGCCGAAGCTAAGGTATATCGCAAACAGGCTCATTCCTCGTTCCAGGGAAACAAGAGCTTGCTGCGAATAAGTCTTCCTTGTAAGTGAGCAAGTGAGGCACCTTGGCGTGCCTTAGCCGTGGCCCGTTTGGGCAAGTATCGCCCAAGTACATAAGTGGCTGTCCCGCAGAATATATCCATCCCCCCCACCCCTCCCTCGCCAAAATTCGCCGACTCCTCCTGCAGATTTCCGGACGAACTACTGCAAGACATCTGTGGATGCAGGAGTGCCAGACCCTGTTTTTCTGCCCTTACGGTTCCATAGCCGACTGGATTCGCTTGGGCTCTATTTTTCTCGCTCCTTGAGTTGTGGCACCCCTACTGCAAGTGGCACGACTGCTGTGTACCCGTTGCACGACATTGTACACAAGGAGCAACCCCGTTTCGTTGGGCTCTCGACAGTATGGCGCCGAGCTATGAACATCGACGCGTGCGGGAGGAGGGATAGTTCGAGAGTACTTAGTGGTTGCAGTACCCAAAGTTTCGTTGATTTCTGCCCATCGGTGCTTGTTGTCTCAGAGAGGAGTTTGGGCGAAATTGGGTAAGTAGACAACCCCCCCCCCTCTCTTCCAAATATCGTAAGGTATGTAGCTACCTCTCTCTCCATGGGGTACCCACAGCCTTGGGGGAGGGGGAGTGGCCAGCAGTGTCTCGACCTGGCTTGTGGCTTGCAGCCCAGGGATTCATGTCGACTGCAACCTGAGCGGGCACACCCGACCTCCAATAAAAAGATTCTCCGTCGGCTGTCGATCTCGGACCTTTCCCTTCCAGTCGGTTCCGGGCTTTGCGCCTCACTCTGTGGCCAACAGCGGCGAAGAAGCGACCCTCTGAGTCTCCCAGCCCCGCGTCGATCATTGAAGACGAGGCTGTGGGAGTAACCCAAGGCTGGAGGGGTGGGGGCCTCCGCTTCGCTTCGTGTTGCCCGCCTCGTCTACCACTCACGTCACTCTAGTCTTGAATACGGGGCCAAGTCAACAAAAGAAAATATACTCATCACAAGGTGTGACTTGACCCTGTTTGGTCGCTTGTCACGGCCAGATTGGGATTCATCGACCCCTCCCTGGCTTTTTCGGGAGTGGCAGTGCAGCAGATCAATGAGACAAAGCAAGAGTGAACTGTGCATATCCTTCGGCCTTATGAAATTGGGCTCGTCAACAGCATCTTTTCCGTCTTGAGGATTGACCAAAGCGAATGACTGCTCGTCACCTCCCATGGCTCGCTGCATTACTACCCTATCTCGGCAATGACTATCCCACCTTGTTTTGAACGCTGAGATGCTTCAGTCTGTCCCGGCCTAAGGCAGCTTGGACAAAGTTACAGCCTCGAGCCGACGATCAGCGCCGGCCACCAAGATTTTCCTGTCAACCATTTTGGGGGGAAATCTGCCATGGCAAGCGAGATGTCGCTGGAACAAACCCTGCCCGGGCATTACAGGCTGTACGAAGTAGGGCAAACTTCTGTCGTTGATATCCCGTGCCCGAGGACCAGGATCCGCTTCGCTTGTTGCGAAGCGTTGTGACCTGTCATATTACATTGCTCTGAGCCGGAAACGACCCCGGACCACGGCCTTGGCATTTGCATTCCTGGGACAGCCTGGCGTGCCTGGCCACTATACCTCCATAGAGCCGCTTTATTGGGATCGTCGCAGACACGCCCTGGGGGGTTTCCCCGGTGCTAAGGGACACACGTCTTTTTGATTCCTAGAGAAGGAGGGTCAATATGAGGCTGAACTCTCCCCCACGCCACCGCCCCCCAAAGGTCATGTGTTAGCCTAACCGAGCCTTACAGGGATCTCATTGTACATTGCACCTCCCCTCGTCTCTATCTTCTAAAGCCAGGATGCTAAATTGCCTTGTGGCTGGTGCGAAGACGCTGGTTGGTTTGCTAGGAGCACACCCTTAACTGCACCCCAACGAAGCACACAGATGACTCAAGATGGGATACCGAGAGAATCTTTCGTTGGACCGCGACAAAGTGCCGTGCGTACGCCAGTTATCATAGGCGAGATGACCGGATCGGGAAGTACTTGCGTGGGCTTCAAGGGAACCCAAGCTGACAACGAGAGCTGGAACGGTGTTCAAGACAGCGGCCCCCAGGGGGACTCACGGCCCAACTGTGTCTACCATACTGTCGGGTCTTGGACCCCGGCTCTGTGGCGCCATTCCCGGGACCGAAGCGCGCAGGCCACTCACTCTACGATACTGGCGCGAACTTGGTTGTGCTCGAACCTTACGAGATAACGCAGAGGAAGGGCTTCGGTGTCTTGTTTCCTGTGTCACAATACGGTCTCAACCTTCTCGTCGGCTGTATCTCTCTCTCTGATCGGCCAAATATCTCCCTGCGGTCGGTCACCCGTCAGACATTGGTTGGGATCTTCAAGCTTCTCGAGAGGCCGTGAGACTTGTCAAGAGCCCCAGCGAGACACCTTACCCGAACCCTGAATCAGCCCATTGTGCCGGTAATTCGCTCAGCGGCGAAGATATTGGCCATGGTCACCATAGTTACTCGGCGAGGTCAAGATTCTCAGGCGGACTGAAGTGGAACAATTGACATGAATCCACATCTCAGTGCATCTCGTAGTCGCATCAGCGCGGTGCCGATGGGCCGGTACCCCATGGGCCGGTGCCCAAAACATGAGACGAGACAGACAGCTGTCTTTCAAAAAAAGCAAGTCGTCCAAATAGATCAATAAATGGGCTGGGACTTTGGGACACCCTGCCACAGCGCTTGACTCATTGCATAATCTCATTAACGCCATTTCTATGACTCTGCCGAAGAAAGTGGCCAAGCGAAGCAGCTCGATGGCGAATTCCCAGAAACCTTGCTGCTCGACCTTCCGCTGAACGACGCATGCCGTGACCAAACGTAATATCGTGGTATTTGCCCGAAAAATAAAAGAGACCGATGAGACAATTAGAATTGATCTGTGGCCCTCCCCAGCGGGGAGAGGGCAGTAGGTCAGCGAGCTGATAATCTGGAACGCACTGCGCTGCAATGCCTCTGGCCACCGGACCAGTGTGACGACAAACTCACCCAACGTCATGCTCATGCTCACGTCCGTAGTCTCCACCATCCTTGTGAACTCTTCGAAGCTGATCTTGCCATCCTTATCGAGGTCGGCCTCCATAATGGTCTTGTCGACGATTTGCTGGAGCTGCTGGTCCTTAAGATTGCTGCCTACCATCATCTTGAGCACAATGAAGAGCTCGCCGTTGCTGATGTAGCCGTCACGGTCAATGTCGTACACCTTGAAGGCGAACCGCAGCTTCTGTTCCTTGTTTCCCTTGCTTGAGAAGGCGCTCAGCCCGGAGACAAACTCCTGGAAGTCCACGTCGCCGCCGCCGTCTTCGTCAAAGATGGCAATCATCCTGCATTGCCGTAACGCATTCGCCGTCGTTAGTTCTCGCAGCTCCAAATCGGCGCCTCCTTTGCCAAACCACGAGATCATGAGGAGGAAGAAGGAGGGAGGGAGGGAGGAGGAGGGTCGTTGAATGAGCGCTCCACGAACCTTGTTGCGAGAGGGTTCGACGATATCTGGGGAAGGCTAAGGAATTCATCGCGCTCGATCGTGCCGGAGTTGTCCTATGCGTTTGCCCAAGCAGGTGTTAGTTGATGTTGGTAGGTCTCTGAGCGGCATCCCGCATTGTGCAGCGCAGAGGCGCTCACCTTGTCCAGCTTCATGAACCTCTTTCGTAAGCGGTCCACCTCCTCTCTGTCAACTGCAAGACACCGCTGTCAGTATACGTTCCCTCTTGGGCCTCCATGCAGCGGCGATGCATTTTCTGGGCCCTTGACTCTGGTCTGTCGGCGGGAGTCGGCAGAGTTGGGCTAGGGAGGAAGGGTAGACGAACAGTTGGAGCCTGAGACGATGTCGTCCAGGACGGAGCTGGAGGTGTTTCCCATGGTCGATCGTGTGCTTCGTTAATTTGCCGTACCGGAGAGAAACTGCGTGTCTAATGGTAATTTTACGCCCTCGGAAATCCCAACGACTTCTGTATCGCCAAAACAGGACGGTGGTCAGGTTGCGGATCTTCGTCGGTGATGCGCTCGGAGTTGTGGAGGTGGTGGTGATGATGGCCTAGAGACTTACGGGAAGGGGTTCAGGTCCCAAGGCTGAACGGCGGGCAGTTGCCTTACGCGAGGCACAATACGTGGGGCTGAAATGGCCAAGCACCCAATCACAGCGTTTCTTTGCCCAAAGCTCCTGGCTTTGAAACTGATCGCTTCTACATATCTAGATGAGGTAAAGACAAAATCACAGAGCAACAGCAAGCTTAGATGGCAGAATAGCAAGCTCGTGCGAAGAAGAGATGCAAGGTGGAATATTTACAGGACAAAGTGCGTCCAAGCAAGTGCAAGTGCCCAGAAGCAGCCTTTGCCGCGGGTGCCATATATAGATTGATTTGGGAGCGATAAGATCTGGTATTTATGCACATAGTGAAAGTGCCATCTCTCTACAGGGGAAGGGGGTAAATCGCCACTTCTGTGGCGCATGCCCTGGAAAAGAAAAGTTGTATGGAGACTTGGGAGAGTCAGAGACACCTCCAAAGGTTGGGCACTGATTGGGCGGGGCACGTGCTCACTAGCATCAGGCTCGTTAATATCTCCCTCTGCGGGCTCCTGCGTAAGGGGGGAAGTCTGGCAAATTGGGCAGGCAAGTCGAGGGGGACCGTAAAATGAGCCAGAGCAAAATTTTAGGTGCATTTCCCAGCAAATGATGGTGGTATCGACATGGTGTGCTGGAAGAGTCTGATATTGGGAACCCCTTTAAAATGCGGGCAGCCCAGAGGGTTTAGGTAATGACGCCAAAAAAGTGGTCCGTCCTCGGTGCACGTAGCCAATTGCCCGCCAGCAGAGTCGCGATCCGCCTGTTTTCAGCAGAATTTGCCAAACATCCGTTGAACGAAGCGCCCACCGCGACCAAACTTTGGCCATCAAAATATCCATCACCACGACCCTTTTGCATCTAAAAAATCGCGGAATCAATCTCGCATGACTTGCTTTATGCGCTGAATTTTTTTTCGGGCGGATTTTCCGCTGAGTTTGACCTCAACTCACCTCACCTTCCACCATGGCGACCCGGAAAGTGCGATACAAGAAACTGAGTCCCAAGACCATCCTACCCATCCTCCGAGCAGATCAGGCAGATCCGAGCGAGTATGAACTTCTCACAAATGAAGGCGAAATCGCGACCGGCGTCGAGGCCGGAGAGCAGAGCGTAAGTTTCTTGCTGTCACCCAAACCCGATATATCACGTGACTTACCATGTGACCCGCCTTCTAGGAATACCATCTGCAGGCCGCCCTTCAAGGTGCCGGTGCTACGGCGGACAATGAGATCCCAGTCCCACCGCCACAGAAGAGCTCCCTGAACTATAGTGAATACTATACGTTGCCGAACCAAGAGACGGCTACGTATATCCGTTTCTCTCAGACGGTAGAAGAATGCGTCGGCTGCTTGTATGACATGACCGAGGAGGACGAGGAGTTCCTTCAGTCGTACAACCAGAAACGCCCATCGTCTAGTCAGCTCTCCGACGATGATTTCGAGCGTGTCATGGAAGTGTTCGAGGATACGGCCTACATAAAGGCCCCCTTCGCCTCCATAGACCAGACCATAGTAGCCTACGATGAGATGCTCCAGGGTCTGACAGACCTGGAGTCTCCCAAGCTGATGGCACATGCCAAGGAGGTTTATGAGTATTGGAAGCTGAGACGACAGGACTCAGCCAACAAGACGCTGCATCCTACACTCAAGTTTGAGACTCATCAGGACAGCGATGATATGGACCCGTACGTCTGTTTCCGTCGTCGTGAGGTTCGCCAGACCCGCAAGACGAGGGCTCGGGATGTGCAGAGTGCCGATAAGCTCAAGAGGCTGCGGAAGGAACTGGAGCAAGGCCGCGAGCTCGCTCAAGCAGCCCATGCTCGGGAGGTGCTCAAGGCCGACATGCTCAAGATCGATAAGGCCATCTTCGATTCGCGCGTATGGCTCAAGGAACAGAAGATCCGTCTGGGTATCAAGACGGACGACGACGATCTGATCAACTCCAAGGTAAGTTTCCCGGCGAGTTTTACCTACCTGTTGGCCCATGCTAACCCCGCCCAGCCGCAGAAGAGGAAGCCTGTAGAGCCTCCAGTGCAAAGACCACCTACCATGCGTTTGCCTGTGAATGTCAACCGACCAGCCGAGGCAGACCTCAATTTGCTGGCAGACAAGCTCGCCAGACACCAGGAGGAACTCTTGCTCGATATCGAGAAGAAGGTCCAGAACCACACCGAATGGAACAAGAATCATGTGGATCTCACCCGCACGCCTCTGTCACCAGTCAAGGGTCAAGCAGTGGATCCGAGCTTCAGGCCAGCCAAGACTCAGTACTTGATGACGCCACCCGCGTCAATATCAAACGAGTCGCTGGAAGAGCCGACGGCCATGGACCTAGACAAACCAAGCCTTGAGCCAGTCTTTAGATTTAGGGGGGTTTCGCATGACGACGCCTCGTCGGTGAACCCTCCACCCGCTTATCGGCGTCGTATCGGCCGCCTGGGACGATTATGGGTAGATCGGCGCGGTCTGCCGGGTTCGACCGGGCTGGCCAGTCCGCCTCGGGACGGGGGCGATGCCGTGTCTGATCGGTTCAAATACGACCAGGACTCGGACGACGAGGATCAGCCCATGTACGAAGTCGATCCGTTCGATACACGGGCGTTGAGGTTCCGAGGTTCGGTACCACTTCCGGCGTCGCTGATGAATCGCGGCAAGCCAATGCCGCCGACGCTGGACACGTCCAGCCACCGTCCGGCATTGCCTCCCCCACAGATTCACCCACCTCCACCACAACCTGCGGCGCAAGCTCGGCCCTCGTCGGGGTGAGAGACAAGCTTCTTGATTTCCAAACCCAGCGAAGGGTAATGGTTCGAAACCCTAACACAACACATGAGCCGTTGCAATGTATAGCCCTCACCTCTTGAATGATGCATTTTAGCGAAAGGTTTGGTCAGGGGTGACCAAAAGGCGTTTGGTGCAGTAGTGGGCCTGTAGAAAAAAAAACCCAATCAACAGGCATGTATATAAGAAAGACAGCAGCCATACTGCAAAGATTTGCGGAGGAGTAGACGAGGGCACAAAGTTAATAGAGCCCTCAACCTCTCACACGCGCACACTCGCATCGCTTGCCGCCATTGATATCTGGTAGTTCGCAGCGCCTGCTGACCGGTGTTGTCTGTCGTCAGAATCGAGTTCTAGAGCCCTGTCGCATGGTCCAGATGTGGAAAGAAATGTAAGATGGGGTCTCCGGGATAGATTCGCGGCGTAGGAAGTATCATGGTCCTCTCCAGGTACCAAATCTTTCTCGCTGAGTTGACGATCGAAAGAAGGAGAACTGCTGGTGGAACTGCACAGATGGAGTCAGCGTCTTGGCCCAAGCAGAAATTGCGCAAGCTTGACCATGCTGCCCTCGACGACGTGATGGCGGAAGACGCGGAGTTCTTCCGAGGAAGATATATCTCGACAGGAGTCTGGGGGTGAAATACATACCCGGAGTGACTAACCCTGAGGAGCGAAGAGATTTGTGACGAGACCACGAGGTCTCTGTCAACAGACTCTGCCAACAAGCCCTTGCATAGCTCCTGGCTGTTAACCCATTGGACACCAAGGGCCGAGAACCAAGGGAGGTGAAAATAGCATAGCAGTCTAAGATTGAGCAATCCGGCTTGTGTGCTGCAGCATCTTGTGAACAGCGGCCATTGGGAGCCTTCAAGAGCCGTCCTAAGAACTTGCGGTTGTATGCGCGGTGAAGGCGGCGTGAGGCATAGCAGGCAAGAAGAGCAAGAGTGGCCTAGGATCACCGCAGCCCAGAATCAACTTCGTAGCCGAGACGAGAGGTTTGTCGAGAGAAAAGCTCCGGTGGACAATCCCGCCAAATTTGCACGTCTCTATGGCCCTGACACGCGAGACCGCGCAATTCGGGGCGTATGGTTCCGGACGGCACGGCATGACTCGGCGGCTGGAACTCGGGTTCGAACTGGGAAGTGGCAGGAGCCGCGTGCGAGGACACATCGAGGTCGGACTAGTGGGGAGGGGAGGAAACCAAGTTGAAATATGGTTTTGCGTGCTTTTCTGTATTCTGTCCAGGTTGTCGACAGAGGAGGGGGAGCGCCACGGACGCATGGGGAGCAAGGAAGTTTGATCTTCTCCTAAAGTTGTGGCGTCAGACCGCACCGGTTAGCGCTGGTTACCAAAATCCAAGCACGGGAGGGTTATTTACGCACAAAGATCCTTCTCCTTCAAGAAAGTGAATTATCTCGCATTGGATAGCCGGCGACGGCCGGGGAGGAATCAGGTGTGAGACTGTGAGGAAGACGTCGTGCCATCGGCAAATCAAGGAGGTAGGATGGGGGGGAATCCTGCGAGACGGGTATAAGCCTGGTACTCTGGTTGCTCACCACCGCCGCCGCCTGGCCAGTGCTAAGCAAAAGCGCGGAAGCAGCGCTGCAAACGATGACAGGTGCGAGGGTAGTCGGCGAGGACGTTGCCATGTGTATGAGACTAGGTGAGGAGGGGAGAAAGTATGGGAGTGGAAGAAGTGTGGGTGGTTGTGCCTGTGCCCCGGTCTTGTGTCATCGGTAAACGGTGTAACGTCTCAATACCCATTGGTCGAGGTTCTCTCAGAAAGAGACGCAAAGCTTGTTGGTTCTGAGGGGTGGGACGCCGGCCACGAAGGGAATGCTGGGGATAATTTGAGGATACCCGTAGCTTTGAATCGACCAAGAGAAGGAAATCCTCGTCGAAGCAAGCACGGGTCTCGCAGTTCCGGTCTGGGTTTGTGTGAAGATTTCGAAAATCGGTAGCCCTCGACCAGCCTTCCCGCGCAAAGATGCGGACAAACGGTCTCCACCGCGGACTCTATCAGCCGAGCACAGACGAGTGGTCAAGACATGGATCCCTGACCCAGTTTTATTTTGGTAGCCGGTGTGGTGTGTAAGGCAAGTAAGCACGGCGTGTCTGTACCTATGTATCTACATACTGTACCGCCTACAATCTTATCCGATCGGTTCCCCTCCAAAATAACCCCACCAAGAAACAGAGTCCCTTGCCAAAAAATATCACTGGCGAGTCGAGTTGCATCACTGAATTTTAGAGACGACTTCTTTCTGCGTTATACTCTTGGCGGCACAGCTGTGCTTTGTAAACCCTTCTGAAGCTTCCCTTTTGCCCTCCCATTCGCCTACTACCTCGTTTCATCTCGTACAATAATACCTCGACCGACTGCTTCTAGCTTTCTACCTCTCTCTCCGAGCTACCCCCGCAACCCGAGGAACCCATGGACAAGAAGAGGCGGCGCATAGCCCTGGGCTGCGAGGGCTCGGCCAACAAGCTCGGCATCGGCGTGATCGAACACTCGGGCGAGTCGGGCACGGCCGTCGTGCTCTCCAACGTCCGGCACACCTTCAACTCCCCGCCGGGCACCGGCTTCCTCCCGAAAGACACGGCCAGGCACCACCGGGCTTTCTTCGTGGCGGTAGCCAAGCAGGCCTTGGACGACGCTGGCGTCTCGATCGACGAGATCGACTGCATCTGCTATACCAAAGGCCCGGGCATGGGCGGCCCGCTTACGTCCGTGGCCATCGCGGCCCGCACCCTCGCGCTGCTCTGGGGAAAGGAGCTCGTGGGGGTGAACCACTGCGTGGGCCACATCGAGATGGGCCGAGCCATCACCGGGGCGGGAAACCCGGTCGTGCTCTACGTGTCCGGAGGCAACACACAGGTGATCGCGTACGCAGAGCAGCGGTACCGGATCTTCGGGGAGGCGTTGGATATCGCCGTGGGAAACTGCCTGGACCGGTTCGCGCGGACCCTTCACATCCCCAACGACCCGGCGCCGGGCTACAACATTGAGCAGTTGGCCAAGAAGGGTGGCCAGGTCTTGCTGGACCTCCCGTATACGGTGAAGGGGATGGACTGCAGCTTCAGCGGTATTCTCGCCAGGGCGGACGAGCTGGCCGCGCTCATGAAGGCGGGGGGCAAAACGCCAGATGGCCAGGACTTCGGCCCCGAGGACCTCTGCTTCAGCCTCCAGGAAACCGTGTTCGCGATGCTGGTTGAGATCACCGAGCGGGCTATGGCACATGTCGGAAGCGATCAAGTGCTGATCGTTGGTGGGGTGGGTTCCAACGAGCGCCTGCAGGAAATGATGGGGGCGATGGCAGCCGAGAGGGGCGGAAGCGTGTACGCAACCGACGAGCGCTTCTGCATCGACAATGGCATCATGATTGCGCATGCCGGGCTACTCGCATACGAGACGGGCTTCCGGACGCCGCTCGAGGAGAGTACATGCACACAACGGTTCAGGACAGACGAGGTATTCGTCAAGTGGCGGGATTAAAAA
>FTLB01000700.1_pt4 | contig 11419 bp, 4 predicted proteins | sample 1658291 | NCBI WGS metagenome assembly FTLB01 (sample SAMEA3914812, study PRJEB12502) | metagenome | biome: forest; material: soil | place: Canada | collected 2011-07-07 | depth 0.1 m
GACTCGCTTGTTCAAGCTGTTTAAGTGGAAGCTTCAACACTGGGTCCTTGGGCCGGGCTGCCTTGGCGTTTGTATCTTTTATTGGTTTCTGCGAGTCTTATCACCACTCACTCATATCAGATTGAATTTGGTGTTGGTACTATGTACATTATATTCCGCTTTCATATACCAGTCGATGTCTCTTCGTTTAGCGCTTCGACGCCGGGTTAAATGCACAGATAACACCTACTTGGATAAACTTAGATTATTAAGTATTCTTCTTCGCAAGTCGTTCATTGCACCGGACAAGCCAGAGTACAGTAAGACCCAGAGTAAGACTGCGAGAAGAAGAAGGGGGAAGGGGGCTCTTGGAAGCTGGATGTTCTCATAGTTCATAATAGCATCATGTCTTGTGCCACCGGCAAACCACCCATAAATTCGTATGACTTTTTGTTTCTGTATTAGTAAGGGGGACGCTGGAGAGCAGGCAGGATGCCCCCTGCCTATGCCCACAATAGGAGTTTAACACCAGCTACAGCCGTGAACGTAGTAGATCCGAGTACGGCGTACCGTCTATCGAAATGGGCCGATGGTCAGCAGTAATCATCCCTACTTACGCCAAAAATCACTTGCCTTCCCACATGCTGAATTCCCGTATCATATCGAGGGATTATTAGGGAGTTTCAGCCTTCTCCTGCCCAACCACAGACCATCGAAGCCCCATATGAGCTTAAAAATGACTCAAACCCCACGTCTGGATGCCGTGGTGCTGGCAACGCATTCCCAAGCAATGGAACCCCCAGAACTCTCCCTCGCTGTGGCTCCTTCGCAGGCCAAATCTGACTGCAGCAAGCCCCACCCCCACCGCGGGAGCTAGCCCAAGGCTTGAGCTGACGCGGGTGAGTGAAGAGGGATTAGTCTCTGGTCGGTCTCTGATGCAGAGACGACTCTATGGATGTCTCCTAAACTGGGGTCATACTCGGAAGCGAAAGATGTTGTGGCAAGCCTCCAAGCCTCCAAGCCTCCAAGACTCCAAGCCTGGTCTTGCTATTTATGTTACCCTCCTTGTCCTAAGTAGGACAGAAACATACGGGGCTGAAATGGATACTCCGGGGAGTGGGCTTATACTTGGATGCCCCCTACACTGCGGCAGTTCGGGTTGAACGGGAGCCATCAATGATATTGAGGATCAAGTTTCTTCATACCACGGGTTGCTATGTACCGGAGCAAAGAAGCTCCGGAGACTATGAAAGAATGTGTCTACGTGTGGTGTACAAACACATATGCTGAAACAGACCACTCCCCCTGTTATCAATGAGCATCTGTGGTATGGTTGGTCACGATCAAGCTTCCCCTGCAGCTTGCCCGATCTCAGCTGAAGCCTCAACGCATCGAAGGTTTCTGGAAGCAGTGCAGTAGCGCGGCCAGGATTCGGCTCTCTGCGTGACTGTGTGACTGAAAGCAGAAAAAGATCGCACGAGTGGTGGTGGTGGTGGAAGAAGACGCGTGCATTGCATATCGCGCACACGGCCAGCCCGAGTCACATCCCCAGGCGACTCGAGTGTCCCGTCCCCCGGGTCAGGCTGCATCTGATTGTAGGGGTTTGTTTATTGGTGCGTATAGCCCTCATAGTCATGAATATTGGGATTGCAACTGATAAAGCAAGGTAGAATCAGCGCAGGAAAGGTGGAGGGTACCGTATCTCTTGGCTTCCGTTTCAGTTGGTCGGCAAGCTTTGCCTTTTCGTTAATCAGTGTACGTGATTGGCGCATAGCAACAGAGTGTCAAATCGCCGTCACACACGCCAAGAATTAAAATCAGCACTTCGCTGCCAAGAGATAAGGAGATACACTAGAGCCAATGACAAGGCGTGGAGCCACGTCAAGTTTGGCGCCTCCGTTAGTAACTTATCCGTTTCGCCCCTCGCCCCGGTGCTGATAACGAAAATTAGCGACGCCACGACGCAGCGCTGTTGTTGGCTGATGAGCAGCGGCGTAAGGATAACGACTAAACAGATTCTCGTAATGTTGGCCCTGAATGAACAAAACGGACCTATCCGTTTTCTCCGACTCGAGGAGCAGCCCGTTATAGGTTCCCGGCATTTGTCAAGCACTCAAGGTAAGATACCTTAACCTACCTCGGGTACCTCACCTTACCTCACGAAGAAAGTACGGAATACGGAAACTACAATCTCCCCCCCGCGGGAACAAGCGATTACGCTAAGATCCCAGCCGTATCTCTTTCTGCTGCCTCACTCACACCTTTACGTAGCCTGAACTTCAAATGCCAGACATGCCATCGCCGCCGCCCTAGAGCCCTCGCTAGCAACGACACCGGCGACACCGGCAGGACCTCAATCTGCTTCATAGGAGCTGAGACGCAGGTCGCATTCCTATCCCGCTCGCTCCCAAGCACCCTGAGGTAGGTACCCGGAATTGAAATTCCCTTGCATGGTGTGTGACCTTGAGAAAATTTTCGGCGCGGGATTTTCATGTGTGCGCAGTGAGACAGAAAAAGGAAGAAAAAAATATAAGCAAAATAAAATAAAACAAAATAAAAATAAAATAGAAAAAGTAATATCGCCCACTAAGAACACAAGCTCGCCCACGTCCGAGAGCGGGATGCACCCCTGAACGTCCGGTCCCGGTGCCTGGCAATGGGTCCAACAGTTGGACTCATCCATATTACTCTTCGTCTCTCTTTTTGCTGCAGCTGAGTTTCGATGCGTCCCACAAGTCCCATAAGACTGGTCGCCTCGATCGCATCAGCGACCAAACTCGTTTAGGAAATCGACTATTCCGTAGTTGTCGGGGCTCTTTACAATTGAAAACTACAAACCATATTAATTTTTTTGCCTCCATCGTGCCGTTGCTCCTACCTCGGGGCATTCGTCCGCTCCAGCCATGGCCCGTGAGGGACACGAGTATCTGCCTGTAAGGTACCATTGGGCTGGGGAGGGAGCACAGACTGTAGCTAAAGCGTCTACGCCATGTAGCTCTTTATTTCCGTCCGTGAGGAGCGGCTGCGCTCTTGGAATATCCGCACGGGGGTCCGCATAATAACTGCGTCGCGGGTGTTTATTGCCAAGAAACATCTCCAAGCCAAACCTGGAGCTACCGGCCTTGGCGTACGGAGAAGAACTACAGGGACCCACGCGCAAAAAGGCCCCCCAAATGATTTACTACCGTTTCTTATCTCTCGAATGCTCCACTAGGCTGTCTTTCAGATGCGCTTGGGGGAGTTGAGACTCGGGAGAGAGAGAGAGAGCCATATGTCTGGAACATGCTTATTTACCCCGTTGATCCCCTCCTGCCGCTGAGGTTGATCTGTCTCTCTCTGCTCTCCCTAGCAGCTTCATTCATCGTCTTTTCTTCCCACCCGAGGTGACGATCCGCAGGACTCATCCACTGCCAAGTCGTCGACGATACTAGCAAAGAGACCCAGAAGCGGGACTGACAGCAAAAAAGACTCCACGATCCACCATGTCTGCCGGCCCACTCACCGTGTACAATGGTACCATTGGCGTCGCCGATACTGGCGGCGACTCGTTGACCGACGATCTCAACATTTACTACTCGGTAAGAACCTCCCGTTCGACTCTGTCTCGTGTGAATTGCGCCATTGCGCCGTGGCGGAGATGGTGCCCTCGAAGTGGATAGTGTTTACTGACGTTTTGGGCGCCTGGTTCTAGTCTGGCGACTTTGCGTGGATCATCACGTCGTCGGCGCTGGTGCTGCTCATGGTACCCGGTGTCGGTTTCTTCTACAGTGGCCTGGCCCGGCGAAAGTCGGCGCTGGCCTTGATATGGCTGTCCATGATGTCCATAGCAGTCGTCGGTTTCCAGTGGTTTTTCTGGGGCTACTCGCTCACCTTTTCGCACACCGGAAGCGCCTTCATCGGTGACCTGTCCAACTTTGGCCTGATAGACGTTCTCGGTGAGCCCTCGGTGGGCAGCACCAAGATCCCCGACTTGCTCTTCTGCCTGTACCAGGGCATGTTCGCTGCCATCACGTAGGTACCGCCCTCCTGCTCCAAGACACTGGAGCGGGGCTCCCCGCCTGTTTAGAGGATGGAAAGGGCTCTTGTGGCTGACAATATCTTCTCAGGCCTGCTCTTGCTATCGGTGCCGCCGCCGATCGTGGTCGGATGCTGCCGTGTCTCGTGTTCATCTTCATCTGGGCCACCATCGTCTACGACCCGATCGCGTACTGGACCTGGAACGGCAACGGTTGGTCCTTCAAGATGGGCGGTCTCGATTTCGCCGGAGGTACGCCCGTCCACATCAGCTCCGGTGCCGCGGCTCTCGCCTACTCCCTCATGCTGGGCAAGCGTACCGGATACAACAAGGTTAGCGGCCTGCCGTACCGCCCGCACAACGTGACCCACGTCGTGCTTGGCACCGTCTTCCTCTGGGTCGGCTGGTTCGGCTTCAACGGCGGCTCTGCCCTCGCTGCCAACCTCCGTGCCGTCATGGCCTGCATCGTCACCCACATCGCCGCCTGCGTCGGTGGCTTCACCTGGTGCCTTCTCGACTACCGTCTCGAGCGCAAGTGGAGCACGGTCGGCTTCTGCTCCGGCGTCATCGCTGGTCTGGTCGCCATCACTCCCGCCTCCGGTTACGTCCCCCCCTGGTCGGCTGTCGTTTTCGGTGTCGTCGGCGCCGTCGTCTGCAACTTTGCCACCAAGCTGAAGTTCCTGCTCGGAATTGACGATGCCCTCGATATCTTTGCCGAACATGCCGTCGGCGGTATCGCTGGTAACCTCCTTACTGCGTTCTTCGCTGCGTAAGTTTCCAAGACTCTACCTTATCTCTTTCTCTGTCTCTTCCTCTTAAATCTTAGTACTAACATTGACCCTTAGTGATTACATTGCGCACCTTGATGGATTCACTGTGATCCCTGGCGGCTGGTTGAACCACAACTGGATTCAGCTCGGCTACCAGCTCGCCGACTGCGTCGCTGGCTTCTCTTACTCGTTCGTCATGACCTGCGTCATTCTTTTCCTCATGAACCTCGTACCTGGCCTGTCGCTCCGTGCCACGGCCGAAGAGGAGGAAATCGGCCTGGATGACGCCCAGCTTGGCGAGTTTGCTTATGACTATGTCGAGATCAGCCGTCACATCGATGACATGCTGCCGACCATGGGCAGCAGCGCCCCCGCGAGCATCAAGAATGGCGTGAACGAGATCCGACCGACCGATGCCGAGAAGGTCGTTTGATTGGGAGATTCTTGTATCTGGGGTTCTTGGGGAATGGATCTTTTAGCTTTTTTGTAATGTACCAGGCGACTGCTGTTTTCTTTGTTGCTAGTTGTTTAGCTAGCGGCCAACCTGCACGCTTCAGCAGCGCGCATAAAACACAATTGAGATACCTATTTGTTTCAAGAAAAAACCACTCTGGTTCCTATACCAGAGACCATAATCCTCTCTACCTTACCTTGGTCTTCGTGGTCAACTTGGTCCCCATCGAGCGGTGCCTGTGGAGATCAAAGCGAGATCAAAGCACCGCGTGTGAATGGTTCGTTCCGCTCATCGCGGCGACCATTCCGCGAAACGTTATACCTTAGCAAAACCCTGGCTTGCGCGCGCTGGCCGTGCCTTTCCATGCCCCGGTTTGGTACACCAACTCCACTAATTTTGGTCCTTTAGCCCATTCTTGCCACTGAAAAGACCAAGATGCAGCAAAATCCATGTACTTCGTAGTCCCGACACGTTGGCAGGCCTGGAACATCTGGAGACAGTACGGGGGTAAGAGAGGACCTCAGTCTGAGCAACGAGCAAATTTACCAACCCGGACAAGAAATCGAGCGGTCGAACTTTCCTTCTCTACCCACCCCTTCGCACCCGCCCAGCATTGGATTAGCACGGTTCGATATTTGCAGGTGCCTTGACAATTAAGGTAATTTACCTTGGCCTCTGGTGCTGATTGTTCCTGCCCCACAATATTTACCGAGGGACCAGAGAGACTTCCAACCCTCCTAACGCGGGCCATGCTGCCACGGCATCAACAAGAAGAAATAGGATCCACACGCGAATGTGCCAAGATACTCCCAGTTCATGCCGCTTGCGACTCGCGCAGAGTCGAGATGCACCCGATCTGCGACTTGGACACTACGACTGCCAATCAGCCAGACCCGACTGTCTTCGGACCGAGGAGAGCGATGGGGGTTGCTCTGCTGCACGAACGGGAGTTGGCAGTCCCATGAGTCTGGGCAGTTGGGCAGTTGGAGGGAAACCCCTCACGGACATTAAAAATATTCCCGTCACCAGTCAAAGCATGCGAAACCAGAGCCCTGAGTGGGCAAGCGTGGCAGGCATTATTGGGGTTGAACCAGGTACACACACTTGACACACTAGAACACACTCGCCCAGGTGCCGCTACGTCCCAGCCTCTGCTCCCCACGTTGCCCGAAGCGATCGCCAAGCAAGGCCACGCCCAGAAGTCTTCTCAACAAACACCAGCTGATCGATTGCGTAGCCTGGGTGCTAATTGGGCGCACGATGATTTTGATCCCGAGCGCACGTACAAGGGCACAGGAACATGCGTCGCCGCGGCAGTCAGTGCAGCTTGCTCGATAGATTTGTCTCGACACTTGTCCGTGCCATCATGTGCTTGCTTCCCATCGTCCCGGGACACTTAAACTACCGGAACCCCAACCGGTTTTAGCGCCTATCTTTACGCGAGAGAACAATCTCTCGAACGCTCGCGACCTTCGGGCTTTCGGCAGGGCCTGTCGACTTATCCCTCCCCCTGGACCGGATGTTAATTGGCTGACCACCGGCCTTGGTTGGCTGTCGTTGCACAGCCATTCGTGGGTAATGGCGACGGGATCATTCTATCTACATAGGCACATCGAGGCGTACAAGGTAGAAAGGCGAAACCGAAGCCTTCTCTTTTACCCACGTGGGGAGATCCTGGGCTGAAGCCCTGTTGCTGTCCGGCCGGGGAAGGGCGCCAAAATCTGGAGGAAATCCGGGGGAGCGGGGCTGGGAAGGCGGAGGAGGAGGCGAGTACGAAACGCTAACTAGTTATCACAGAGGGGTCTAACTCATAGCCTCATCGTTTTGGGAATGGCCGCCGCTAGATAGTTACTCCAACTTCGGTTCCCGGGGATGCAAGGCGCCTGCGCGTCTTGATTCGAGTTGATCATCTCGAATGCGACTACAACCAGCCTGCCAATGCAGCTACCGCTCGACGGTTTGCCGCTGCCAACACCAGACCATGGCTCGCGTGGCCCAGGCATGGTACCCCGCCCGTCCGCTCCTCACTTCTGGTGCTGCATGGATATTGTTGAGCAAGGCACGGCAGATATAGCCTGTATATATATAAATACCCTGGATGTTACCGTGGCCCACAGATTTCTCCAAAGGAAGGCGACTCTTAAAAGGCACCTTGGTTCCAGACTTGGATCACCTGAAGTGTCCTGGTCGTTGAGATCGTAACTATTTCTTGAAGAAACCTGGGAAGTCCAGCCGGTCTCAGTTCTCACCACAGCATCCAAGCAAGATGGCGGCCCATGTCCGACACGACGTTCACAGGCAAGTTGCCCCGGCAAGACCCCCTCCTCGAAGCTTCAGCACCCAAGTGATTCTGACTGACTTCCTCCTACCAGTGCCGCGCGAGAGGAGGGTGTTCCCGGTACCGTCAACCTCAGAGCCAAAGAAGGCGAAGAGACACATTATGGACAGGCTCTGTACCCTGTGCCGTCCGCCGACCCGAACGACCCTCTGCAGGTATGTCGAGGTGGACGAGATTGATGAACACGCCCCAAAGGGGTCGCCCAGCAGGACTCCTCTGACATTGATTCAACAGTGGCCGTCTTGGAAGAAACATATTATTCTCGGATGTTGCGCAGCGTTTTCATTCTTAGGAAACAGCGCTCTTCTCGGCCCGTCCGTATACATTGGTCTCTTCTCTGAGCAGTTCGGCGTCGATCCCAATACCGCCGCCGGCCTGATCAACTACCCCAACCTCGCCTTTGGCTTCGGCAGTCTCGTCCTCGTCCCGCTCTACCGCAAGATTGGCCGACGGCCCGTCATGCTTATGTCCATGATCTTCTACGCTGCTGGCCTCATCGGTGCGTCGCAGGCGACCACGTTCTCTGGCCTCATGGGAGCCCGTGTGGTCCACGCCTTCGGCTCCGGCGTGTGCGAAGCTCTCCCTGTCCAACTCGTCAACGACATCTTCTTCTTGCACGAGCGAGGAAAGAAGATTGGCTGGTACACCGCCGCCCTCTGCCTGGGTGCCACTGGTCCTCTGTATGCTGGCTACATGTTGGCCGGGGGCTACTCGTGGAATCTATTCTTCTACGTCGAGTTCGCCTTTGCCGTTGTTCTCTTGATTGTCGCCTTCTTCTTCGTCGAGGAATCGCGGTACAAGCGCACAAACCTCGCGGCGCCATCCGAGAGTCCTTCGGTTGTCACAGAAGACGGGAAGGCCAAGGCCGAAACGACCGAGGATCAAATCTCTGACCGAGAGAACGGGTCGGCTAGTATCCCTCCCCGCAAGTCCTGGGTTGCCCAGTTGAGGGTGTGGAGCTCCATCGATTGGGAGGAACCTTTCTTCCTCACAATCGTCCGCGCGTTTACTTACCTCGCCGTGCCTTCCACCTTCTGGGTCATCACCACCTACGGGCTGTACATCGGTCTCTGCGGTCTCACTTTCAACTTCATATTCCCGTTGAAGATCACGGCGCCGCCGTACAGCTGGGATCAGACCAACTCGGGTCTGATTTCCGTCGCCACCATTCTCGGCTACCTCCTCGCACTGCCCCTGCTTCCCGCGTCGGATCGGCTCGCTGCGCATCTGACCAAGAAGAACAACGGCATCCGCGAGGCCGAGATGCGCCTCGGCGTCCTCTTCCCCGCCATGGTCCTGGCTCCAGCCGGGCTCATTCTCTTCGGAATGGCCGCCGAGCACGATCTGCACTGGATCAGCTACTTTTTTGCCGTAGCCATCACCCAGTGGGCAGCCTACTTCTACTTCACCGTCAGCCTGGCCTATGCGGTCGACAGCTACACGAGCAACCTATCGGAGATGCTGATCATCATGAACCTGGGCAAGCAGGCCATCTCGTTCGGCCTGGGGCTCGAAGTCCTCGACTGGATCCTCCAAGATGGCTACGCCACGGTTATCGCGGGTATTTTCACCGCCGTGCTGCTAGTGAACAACTTGGCCGTGATCCCCTTTATGCTCTTCGGCAAGAAGATCCGCATTGCCACCGCCAACACCTGGCTGGCTTCGGTCCACGCCCAGAGCGCTGTCGCGGGAGAATCTCATTAATCGCTGCTCGGACGGAGAGACAGATGAATCACGATATCAGGGATGGATGGGGTGGTAGGTGCAGCGATGACTAGGGTTTGGATATATATGGCTCTGTGTGGGGGAGGGGGCGATGATTTCGCGTATTTAGAGTCTTGTCCAGCTATAATAGATGCTCGGATTCGCGAGCTCACCCAAAATAATTGCTACTTTAATATGAGCAAAGGCTGTCGAATTCCCGGGTCCAATGTTAGTCAGTTCCTTGGCTGCCTGATGCTTGTAGCCGGCCGAGTATGTTGAAAAAGGTAGGCTATCTTAAGTTATAGTTTGAGGTTCACCTACATGCCAGTGTTTCTTGATGGCCTCAGCGAAACCATCCAGGCCAATGTGAGACTTTACACTCGACCACTTTGCCCGTTTTAAATAATGAGAGTGATTAATGGCAGAAAGGAAGAGTACGACAGCGACAAGGTGTCCTTGAAAGTATGAATATGATGTACCATAGTGTAGAAGCGCCCGTAGGAAACATTTCCCCTTGGTGGCTCAGATACAGGGTGTAGGTTAGAATAACCACCCCTTAAGCTCTTTGAAAAGGGCAGTTTCTTGCCAGCGTATCTAGGCGATCAAATAGGCTTCGTGTCCCAAACCGTGATGTCCTTCTTCGCTCTATCTTCATAAGTTGGGCTTGAGAAGATTTGTAACTATCTATTCGTGTTAATCCAAGCTTGCCTCAGCAGCTCGGGGCTTGTTCATCTGAATCGCTGCCCCGTTCAACCTCTGCCATTCAAGAGAAGGCATCACAGTCTTCGGCGACGGCGACGGTATGGTTAAGAGATGAGGTTCGATATAGAAGGCACGGTTCTGGGGAAGAAATCGGTGAATGCTTCGGCCGACTCCGAGTCCGCTTTATTCCGTCCCCGTCCGGACACGGAGGCCGAACTCGGACTTTTCTATGATCAAGCCGCCGGATCCGGATCTGTACTTTTGCTCGACTTGAGCAGCGTCTACATAGGTACACAAGTATCATTCATTTGATGCGAAGACTGGACATCTTTGCGGTGGTATCGATAGAAAGTCACTGGATAAGACCCTAGCCCTACAACCGTGATGAGGACTCATGCAAGTATATATCTCTATTTTTTTATGCTTCCTTATAACATCATTCCATTTGTAAAAATATCGCGCAATGCCAGTCCCTTGTGCGCGCGATAGCCCAGAGATCATGTGCCCCTTCCATTGGCTAGCCATTTCCCCGCAGTGATCGCCCCGACGGACACCGAGCAGCTATCCATAGTACTGGTGACGCGAGTGAAGGTCAGCTCTAAAGCGACGGAGAGGTTAACTTTGATTAAATACTGGAGCTGAGTACGATCGCTGGGGTGCTCCATTGATATATCCTTATTTCTAGCAAACACCCAGTAGTCCAGCAAACCCTTGTCTCTGCCCACCTGGCCTATCTTGCAAAGGAGCTGAAGACGAAAATGGCTTCGACGGTCACGCCGACGCCGGTAAGAAATACATCTCTTTCAATACGTGCGGAAATCAAAGCATAAGGGCCAGACTCGAGCTGACGAGACTTGTAGCATGAATCGCGGCCCGAGGTTGACGGGTCGTTCAAGCGGCAAGCAAGTAGCTTCCGCCGCTTCGTTTCAAACGATCCAGGCGCGGAATTCCCGGCCGAGAAAGGAAGATATGCCCTGTATCTCTCAGCCGCATGTCCCTGGGTACGTAGCGATCGGGTGCATCATACCGCATGGTACGGGGCGAGGGAAGGCTAACGTAGGACCAGTCGCACCGCACCGTAATTGTCCGGGCCATGAAGCGTCTCGAGGACATCGTTGATTTCTACAGCTGCCACTTGGAGATGGGCCCGAACGGGTGGTACTTCAGCGGCGAAGGCGTGTCTCTGCCCGCCGACCCCCTGTACGGCTTTCACACCATCAAGGAGCTCTACGACAAGGCCCGGCCGGGCTACGAGGGGCGCGTCACCGTGCCAGTCCTGTGGGACAAGCAGACGCACACCATCGTCAACAACGAATCGAGCGAGATAATACGCATGTTTTACACCGAGTTCGATCACTTGCTTCCGGAACAGGACCGGGAAGCCAACCGTCCTGGAGGGGGGTTCTATCCTCCGCATCTACGAGCAGAAATCGACGAGATGAACGACTGGGTATATC
>FTLB01157259.1_pt1 | contig 11416 bp, 10 predicted proteins | sample 1658291 | NCBI WGS metagenome assembly FTLB01 (sample SAMEA3914812, study PRJEB12502) | metagenome | biome: forest; material: soil | place: Canada | collected 2011-07-07 | depth 0.1 m
ACCAGAAGGACACCATGCAGAACACTCATTCTTTGTTAGCAGGCTATTCAGAAATTTACATCATGCGAGAAATTGCGCATTCGGGACTGGCTGACTTACGCATCAGCTAGGACGAGCCAAATAGCTTGACCCTGAAAATAATCTGAGCTCTCCCTCGCAGCCTCTGGATCTGCAGCCCATCCCCCAACGTAGAGAAGGGACAATGTCCCCACCGCCAGCAGTGGAAAATTGATCACTTCTCCCAAGAGTATATACGGTGTTGGAAGGCGAGGAATCCAGCGCTGCGAGTCAAGAAGGGGCAAGATCTCGACGAACTCGAGAATGATGCCGACAATGATCTGTTGCAGCGTTCAGGTTATCCTCAACGACTTGAACGGTAGATAGAGGCAGAACTCAGTAGTATAATGTGAACAAACCTTACCCCTGATAGTGCGAATGGGAAGATGAGCTTCCTGGACACTAGATAGGACAGACATCCCAGAGTCGTGATTTCAAGAACTAGCGACGAGGTCCGAAGAGATAGTTGGAAGAAAGGAAGGTAGTGAGGAAGTCGCGGTCTTGTCATGTTTCTTGTATAGTTCGTTTGCTCAAAAGTGGTTCCTTTAACGATGATTTAAACAAATGATATCCCGAACAAACTCGGTAGATCACGAGCAGCGCTAATACCAGGCCTTCAACGCCGTAGGACTAATTTTGACGTCATTTCATAGCTTCAAATGGTCATGATTCTGCCAGGAAACACAGCTCCTCAATTACTGAAATTTTCTCTCGGCGAGGAAAAGAGCACAACGAGATTTAACCGCCAGGTCGCGTCCGGCACCTGAAATCATCCTTGTATCCCTCTTTGCCAGCACGAATCGGGACGGGGCTGAGAGCCCGTAATTAGCCAGCTCCGACCGGTATACAAGCGGCGCTTCTTCCTCAGCACACAAGATCCTGGCCAATGGGATGAGCTGTAAGAGTTTCGTCACGGTCAACTTGCCAGTTCATCCAAATTCCGTAGTGTCGGTCTGGTCACGGGATCCCATCGACGTGCTTCAGCGCCATCACTATTCGTCGTCCGAGGTATGGCTCTCCCAGTCGAGAAAGAAATTCGGATCATCATCGAATGTATCTATTATGTGGCGATTGTGTCAAATAACTCGCACTCCGCCAACTGTGCCGCAGGATACATCCATTCGCTGTGGTGATGCTGAAAAACGTCGCGTCGTAGCCGCTCTTTCGTCGGGGCTGTCCGAACCTGCGACCCTGGCTGGCTCTAAGCTTTGCTAGCTCTTGGAGGGTGGCGCAGAGTTCCGCAGCCTCGTGGACCACGGGGCACTGATCGAGGGTCTTGAAGTCGGCCAACTTGCGGCCCAGGCGGTTTGTGACACAGTACCAGTCCTCCACCACGCGACACTCCCGGACCTTGGCCTCGTCGACGCCCTTGATTCGCTGATTCCGTGAGTGCGCGGCGGTAATGATGAGCATAGCACGCGCCCAGTCGTCTGCGAGGTAGCCGAGCAGCCCACCGTCGTTGGCCGTACGTATAAAGCGGAGGGTTAGCTGTCCGGGGCCGATGGTCGAGTAGCGAAGGATGCGGAATGCGTATGCGAGATATGTGCCGTGGCGGCTGACCGAATCGTCCTGCAGCAAGGGGTTGAGTTCCCCCACAGTGATCCAAATAGGCCCTTTAGCCTCGATATTATTCATCTTCGCCCTTGTTTGATCCAGCCTAGGGTCGTTGGCAAGCTCCCGGAGTGTTTGATAAGCTCGGCAAGCGGCGGCAGCCTGCTCGACTCGCGGGAATCGGCCAGAGGGGGCACAGGATATCTTCGCCAACGCCATCTCCAGTATTCCTGCAAGAAGGAGGCAACTGTATGATGCTTCTTAGCTACAAGTATTATTTTCGAGCCAACCAGCCTAGCTGAGCTCATCTTAGGACGGTCCTTTCTTACTCACCTTGCGTATCGAGATATTGGGTAAGGAAGCCACATCTAAGAACTGACAAAACCAGACATAGTGACGAGGGCTGACTCTTCCGAGGGGAATAAGAAGGCTCGAACCAGGAATGTATTCGCGGTCATTGCGTATATTGATGATAGCCTGGAGGTATTCGTCATAGTCGGCATACGCCGCTGGCTGGCGGAGGCCCTTCCACTCGTAGACGCCAAAGTCATCCGTGTAGTGCGGTAGGGGAATATACTCTGTCAATTCCGGGACCTCGTGGAGGCCGGCGAAATCATATACACGAAAGCCGTTGATCTCCCTGTTGCCGATCCTAATTGTGAGCTTGTTGGTGGGATGGTCTGTAAAGAGCTTTGCGGCCCGTTGCGTGCCTCTCCCTGGGGGACTTGTTGCCATTGCAAGTTAAGTAGATAGGGGAAATTTAGAAGTATGAGGCTAAATGAGTAATAAGTGTGGTGTTTGGCTTAGTCAAGAGCGCAGTAGTTAATGGGTCGAGACTCGAGATGGGAGAGGAGATGGGGGATACCAGGGGAATATGTAGAAGAAGTGGTCGTTGGTACGATTGAAGCGGCCTTGGAGCTGTGGCTTGCTAAGGCAAATACATTGTGTGAAGTTCTTTTTCATTTTATTTCTTTCAAAGGAGATAAATTAATGATATGAAAGAAACCCTTCACAGTATAAGAGGAATTAATACCTTATTGGATTATACCTGACCTTCTAGATACAGATTGATCCGCCCGTACTGTAGAGAAAATGAACATCTCTAGTCCCGTTCAAACATTAAAACCTCTTTGCCATGTAGATCACAGGATAAAGCTAGCTTTGGATTACCATATCATTGCCCATACCTGTTGAACTGAAACATCTTCAAAAACTTCTTGTCCCCTTCCTCCATGGCCTGGGACACTCCTTCTTGGGATTTCGATACGGCCTCTATTGTATCCTTAAGCTTCAGGCTCTCGCCGTCCAGATACGCCAAGGTATCAAAGATGGCCGATAATACCTCCACCGCAGCTGCCTGAGCAGTTATGTGTTCCTTTAGTTCTTGCCTCATATTCCCCAGATCGTTACTCGGAAGCGGCCTCGTTAGCTTCCTTGGTGCCTAAGCCATCTCACTTCGTCCTGTATAACTTGAACTCGTCTATAGTATTCTTGGATACAGGGCCAAACAAGTCCGAATCGTTCTCCTTAGGCTCTTCGTTACAAGTCTCCTTTCGTGCCGGCACTGGACGGCTGCTGTTACTGCCGCTGGAAATCGTCAAGGCATGTTTAATTAACAGCTGCAGCATCGATTTCCATGGCTAACTCTGCGATCTATGTTGTGAGTAATACTCATGAGAGAAGACGTTATAAAAGGTCTCTTTGCCCTATGCCTTCGATCGGTAGAAGTGGCTTGGCATGGCTGTCTTGGAAGGCGGGATATCTCCTTCGAACCCCAGCCTTCTCGTTGATCTTGGGTGTTGGATCCTTTGGATCTACGATGTTGTTTTGGCCTTGTAAAGCCTTTTGGAGAGGTTTCTTCTTCTTTTCAAAAAGTTTTCGCTCTTGGTCCAGCACCTAGCACCAAGTACTTATCGAGGAGCTGACCGCGGAGGAGCTGGATGCTTCTGTCTGCAGCAAGATACGCCAGAATTGGGAGCTTCTCTCCAGAAAAAGACACGCTAAAGCCTCTCTTCTTATCCACTCAACCTTCCCACCACCAATGCTCAGGTAAACAAGACGAGACAATTCAAGAGTGGCGGAACGCAAGCAGCCGTCCGGTCAATGCGCCAACTCGTGGAAATCCAATGTGTCCGACCTAGCCGCGAAGACCCATCGCGCATTGCTTACGATCGCACCACGCGCTGTTAAGGGACTGCAGAAGAGAAACTACATCTCTGCTCTATTCCTCTTTCACTTAGGCGTGACAGAACCGATCCACGAGGGAGTCTTGGCCTACTTGTGAAGCTGGTGGATGGGACCCAGACCGTAATGTAGGAAGCCGCTCACAGCCTGGGATTACTTGGCGACGGGGACAAGACAGCTCTCTGCCATAGCATCATCGAGGAGCTTAATAGAAATTCAACTGGTCTCTCCTCGCGGGCTAGACAACTCGTGTGATCAATACCAATCCTTGAGTGCTCGCAAATGAACTGTAGGGGCTGTGATTTGGATGCTTGGGATAATTATTACAACAGCACGCAGAAAGTATCTTGATCGCGCTTGTCACATTTATATTTCATTTCATATGATGGAACTTGACAGAAGAAAAGGATGTGCACGTGATAGTGCAACAAGACGCGGAAGATATGCGAACGCATCAAATGTGATTGCATCCATCCCGAAAAGACGCTACACAATTAATTTCCATCTACGGTTACATCACATAGTATTCCTTAATAAGGATTCTGTATCCTCTACTGCAGGGCTCCCGAGGTTGCTGAGCGGAACATGACGCGGAGAATCCACCATATGAGCAACAAGCCAAGATATGTAAATATATAGAGATAATTTAGGTAGTACCTACGTTACTTTGTGCCCTTTTTGGTAATACTGGTTTTAATTGTACCTTCCTGTTCGGCATCAGACGGAACTCGCGGTCATATCGCTAGGTTGGGTGTCTTGGGCAACGTTGATGAGACAACGACTCCTTCCCACCCCCGGACCGATCTCTGCTACCAAGGTTGATATCCCAGTCCTACTTGTGTGGCATACGACTTAAAGGTTCCCGGATCTCGGTCACATCAATCTACGGTGCCGCGGCCGAATGGCACCCACAATATGACCTATGTGCACATGGCAATTTGAGACGGGGGATCCGATCAAGTGACTAAGCCACGCCCATTTGTCAACATTCCCGACGACGGGCATCCCCAATATCGTTGCAGGCCTTGCGCAGGATCCAGGAAACAAGGCGGAAAGGACTCAGTATTGGGGCAGCGAACTGCTGACCCACACGGCGGTGTTCAGCCTGATCGGAACAGTCAGATGACATGGTCCGATAGACTCCCGCCTTGCTTCTTTTCGCCTTCTTTTCTCCTTCTTCAGGTTTTTATACATATCCATAGTTATGAGGAATATGGGCCGGTGTGCGAAATGTTGAAATCGGCCGTGGGCGCCTTTGGTTCCGGGGAGGAGAAAAATAGTCACTGAACGCGACAGATCAATGGTATAATACATGACATCACCGCCGGGTTTGACACTCACAATGATCCTTGGATCTTTGATTCCCCCACATTCCTAGCATCTAAATTATTGGTGTCACGATTCAGTCGGACGTGCGGCTCACTGGGTGCGGAAGGGAATTGCATAGTGAGGGGAGGGAATCATTTATCCCTCCTATCACGCAAACGTCTCAATCTCCGGATAAATCGGACTTCATTCTGCGAAGATGTATTACTGCATCTCCAGGTTACCCGCCCGTTCTTAAACTGCCCGATTGAGGAAAGCGGGTTTGGAACTCATATATCACGGTGGTATATTGCCTTGTAGCTTTCACCGGATCGTGCTGGCAGTGCTGGATGGGTTAATAAAGAGGCGTATTTGCGCGTTGTATATGGACCAGGACGGACATTTTACCAGCGGCCACAATCTCTGCGCCTCGGGACTGGGACAACCCTAATAAGAGCTTGTCTTATCACCCCCAGTCCCAGCCCCCACCGAGAATGAGATTGAACGGCTACACACGTGCCGGTCTCTGCGAGTGGAACTTGCTGCCATCTGGACAGCTTGCCCGCTCGATACTCGGCGCTCCTCGGGGCTTCTTCTTGTCTCCGTAGCGTGGGCTATCAGAGTAGCGGCCGTATTCTTACAAAACCTCCTCGCGCTTAGGACTTGATTGGGGACATAAACCCCCCGTGGAGGCATCGTAATCAACCAGTCATCACTTCAACAGCCACTCTTGGCATTTACGCAGCACGCTCCTCGCGCCAAGGAGGTTTCTGCTCAGGATGCGCTGGGCTATTCCGCTGAAATTCGCGCTGGCGCTGGTGAGCGTGGGTAAGCCACCATCGTCCCGTCACGACAATCAAAGCCAGGCAATTGCTGATTGAGGAATCGGAAACATGTAGCGGGCTTCCCAGCCAGTGGCGCGGAGGAGCATCGAGCTGTCGCCACCACGGTATATCATGACGCCGAGACGGGTTTCGTTTTCTCCGAGTCGTCGCAGAAGTACTCGATCGAGGGCGCCTACGTCACGTTCCGAGTCGCCATCCCGAGTCCCGTCACAGACAGCTCGGCATACGACGTAGTTCTCCAAGTTGTCGCCCCGAGCGCTGTCGGGTGGGTTGGCCTCGCCTGGGGAGGCGGGATGGCTCGGAACCCTCTGAGCGTGGCGTGGTGGTACAACGGAAAGCCAATAATCTCCTCCCGATATTCTACGTAGGGCCTCTTTATTTTATCTTGTTTCGACATGGTACGGAAACAGCTATCTAATTTTCCTATCCTAGGGGCCACACGTATCCAACGCCCTACAGCGGCGCCTCCCTCAGTGTCTTCAGGACGGGGACGAAATCCAACGGGACCCACTGGCAGTTCACGGCCAAGTGCTCCGGGTGCACGCAGTTCACGACGGAGAGCGGGCGGAACGTTATCTTGAATCCGAATGGGGGGAACCGTTTTGCGTTCGCGTACGCCGCAGCACGCCCTTCCAATCCGGCGTCCAATACATCTACATTTACGGAGCATGACGTCTTCAGCTACTGGAATCACGACTTTAACTCGGCCAAAAATGAGAATTTCCAGTCACTGGTATCCAAGAACTTGGGTCGGTGAAGCCTTTTCCTTCTGTTTCGAACGGTATGGGCAAACCATGAGGAGAGATGTTGGGCGAAAAAGGATCTGCAAGCTACCTTGGTCATGGTCGCTGACGATTCTGGCGAGCAGCATTATAGAGAGGAAATCCACGAGTATTGGGAACGCCTTGCCTTCAACCTGGTTTGGGTTTGCGAGGGAGTGTATATACGGATGTTTCTGAGAAGCATCTCGATATATCCCGACGGGCCATCTAGCTATATGCTTTAGCATTTGAAGATTCTCATCACGCGACCTACGCATGCATGAATTAAAAGGAAACACTCCCACCCAGGATTTAGGGTTGCCCACTGCCTGGGGATACAAGGATATACTGGACGGCTGGGTTGCTTAGAGATGACGCAGCTTTATTGCCTCAGAGACTTATCGAACATAACTTCCAAAAAAATATCGGGTAGAGCTCGCTCATGTAGATCGTGAGGCGGCCGCTTTTTGTGCTGGTAACAAGCTGCTGGGATATCAAATCTGCCCTGACGTGCTCTAGAGCAAAGACAAGAAGAATGTTTCCCAGCCCAAACTTGGCGACAAACCACCAACTCTCTCCATAGTGCAAAGAGGAATCTGATGTTGCCTGAGACTAGGGCCGTGTGGGCCGTAAAACTAATATTTTGAGCGGATGATAGGTATGCTTGGACCGAGGAACTTGAAGTAGAAGGGGAGGTCTAATATGGTACAACACCCTAGTCACCCAGATGCTGGTATCTGAAGACGTTGGAATGAAATTCACTTTATAGTTACCATTAAAGCCATGGCTTTATACAATTCACCCATTATTTTCAAATCATTTAGCGTCATGTATATAGTTTCTGCGATATGTTCAGCCCTAATTATCCTAGAAAAGCTGTCCTCCGCCTTAACCAAAAGCTTTATGTTTCTTTGTTTTAAGCCAAATCTCAGCCACCGTCGAAAATTTTATACTCTGATAAAGCGTCTAGCCGTTATGTCCCGAGATTCAGAAATCTCTTGTATGGCTCTCCGTAGCGAGTGCGTCTGGCCATCCATGTTTCGGAGCTGTGCAGGTTCGCCAAATACAGGATAGTCCACCTCACACACAGTCCCTGGCTTGGGCAGCTCACCTGTCTGGAAATACTTCCGAATGTGCAATGCTGTACATAGACTAGGCGCGGCAGGTGAGCAATGCCCGCCCGCATTCGTCGTAAGGGCTACTCCCTCGTCAAATAAGGCTGCCATATTCAATGCGTTCCGTACAGGCGAGATAGGATCAAGCACATTCCCAACGAACAGGATAGGATGGTTCGTTTGGCCACCGAATGGGCCGGCGAAGTGAAAGCTTGGTGGCGTAGGCCACTTGTGGCACGCCATGGTGCTATCCGAAGCAAAGTAGCCACCGAAGATCTTGCTCTGTTGATGAAGAGCGCTTGCCCACGATTGGAAATCCGCGAAACTGCGATTAAGCTGGGCTGCCGCTGTATCCCCGCATGATATAGCTGCGTTGGGTTCATGGTACCAGGCCTCGTCTTCGTAGGCACAATCCGCAGAGGTGCAGTGCTCGTCCGAGCATCGGATACCTTGTTGTGGAACGAAATACCTAATGGAGCTCATGTTGAGGTTTTCGCGATTCATCATCGCAGCAAGAGCTGCGGCTAATGGGGGAAAGTGGGCATATGGTTTGTAGGTGGCGACGAACATGGCTTCGATGACCATCTCGTAGGTCAAAAGCTCGGGATATTTCATGCCGTCCTCCCAGAAGGGAAGAGGGTTTGCCTTCAATTCGTTCAACATGGACATGACGTCGTCCTCAATGGCTTTGGGACCGCCTGAGCGGAACAGGGCGCACTTATCCCTACCAGCGGCGAAGCATGATGTGAAGAGGGTAGCCAGGCTAGCGTCAGTATCGTTCAAGAAGCTCATCCAGTGTCCGGACAGATAGTCGGGAAAATCCCCGTTGCCATCTAGTACCATGCGTCCAACCCTATCCGGGAACATGGAAGCGAAGTGACCCCCAATCTCCGTGCCGTAACTGAATCCCCAATACTGCAGCGTCTCCTGGCCGGCTTGATTCTTGAGCGCCCGTAGATGATCGAGATCGCGTAGTTCTACCCTCTTGTCCGTCAGGGTCAATGCTTCCTCTATCCTTGCGGCGCGAAGGTCGCCGCTGCGCTCGATGATCGCCAACAAGTCCCTCGCTACATTCGCGGTCGACATGTGGCGTTTCAAAACAGCTTCTTCTGTGGTCTGATTTCCGGGATCGCACATCCTGGCGAATGCTTCGGCACGCGCCCACACCTTCGGCAACGCACTCTCAGACCAGCCGTAGGTACCCTCCGTCAGCCCGAAAAGGTTGCGCCCTTGAACATTTCCGTCCCCAAAACATGAGAGTCGTGGTGTAGAATGCACCACACCGCGCGGATCAAACCCGACGATATCATAAGCTTTTGTTTCCGTGTTGACGATTTGGTCCACATAGTCTCCCAGCCGCCGAACAGACTCTACTCCGGAAACCCCAGGTCCACCCGGATTGATATACAATTCGCCTCCGTAGCGGGAATCGGTGATGGTAGAGGTGTTCGCGGGTAGCTTCATAAGAGCGATTGCAACGGTGTAGTCCCATCGCCGCTCCTCGGAAGCGGCCCAGTCCATGGGCAAGAGGAGACGGGCGCACTGATATCGCCCGAAGCAAGGCACATATCGGAGATCTCTGGAGGGAACGATTGATTCCCAGTCGACCGCGGCTTGTTCTTGCATCGCAACACTCTCCGACCATCCACCAGGTTGCCGGAAATCGCTTTTAGGTCTAGTCTTCCATGGGTGGTTCGTACAAAGATACGCCCGACTGATAACCAGCAGACAAAGACAACCGAGTAACCCTGCTACGGCCTTAAGAACTGTTTCTCGATCGCATCGGCGTGCTGCCCGGGGCCTCGGACTTGCGGTGGCAGAACGCGATTTCTCACTGCCCGCATCCATCGTGGGTTGCTTGTGCGAGGATCGATCTTCAGCCTGCTGAACAAAGATTTCGGCCAAGTTGATATAGCCCAAGAGCTAGAATGCCAGCGTAGAGAAGAAGGACGAGGACTAAATATATCTACGTACTATATGTGCTGATCAACCCCGGTTTTGGACGCCGCACCTTGGACCCACAAATGGCTGCTTCGTCACCCACCAGACGCGCGTCAGTTGAACGGAGTGTCATTACGCATCTAACTCAGTGGACTTTTCTACTAGTTTACTACGGATATCTCATCAATTAACCATATATCGTCAACCTGACTGGTAGAAAGAGCTGACTCTAGATATATCTATTGGCAGCAAGTAATAAAGTAGAAGCTGGCGGTAGATATAACGAGACTGTAAGGTAAGCAAGGGTGAGGATAAGAAGAGCGAGACGAGGCAAAATGTAAAATTTATGTAGTACTTGAGGTAGGGCGGTTGCATACATTACTATTTGATCATTTCAACTCTCCAAATAGACGATTGTGTGTTTGTCCTACTCCTTGTTTCCCATCAACAGATCCGAAGAAAAGGGTTTGTAAGCTGTTTACGACTCATAACTTCACGCAAGAGTTCCTCAACGCCCTTCTAGGAAGGTGGCAGATCTTAAAAAAGAATTATGCCATCTCAGTGGGGAATTTTCTAGGCGATACCTCAGTACTTTGCCTGAATGGTTGACAGGTACAAAAAAAACCCCCAAACGAATGGCTATGGGTCCACTTCCCTGTTGTAAATGTATTTGCAGGTGCCATACAGACTCCAAGTCCACACTACCTAGACATCACCGAAAATTTGACGCAGCTGAGACGCCACTATGGCGCATTCGAGGTTAATCCGTAATCCGTTAGATAATCAGTATCATGCTAGGCCAGGCGAAGTTATATTCCCTCATACGTGGACCGGTGTTCCTGTTCCTCCTCCATACAACCCCTGATCTCGATAGTCACTAAATTGTCTATAATACATGAGGTAGTGTTTAGAAAATTGGCGACGAATGATGGGTGCCCTAAGAATGAATATACCCGTGCTGTCAACCTATGAAAAGAAAGGGTTGGGCAAGTATCATCTGGAGAAAAAGGGCCGTGCCAGAACATATTGAATCAACGGCTTGATATCCTATAGCCGACCTCGCTGGACTAGCACGCGCCTAACCACTTCTTCCGCACTGTTCCCTAATAACTGAAGATTTCGCGTCACCCTCTGCCTCATTATTATGGCAGTGGTTTCATGCAAAGGAAGCGTGGTCAGGGTTTCGAAATAGCTTCAGTCTAACAGAAGCATGGCGGGATTTGGCCCTGATAGTTGTACAACCGGATTGTTGCCACTGCCATTCTTAGCCAATAGTGTGACGAGAATAAAAAGTTATACAACGGGAAGGGGATAGCTACAACTGAAGAGGAAGCACAGTTTAGTTACCCGGTACGCCAACCGCAAGGTCACCACGTCGTACTAAGCTGTTTAGGTGCTGCTCTATTGCCTCTTTACTCTACTGTGAATCCCCTTCGTTTGGCAGATATATCGATAATTTCTTATACTTAAAAAGGTTCAGTTCGCGGCGACCTATGTACCAAAAAGCTCACGTGACAAAGGGAACTCTGGCCCTTGGTGTCGATAGATGCCGCTCTGGAGACTTCAACCGCAGATGTCATACGAGTGAGAAAGGTTTTTTTTTCTATTGCTATTCGGGGATAACTAGTACGGAATACTCCGTAGCTCACCGCGGCTC
>FTLB01792671.1_pt1 | contig 11414 bp, 8 predicted proteins | sample 1658291 | NCBI WGS metagenome assembly FTLB01 (sample SAMEA3914812, study PRJEB12502) | metagenome | biome: forest; material: soil | place: Canada | collected 2011-07-07 | depth 0.1 m
CTAGCATCATTTCGCCGGGGGGGTCGAAAGCAATTCCAAGTCCCGTGAGGTCACATCGAATCAATGTCAGTCATCCCAGGCCTGACCGTTAGTGAGCGCGCCAAATGGTCCGTGCGGGTCCCTTTCCAAGGGCCACTCATGATTCAGGAGTTACAGTAAGTGGAAAGTTCCGATCCAAATCTTCCGAGTTACTAATTTTATACAAAAGAGAAGAGTTGGCTTCAGACGATGTGTGAGAGAGAGAGGAAGAAAGGAAGAAAGAAGACAAGACTGAGAAAGACATAGGAAGAGTAGATATGGTGGTTAGCGCGCTTGCGCTTGAGAACGTTTTCAACGTTTCGTTAAATTGACTTGGTCTTTCAATGCTCTTCAACGTCACTTGCAGCCCCCCATAAAAATATGCCCCATTTGCCCACAGGGAAGCGGCGTTATGCTCAAATCTCACCGCTTGCCTAAAAGGTTGCGCGGCAATCTGCGGGCCAGGCCTGCACTTGCCGATTTCGCGTGAGTGGCAGCGGCTCGGAAAATAATTATCAGAGACAAAGCAATCCGGCAGTAAATACAAGCTCTGAGCTACCCGCGTCGCCCAGCATTGTCTGTTCCTCTTCCACAAACAAACATCAATTGCGAGCTGCCCTCAACGGTGCGAGAGTCCTCTCGAGTTATGATGTGCTCATCATGCCCTTCGTCTGTGGAAGAACCATAGGCAGTCCAGTCTCCAGACTGCGCCATCTCGGCGCCAGTCTTTCCCCTTTCTCTTCTTCGGTTTCGTTGTTTGCCCGGCCACGCGACCAAAATGGAGGGCTGCGTAGAGCCTTCCAAGCAGGACCCAGGCGAAGCTACGCCGATGGGAAGCTAGATATGAAGGCCCTCGACTGGAAATGGCGCCAGAGGTGGGATTCAATCAACCAATCTAGTGCAGCGGACCCCCACGATCGGCGCAAGAACAAATACATTCTGCCCATGTTCCCGTACCCATCCGGCTATCTTCATCTTGGGCACCTCAGAGTCTACACTATCGCTGATGTCCTGGCGAGATTCCATACTCTCCTAGGGCATGATGTGCTGCTCCCAATGGGCTGGGATGCCTTTGGCCTCCCTGCTGAAAATGCAGCCATTGAGAGGGGTCTGAATCCGGCCACATGGACCAAAGGCAACATTAGCAAGATGAAAGAGCAGCTCGGCTTGATGAATGGCAGCTGGGATTGGTCTCGGGTCCGTACCTACGCCCCATCGTTCGGAAGCCTCTGCGCGTGTGAGTTACGCTCGCTAACTTGGAGATCTCTAGGAACTTGCTACCTGCGATCCTAGCTTCTATATGCATACCCAGAAGATCTTCCTGCTCTTGCATGAGAAGGGTCTTGCGTATCAGGCTGAGGCCGAGGTGAACTACGATCCTGTCGACAAGACCGTCCTGGCCAACGAGCAAGTTGACGCCAACGGATGCTCCTGGAGGTCCGGGGCCAAGGTCGAGAAGAGACACCTGAAGCAGTGGTTCTTTCGTATTTCCGAATTTCGGGAGTCCCTTCTGGAAGATCTTGAAGTGCTAGCCAAGGATAATTCCTGGCCCGAGAGAGTGCTGACCATGCAGAAGCACTGGCTTGGGAAGTCGGAAGGAGCTATGATCAAGTTCCCCATCATGGCTTTCGAGCACGAGGTAGGCTCGGCAATCGAAGTCTTCACCACTCGTCCCGACACACTTTTCGGCGTCCAATATCTGGCCCTAGCTTCGACCCATCCAGTTGTCGCCCAGCTCGCCAAGAAGGACCCAGAGCTGCAGGCTTTCTTGGATACGCTCCCCGGCTTGCCACCAGACTCTAAGGTCGGATACCTGCTCCCCCACCTGCGAGCCGTCAACCCGATAGCGTACCACGAGGAGACGCCGGACGCTACGAAGGAGTCCCTCCCGGTGTATGTGGCATCATATGTTCTGGGTGACTACGGCGAAGGTGCGGTCATGGGAGTCCCAGGTCACGACCTTCGCGATCATGCTTTCTGGAGAGAGCATCGCTACAACGAACCCGTGCGTATCGTCCTCGCGGCATCCGAAGATGAATCAACTACTGCTATGCTCAACGAACCTTTCGTTGAGCGAGGGGTTATGACCCAGCATAGTGGACCCTTCAAAGGACAGTCGTCTGAGGAAGGAGGGAAGTCACTGGTGACTATGCTCGAAGCTGCCAACTTGGCGAAACCGGTAGAGAAGTGGAGACTGAGAGATTGGCTCGTCAGCCGACAGCGATACTGGGGCGCTCCCATCCCGATCATCCACTGCGGTTCTTGTGGTAGCGTGCCAGTTCCTGACCATCAGCTTCCAGTGACGCTTCCTGAAGTCGATGGGCACTGGGCTCAGAAAAAGCCAGGCAATCCCTTGGAATCCCTCGATTCATGGAAACAGACTACCTGTCCGAAGTGCGGCGGGCCGGCCCATCGAGATACGGATACAATGGATACCTTTGTCGATTCCAGCTGGTACTACATGCGCTTTGTCGACCCTCATAACACACAGGCCCCCTTCTCCCTTGCTGCAAGGGAACTGCTCCCTGTGGACCTCTACATAGGCGGCATCGAGCACGCAATCCTGCATCTACTCTATTCTCGTTTCATCTACAAGTTTCTTATGAGCTCGCAGTTGGCCCTGGCCGAAGGCGAAGAGCCACCGGCGACGCTGGAACCCTTCCGGAGACTTATCACCCAGGGCATGGTGCATGGAAAGACTTACACGGATCCATCCACTGGTCGTTTTCTTAAACCCGATGAGGTTGACCTAAGCATCCCTGCAGCTCCGAAAATCATTGCCACCGGCGAGACGGCAAATGTGAGCTTTGAGAAAATGTCGAAATCAAAGCACAATGGAGTCGATCCAACAGAATGCATTGCTCGGCACGGGGCTGATGTGACCAGAGCGCACATGCTCTTCCAGGCCCCCGTCCCCGATGTTCTGAACTGGGACGATGACAAGATTTCCGGGGTTAGTCGGTGGTTCGCTCGGCTCTACGAGCTCGTCTCTGCCATCGGCAATTCGCCGGCAGGCCCAGCATTTAGCTCTGCCAAAGTTTACCTCGAGGAATCTCTCGCCAGGTTGAAGGAGGGACCCAATGAGCCCGCTTTGTCTGCTCAGTGGGACACGGACGCCGCAATCTGGCGCCAGGTCCAGTCAACGATTGAGTCAGTCACGACCTCGTACCATAGTGTTTATTCATTGAACACCGTAATATCAGATCTGATGAGCCTCACCAATGTCATTGCGGCTAATGGCAACGGTCACCCGGGTCTTCAGAGGGAGGCAGCCTCTGCTGTCATCCAAATGCTCGCCCCTGTCGCCCCAGCTTTTGCAGAGGAATGCTGGAGTCTGCTCAACCCGGAAAGCACATCCATCTTCAAGGAGGCATCGTTTCCCAAGGTTGATGGCACGCTCCCGATCCTACAGCCAATGAAACAGCGCTGTGCTGTGCAGATTAACGGGAAACTGCGATTTGTGGTCGTCATTCCCAGGGCCCCGTCCGGCCTAGGGGAAGACGGCTTGAAAGAGTGGGCCATCGAAGAGATCTTGAAGTCCGAAGAGGGACAGGCGAAGCTTGTTCAAAGCTCTGTCGACGTGCGAAGTGCAAAGAAGGTACTCGTGGTCAAAGAAGGCAAGCTTGTGAACTTTGTACTGTAGCTGTAGTTTTACTGTAACCCCACTGAAAAAGATACCCCCCCTCAAAATAGAAGAGATACAGACTCTATATGGTATTCTCGTCTGAAGTGTTATGTACTACCAAGTGCTTCGCTGTCCATCGAGATATATACGGATCTACCATGACCCGTGCCTCTGACAAGTACGCAATAGTTTCCCACCATGACGGTTTCCGTATCGGAGGTGATGGAATCTTTCCAAATCTCCACACAACTGGGGTCTAGAGCTCTGCTGGGGTCTAATATTCCGTGGCGAATAGACTTGGCCATCTGCACCACTCGGATGGCCTGTTCCATGTCCGCCACCTCGAACAGCATAACCTTTGGTTTCAAGAGTGCAGCGATTTCCAGGAGCCTCGCGTAGAACACATCTTCTGGCTCACAACCCCTCCTAACAAACTCCTCCCCATCGCCGCTTTTCGGGACAAGAGCCGTCCGCGGTTCCCAGTTCCGCACGCTCCTGGCAGTATCGAGAGCGAATCCGCGCCGGGATATGTACGGCGGATTCGAAACCATGACGTCCCAACGTCGTTCGCTGCCCAGCAGTCTTGTCATCAATTCAGAGGAAAAGATATCCCCCAAGCTGAATTGCACGGACGTCGAGGCCGACCCGGACTTTCCATCAGCTGGGAGGTGGTTTAGGTGGATGTTGCGTGCTAGGTTTTGTCGCGCAAGCGAAACCGCCGCAGAGGAGATGTCAACCCCTTGGACGAACAGGGGCATAGACGGCAAGGCGCGACGAATTCGGCCGTAGAGATCAAGCGCTATGCATCCGGTGCCCGTGCAGAAGTCGATGACGGCCAAGCCCTGTGAAGAGAGCTCCGACGGAGGTTGTCTGCGCAGAGCAGCCACGAGCGTGTCTGCAAGGTGCGCTGTATAGGCCTCGGTCTCGGGTCTGGTTTCTGGGTCAGCGAGAACTGCTTTCACGAGTGCACGGAAATTGTGTTGACCCACCTTGGAATGAGAACTCCGGGTCGACACCTAATATCTAACTCGCCGAATGGTTGTGAACCCAGCACGTACTGCAGCGGAATGCCTTTCCCGCGTTTTTCGCATAGCTGCCAGAAGCGGTAGAAGGCTGGGATGGGAGATGGGGTTGCTTGAATGTGTTCTTTGATCCAGCGCAGCTCGCTCACGGTAGATGGGATGTCTCGGCAAGCAGGTAGGAGCACTGGTCCTTGGGGGGAGAGACCCCGGGCCTGCCAGAAGAGCGACGGACGTAGCCGTGGCATCTGGTGTGGCCCGATGATGGGATGGACAGATGCCGCTTTGGGAGATGAATAACACCAAGTTAGGGCGGACACAGTTACAGTGTCACAGTTTGAGATTTATTTTTGGCGCGACCGGCCAACTCTCCATCTCAGCCCCGAGATCGAAGTGGTGGGAAAAGGGGCAAAGTAAACAAATTGAAAGGTCCCAAGCCAAGGCGATTTCCGCTCCTTAGGCTTCCCCACGAAATTTCGACACAGCTCCTTCAAATATCTCTTTTCTCTTTGTATATTGAGGCTTGTGTATGTAGGTTGGGAAATATGCAAACTTTTCTTGAGTTGCCTATGGTCGCCAAAAGTGACACTGATTGTTGTTGAGTTCAATGTTTATCAAGGGAGAATTGTGGCGGGGATGGTGGTGATGAAGTCCCAAGGCGGCAGCTACCGGAATATTTGATGTCCAATTTCGTAATTCCCTTAGTATTGCCTGAAAACTCCAGGGTATCAATTACTTTGTAAGTGGTATACCGCAATCGAGATTCATCAGAGTGAAGCTCAGTTGGAAAATGTCCAAGCAGGCTTGGAGGACCCAGTTTTAAGGTCTCGTCTGGCCAATCGTCTTCTCTGGCTTGACCACCAGGGGCTATTGAGCAACTTGAAGGGGAACATCTGGGGTAGCGATCTGTCCCAGCGACAACAAGAACAGCAAGCACATCTTCACATTCGTTCGAGAGACAAGATAATGTTATTGGACTTCCCAGCCAGGTATATTACGCTTGACGCAATCGTGCTAGCCTTGCTAGGTAAAATGATCTAGTACCCCTCACCGAGGAAGGAAAATAATGATGAATACCACTCATATTCAAAGCCAATAACTATGCCCATTCAACGATCACGGTTTTAGTGGCCCGTATCCGCCTAATGCAAAGCTCTGGCTCAGCTACTTTCCACGCGATTGCGTCCGGGGTCATAGAGAGCCTAGGATGGATCTCGGGTATGGATTCCTCGTAGTCTTGAAGGTATCCGCAAAAACTCCATCTGCTACTTCCTCGGCCATGCTGAAGTCCAAGGGTATTGTGTAGTCTGTTATCGGTTACACATATGCATCTTGCCTCAGCCTCGGTCCCGTGATGGGCGGTCCCTGGCTTCCTGTTCACGCCGAGGACTTCCGCTTCGATCACGGTTTGTTCGCCTCTCACGATCCCGACGATCATTCTCCCGGTCGCGATCGCCATTTTTGGGATCTTTATCCCTTGGTCTTCTCTCTCGTGAACGATCGCGTCTGTGATGGTGATCGCTCCTATGCTTCCTCTCTCTTGAGCGGTCGCGTCGTCGGTCACGGCTGCGACTCCGACTGCGGCTGCGGCCGCCACCGTCATCTCTGTCTCTACTCCTATGGCGTCTCCTGTGTCGCCGCTCAGAGTCTGGTTTGCGGTCTTTGTGGCGATCTTTCTCCCTCGCAAGCTTCTCTGTTCTTTCGCCCGGTGCGCTTCCCTGCGCCACCCGCTCGGGTATCTTGGATGCCCCAATCTCCACCGAGTTGGCTCCAGTCGTACTGCCGCCGACGCGTGGTGTTATCGGGATTCCTAGTGCGCGCGCAAGAGCCTCCTCCTCGGCTTCCTTTATCTTCCTTATCTCATCGCGTCGCTCGCGTGCTTGCCGCTCCTCTTCAGTTTCACCCGATTGTGCGGCTGTCGGATCGGATTTCGCATACCAATCCAAATCACGTCCCTTTGCCCATCGACCAACTGGGGCTTTGACGCTATGGCCAAGATAGTTCTGCCGATGTTCGGAGGTAGCAACATCGTCCCAGCTGAAGTTGACGCCACCGCGGGAGCCAGACTTCCGGACCGTGTTGAGGAGGTCCATGGCAGTTGTTGGCAGACTCGAATCTAAAAGCCGACTTGTCGATATTTTTAGGGGCAGTGGTGTTCGGCTTGATTGGGTCGTGAAGTTCGGTACTGATGAGAAGTTATGATGTTCGAGGCTGGCTTGGCTGGGGTGCGAAATTTGGAGGCTCAAGCTGAGGCCCCTGTCACTTCCCCAATATTACGAAGTAAGTGACGGAACTCAAATTTAGCGCCTCCCCGCGCTTAACGCTAGGGACTTCACGTGATAATTTAGCGCACTGGGGCGACAGCTTTCAAGCGCGGGTCACTTCTGCTACAGCAACTCGCCGTGTCCCTTTCCCGTAGCTCCAATAAATTCGCCAACCTCCTTGATAGCTGCTCTGGAAAGTGTCCGGCTCGAGAGCATCAATTGATACCCGCATTCTATTTCCGTGCATCTTTAATATTACGGGCAGCCCTGGGGATCCAGAAAACGATCTCTCCCTGGCGCAAAGTCGATCGTCCCCTCCATGGCGCCTCTTGCAGCCTGGGCAACTACGACGTCTAGTGAATCATAGGAGACCAGCCTCGTGCAGACAAGAAAGCTTTCGGAAAACCAAGAACAAGCTGGCTTCTTAATACCGGTAATTTGCGGAGCACTAGGAGGTTTGGCCGCTGTCACGGTCGTCTACAGCTTCATCTCAGATCGCATCGACACGAAGCTAACGACGTGCCTTTGGCCGCTGACGACACGCCTTTGGCCGTGGCTGTGTCGCAGACTGACCAGAAATCGCAGCAAATTCTTGACCGAATCGGATTTGCTATCACCCTCCATCGAACTGCCTCCATTACCGCCGATCTCTCAGACCCCATCCGACTCCCCCGAAGTGGTCCACGACATAACCTTTCCTCCTCCGACCTTGCCGTGCCCGCGCTTGCATCGTCACTCGGAGGGCTGTACCGTGTGATACTGGCAATACTACTATCCTCTTGCCTTAGATCAAGATGGCGGAAAACAACAAGGCCGCTGCTGGGCCACCGTTGGATGAGACGTGGTGGAGCCAGCCTATCGCCCCCGCGGATCTTCACAACAATTCCATTCTCTTCTACTTTGCCGACTCGCCTTTCTTCGATAAGACGTCCAACAACTGGATTGTCTTCCAGCAGAGTCTCGCCAATCTCAGCATGAGACACCTCATCTCGACCCGCGAGGCGTTTGAGGGCCGATTGAAGACGATGTCGGGCTTGGAGTTCATTGTTGCCCAAGAGCCCGCAGAGACTGGGCCCGGGATGGGTACCGGGGTTTGGGTCATCAACAAACAGACACGCCGAAAGCGTCAAAACGAGGAGGATGAGATTATCGTCCACGCCACATACTTTATGATCGGTGATAAAGTCTTTCAAGCCCCCAGCCTGGCGGACGTCATGAGCGCTAGAATGGTACGGAATATCCCCGTTAGACAGGAACAGGTCAGGGCTAACCCTCGTTGCGTAGGCCACCATATCATCTTCAATTGCCAAGATATTTCCTACTCTGGACTCTGTGCAAAAGTGGTCTCCTGCGTACGGGCGAGTCTACCAGAACCCGAAGCAGGCAGACACAGCTGCCAAACTTCAAGGGCTAGAGTCGAAGGAAGCTACGCCAATGCCGGACGGTGCGGCGAAGCCGGATTCGACTGCAAAGCCAAGCGACAATGACCTTGACTGGCAGTTGGTAGAAGCCTCCCTCCGTATTCAGGAGCAATACGGCGGGGAGTATATGGATGACAATCCGATCACTGGTAAACCCGGAGAGTTCCACCTCTCCTCTACCGGCCGCAAGATCAACCTCTCGACTCAGACAGGAGCTGCTCCGATGTCACTCAAGGATGCACCACTACCCAAACTCAACACGAAAGTTGGGGAGCAAAATCCACTCGCCCGGGGCGGGAAGGAGACGAAAAGCCCCAGGACGCCCGGCATGCCCAAGCCAAAACGGCGGAAGAGCAAGGTAGTTGCGACACCATCGTAGCCATGGTGATAACGGTGCTCTGCGATGCTATTTAGCTAGCGAGAAAGTGAAAAGGCAATGGACAGGCTGGCGTTTATGGCTTCACGCTCATCAAGATACCCATGCGATTAGAGTTAGAAGGAATGGAGGTCTCTATGTATTTCAGGTGCTCCGGACGATGTATCAAGCCCCGGGGTCCTCCCACAGTTGCGACTCTGGATACCTTCTTCCCCGGTATCTTCAATGAATTATAAATCCACCATCGACCGGCTATTATCAAATTAGTTTGCTGGTTAGAGCACAAATAGGTGTCAGGTTGAGCGCGGGAAGAGAGAGGCTCACCAACGCGACACCTTGGATAAAGGAAGCTTTAGGGCTGCACAAGAAGAGGATTGCATCCGCTACCTCCTGGGGGCTTCCCTTTCGTCCGAGTGGTGCAATGTTGACAATGTCATCGTCGTCCGGGATTGGCGCTGTCATCGGCGTGCTAATCGATCCTCTTAGCATCACATTCACGCGACCGATAGCGTCCAACAATCTTACTCGATGACACCCGGGCAGACACAGTTCACCCTGATATTATGCTTGGAGTACTTTCGTTCCACGGAAGGATCCCAAGAAATCAGCAACAGTCCCCATCGAGCTCTGATGTTCTCCGACTTACATCCAATCCTTCCGTCCGAGTCAAGCTGATGACGGCTGCCTTCGAAGCTCCATAGGCGCCTGTCACGTATTTCAGTCAGTATATGGCTCAGACCGCTTCTCTTGACTGGCAGCCCGGTGCGCTACGAGTGTAGGTGTACTTACTCGCACCTCCCATAGAGACCATCCCCAAGTTGCTCGCGATGTTGACGACGGCGCCGCGGTTCCCTGGGCGCCCGTCGTGGGTCGGCAGCGGCTCCTGCTCTATCATCCGCGCGATCTGAGCCCGGCAGCACAGCCAAGTCCCTCTGTAGTTGACGTTGTTGATCTTGTCAAAGTCGGCCGGGTCGAGCTCGTGAGACGGGATCAGGGGCGCAAAGATGCCTTGTCGGCGAGGGATTGCACAAGTTAGCAAAAATTACAGTTGCTCTCTGCTCTGCTACCCATTGGAACCCTGCAAACTCGGTGCCAGTAGTTTCGGCCACATCGGGGTAGCCAGTTCCCAAGGCAGGTCGTTCACTGGCCGTGGTCACTCACCCGCGCAGTTCACAGCGTAATCGATTCGTCCCCACTCCTCCACGATCAAGTCGATGGAGGTCTTGACCTCGGATTCCATCCGGACGTCGAAGGGGATCACGAATGTCTTGGCGCCGGGTGCCAGCTCCTTGCATAGTTGCGCGGTTTCTGAGAGGCCGTCCTCGTCCTTGTCAAGCAAGGCGATTCGTGTGCATCCCTCAGCGGCGAAGGATATGGCAACTTGGCGACCGATGCCTGTAGCATGTTATAGAAATTGGAAATTGGTCCGGAGGAAAGAAGGGTCTTGCGACGATGGCATGTGCAGACAAGGGCAGAGCGGGAGAGCGGAAGGCCAGGGACTGTTAAGAAGGGGTCCTAATCACCTGAAGCAGCTCCCGTCACGAGAGCGACACCCGGAAAGAGCAACGAAGCTCTCGTTCGAGACGGTGCCATGATGGTAAGACAATACGAGGGTACTAGCCAGACTACTTGCCAATCGTGGAGCAAAAGTGAGCTGGAGATTTACTGGGTTTGAGTTTGCACGTTCGCTTGCGCAGTCATCACATAGATTAAACAACAAGCCGCATCTCTGCGCTCTTAGTGAGAGGCGGGGTTGGGCGGTGTACTTATGGGAAGGGCTGAGGTTGAACTGTTAACAGTACCTCAGATGGATACGAAGTCCGGCAGCGGAACTCTGCACGGATACAGCGCTCTGCGTTGGATGCGCATGAGCTCTTGGCATGAGCCTTAAATGTGATTCATTCACGCTGCTTTCTCTATGGCTACAGCTACCATGAACAGTTAGATTGCCTGTTCGGACATGCGATGCATGTTTCACACCATCAGAGAGACCTCTCGGCATGAGTTGGGGAAAAGTTCAGGGGCCGCATCCAACGCATGTCGCCTCTCCCCCGCTTGTGGCACGGAGTAAATAAAGTCTTGGGAGATCTGAGCGCCCCAAAAAAGAACTCGCAGGCTAAAGCCCCTAATATGCTTCTCCTCTAATGCGGTTTATTCCACAACCCACCCCTTCCCAGTGACCTTCTTCTGCTTGACTTTAACGGCCGGCAAGGGCCATCCCAGTGTCCCCGATCCCTCAGCTTTGAGGTACGGAATCACCCATACGTCTCTGACCTTATCCATCTCTGAGCCTTTGACCTCCTTGATCGGCTTTCCGTACGAAATGAGCGGCGTCCCCTTGGCCAGTGCCGCGAGCTGCACGCCGGAAATATCCGTCAATGCGTGCATCCTCGTCTTGGGCCTCTTCTCGCTGTCGGGGAGTATGTTGCCCGCCCGCTGGAGATACGAGTACACGATGTATTCCGGGCACTCGTCCACGGAGACATGAGCAAGGGGAGACGCCGGATGGATGTACACCAGCCGCTCGGCGAGTTCAAGCTTCCTTTCGCTGTCTAGGGGGATAAGAGGGATGTAGGGCACATCGATAGCTCGCCGAGGCTTCCTCTCCAGCTCCGGCGGAGTCGGCGCCTTGTCGTAACGGATGGCTACTTGATCGATGAACCCTGCCGCGACCATCTGCTTCAGAGCCTG
>FTLB01013375.1_pt1 | contig 11404 bp, 5 predicted proteins | sample 1658291 | NCBI WGS metagenome assembly FTLB01 (sample SAMEA3914812, study PRJEB12502) | metagenome | biome: forest; material: soil | place: Canada | collected 2011-07-07 | depth 0.1 m
GAATCATACCACTGCAATCGACTTCTCGGGAGAACCAGGACATCTTCCAGAGCAACGATCACGAGAAGGCCATGGTGAAATTACAGGCAGTAGTATATATATGACGATGGAGCCTACTCGCAGCTATAGAGCCCCGTAGAGTTGCACTATGTTTTAGGTCCCTATGAGTATCATCTAAGGTCTTGCTGTAGTAACACGAAGAGAAGAAGCCCGAATTTTCCAAATTAATTCCTCTGGGACAAAAGAAACATGGCAACCCCTCGGCCAGTTCAGCACATCGATCGAAAAGATCTCTACACAAATCTCGAATCCCGAATTCTCTATCTTCATAGTTTCACCGATTTTAGCACGCGTCAGTAATTACCACCCCCAGTGGGCGACGCCGAGGCGCCGTAGATCTACGAGCCTCGCAAGCTAATCCAATCATCAAACATAGGCGACATCGAGGCCCTGATCTCGGCGGCCAAGTACATCAAGGCCCTGATCCCTGCCATCGTCAACATTGTCTACCGCAAGCTGCTGCAGTATGACATCACGGCACGGGCGTTCGAGACGCGGAGTACCAGCTACGACGGGCCGTTAGACGCGGTCCCGGACGAGAACAGCCCGCAGGTGAAGCACCGCAAGATGTTCCTGCGGGCGTACCTCACCAAGCTGTGCAGCGACCCGTCTCAGATGGAGTTTTGGGAATATCTCGATAAAGTCGGGTGAGTAAACGAATGAGCGGCTTGCTCTTTTTACAATGCACTTCACTGGCTAATCCACCGCGATGCCGTAGGATGATGCACGTAGGGCTTGGTCGTGAGCATCCTTTGCATGTCGAGTACATACACATCGGGGCCACGCTTGCCTTGATCCAGGATGTCTTTATTGAGGCCATCCTTTCCCATCCGAAGCTCCACATGCAGCGCAAAATTGCGATCATCAAGGCTCTGTCCAAAGTCATATGGATCCAAAACGATCTATTTGCAAAATGGTATGTGAGGGACGGCGAGGAGTACGCGGAGGAGGCAGAGAGAGCAGTGGTGGAAAAGGAGGGATATCTCCGCGGGAAGAAGATTCTCGACGAAGACGACGAAGAGGGCATAGACAAGCCGGACCAGCCACCTCGGGATGCCGGTGTCTGTCCGTTTACTGGGATCTCGAAAGGGGTGGAGAACCTACATGTCCACTCAGGGGAGGTCCAAAATGCTACAGAGACTGGCGACTCTTTACATACCCCAGCGTGAACTTAGGATGACGAGGTCTTGGCGGGAAAGAAGTTGCAACATACCTGGCCCTACATGATGACTGGACAGATAGGCTGATGCTGCCCAATGTGTATAGAATGAGAAATAGATTTTCCCGGGTCTTGGGATTTTGCCAGTTGAATTCTGAGAGAAACTTGAGTTTATTGTTTGAATTTTGGTGACATTTGTGTCCCCCCTGAACGCGACACGTTAATTGTACCATTGTTCCATTCATGTAAACAAAGCCTACCTGTGCTTGAATTACTTCTCACCACAATACTAGCAGGTCAAGCCGCAGGTGAGCCGCAGCACAAGCCGCAGCACAATCATTTTTGATTATGGACGACTACATGATACATACTCTAAACGATATTGATGATTTAAAAAGAATAGCAAGGGGAAAAAATTTCAACGCCCATTTCAGAACCTTGCCTTCAAAATTTTCTTGAGCAACCACTCTGCATCTACTTTCTCCTAGGTTTTTTCCAAGACGGAAAATCTCTTCAACCCAGAGAATTCTTTCCTACCTTTCCTACATGCGAGCACCTAGAGCTTTCTAATTCTTCGGGGAATATCTTCATTATTCCTACACGAGCTTCTTGATTCTTGCTAAAACCACGCGGAGAGACGAATCTCCTCGCGATCTGACAAGCATATCAGCGTCGAGGAAGAAACCAGCCACCTAAAGATTTCGAGTTCCTTGGCACTATCTTCAATATTCCTACAGGAAACTCTCTATCTTTCCTAAAACGGCGCTGCGAGACGAGTATCTTGACATCAGACTAGCATACCGGTGATCAGGTACTTAACCACCATGAGCTTTCGAATCCCCTGGGAATACCTTCATTATTCTTGCAGGAGTTTTCTTGATTCTTACTAAACATTACGCGCAGAGACGACCATCTTCACTTTCTGAGAAGCACATCAGTGACGAGGAAGTCATCGGCCCAGAGCTTTCGACTCACGAGAGAATTTCTTCAATATTCTTGCTGGGGTTGCTCGATTCACATAAAAAAGAAGCGGAGAGACGATTATCTTCACGATTTGATCAACATCGGAGAAAGGAGGAAGCCAACCAGCATGTCTTCACTCCCTCGAAAGCCGAAGTTCAACGCGCGCAGCCCTTTTGGTGCCCAGGATAACGCTTCCTGGGAAACCGATGGACGACAGCAAGATGGACAGCCCGGCGTGACCCGTAGAGCCTCCGCGCAGAATCTCAACCACCCATCGATTCCTAGCTCGAGCAGCCAGGGAAGCTTTGGCCCGACCTACGGTCCGACCTACGGTCCGACCTACAACCCGGGTTACGGCCCTGTCCCGCACAATACTGGTCATCAATACCAGCAGCAGTACCAAGCAAACCCTTACAATCATCATTCACCCAACGCTTCGTACCAATCCCAAGGTACCTGGACGCATACCGCTTGGTCTGACCCACGAGCCAACAACAATTATCAACAATACAACGCGCACCCCGGCCAGAACAATAGCACGGTCCATCCTCCCAGCTTTGTTCCCCCTCCACCTAGCTATCCTCCTCCGCCGCCGCCTCCTGGTCCTTATCCGGTAGCTGGTCCTTCTTCTTCTCCGGCATTTGCTCCTCCCCAGAATCCGTCTACTTCTCACGCGTTTGGAAGTTTCCATAACGCGTCTCCTTCTCACGGACACCCTCCTGTCAATACTGCGTCTCCTTCTCAAGGTTTTGCTCCTCCCCATCCTGCGTCTTCTCCGCACGGATCTGCTCCTCCTCATCTTGCGTCTTCTGCCCACGGATTTGCTCCTCCCCATACTGCGTCTTCTCCTCACGGATATTCAGCTCCCAATATTGCGGCTCGTCCTCCCGCATTCGATTCTTTCAGAACTCCCTTACCATCAGCTGCCCCGTCAAATTTGACGCGTGCCGGATCACAAGCCCCTAGCTCACGCGCGTTCAACCCGAATCTGAGCCATCGAAAGAGCTACGATTCGATCTCGTCCACCCAGAGGATTCCGATCTTGCATGTAAGTTCCCCTGGACATGTTATTGTGATCTGAAGCTCCACGGATTGCTAATATCAGACGCCGACGCGCAGAGAGCGAATTCAAGTAGTACAATGAGGAAGGACGCCGCTACCCAGACGGACCTATCTATCACCTCATCCTCAGCTCGCACCCCCGTTTCCGCTGCCGCTCCCACCCCCTCCACCAACGCTGAGAAAGCTGCTCCTCAGGATCGTACCCAAGACCAGGACACCACGATGAGCACCACCAAAGATACCGAGGGAGACATCATCACGGCTTCCGGCACGAATACCAGTGCCCGAGCGATCGTCCCCGTTTCCAGCAGCGAGCCGGAGGTCACCGTTGTGACCATGAGCGACAAGGCGGACGCCACCCTGGAGGTCATCATGGGCGGCGTGACCCGCCAGTTCAAGGTCGAGGCTGCGACCCTCATCAGCTTCGCGACGTGGTGGAGCACCCAGAAGAAAGCCAAGGGTACCACGACGTACCGCATCGACTTCACGGACAAACCCCTCAAGATCCGTGCCCCCGCGAACTGCCTCCTCGACGCGGTTCAGATCCTGTGCAAGGTCATGCACGACCTCGCGAGCGGAAAAGATGGCTGCGGCGGCGACGTCATCTACCGAATCTCGGCCCTCGACCCCGTCCTGGGCTTGACCCAGAACTTCCGAGACTGGGTCTACGACTGCGTCCGCGCGTTCCTGATCCGCGCCATCGACGACCAGCAGACCATCCCCGCCGGAGAGTGGGAGCAGGTCCTCGCGGCCTGCGCCTACTTCCGGTGGGAGAACCTGTACGTGCACGTCGCCGCTCGGCTCGCGTACGTGTGCCATACGGCCGTCGACACGGCGACCGGAGAGCGCTGCCTGGTTCCGCCGGCGGGCACGCGCCTCGACGCCTCGGTGTGCGGCGAGCCCACCATCAGTAAGTCACTCCCTGTTTCTTTCCCCCCATCCCTCGCCATGACCGCGGCGACGCGGCACCGACCCCCCTCGGACACGACGAGTCTAACGAGTGACCGCAGCGGCAATTCAGAACACACGTCTCATCATCCTGGATGAGATGCTGGTGACGGCCAAGAAGTCCGTCAGTTCCTGGATCTCGCGCATCGCGCGCAGCGGCTGCCCGGAGACGACGTGCCGCAACGCGCGCATCCACGGGCTGACCACGGCGGTCCGCGAGACGGGCCTGGACCAGCGCCGCCCGGAGCTCGTTACCAAGAGCATCCGCACCATCGTCCGTGAGCTGGACGAGGACAAGGAGATGCCCGCCGCGGTCCGGGCCTACGCCGGCCAGTGCTCCGCCTGCCCGGAGAAGAACCCCACCCAGCACTTGTTCCCGGTGGAGGATCTCCTCTCGTCCCTGGACTTTGGCGAGACCATGGAGATCCAAAACCGGGTCCTCAAGAAGTGCGCCATCCCCTGGCTCTAAGGGGCTGGCCTGTTCCGCTGCTTTCTCGCCCGTCGCCCGTCCCCCCGCCCCCCAACCCGGCCCTCGCACCGGGCACGATCGTCCCTTCGGGGACCACCTTAATCAACGGGAAGGAAAACAGAGAAGGAAGAGGAGCAGGAGGAGGTGAAGGAGGAGGAGAGCCAAGTCGGGTCGGGGGCTGGACCCACCGACCCTGAACTGTGGCGTGTAACGAATATCACAAAAAACGAAGGATCGTAGAACTGGGACTATAGCCTCTTCTCTCCGACGTGGAAATGTCGGACTAGCTAATGAATAATGGAAATGGCAACGAATCAAAACTCACGACCGCGAGAGTGTCTATGGTGATTAAAACTCGATCAAGACTGCAAAGTGACGAATCTTGGTCCCTTGGCATGTCGACGTTGCTGATGTGCTCATAGGTACGGATGAACTGCCGGACTTGCCTCTGCGTTACCTTCCGGCATCGTTGTCGTGTTCGTAGACATATTTTTCTTGTCTACGTTCTTCCCCTGCCTGACTGCATCTTGTGTAAGGTATCCGATACATTTTTGAAGATGATACAGTCGTCTTTGTCAACATCCTCCTTACCTTCTCCCCGCAAAATACGGGTCTCTATATGAATATTTAGAGACAACGTCGAAGGTTTTGATTGTTCTAGACTTACTCGATGCCCCGGCCGTGGCATGTTTAGGTTCGAGCAGCTCGGCACTCGCAGACCAAGCTCCACCGCTTTTAGATTTCGACTGCCGAACTCTGTGGCCAGGAGAGATGTTATGAGGAAGGTACCGGTATGGTGCACTGGTTCCGTCTGGATCCAAATCTGATATCCTTTCTGCTGTCCCAGGAGAGAGACGCAGGTAAATAAGCATTGCAGTGACAGAAGTTATATAATTTATTCGAGAACCTTGGATTATCACCCTCGGAGCGCATGCAATACAATGGCCTAACGGTCACTGGGTATGTGTAGCCCAAGTTCCTGTGCATGAAGCTGTCGGTTCAACTCGGACTAATTGATGACACCAACGTTGGTTCCCGGGGGCCTTTTCTTTTTTTCTTTTTTTTTCCCTCTCTTTTTCTTTCTTTCTTGTTCTCTTCTTCTTCTTTTTTCTTTCCTTTTGCTTTTGCTTTTGATTTGGCTTGAAATAGACAATTCTCTGTTCTTAGCGGCACAGCTGCTTTTGACCGGGGAAAAGCGTGTAGCTGGCTCTCGATGCCTGAGCTGCATAAGGCAGTCTCCCCTTGACGCCGTGCACATCAAAAGCCGCCTGCATGTAGAGTGGGACACGGCCAGGAAGCGTAGCCCTGGGGCTAGTTACAGAGCTTCGGAATTTGATGCCAGCACCTACCATGCTTGCTACGGCTCGTCAAGCGGATAGTCGAGTCATGATCGCCTCCATCAAGGTTACAGCATCTCTAGACCAGATGGGAGGCTGGAACTCAGTGCCCCAAGTTCCTTGACCGCTGGACCAGAGCTCTTGCTAAATCCAAACCAACATGGTCACTCACATTGAAGTCTGCGGGCTTTTCAAGTGACGGTACCGTACACGGAATGTTACTGACGGCTCGCTCCCAACCCGCGATGGCGGAGCAAAGTATGCTTTACGAATACAACACACACGAGGGAAAGTTGTTCCCGGGCTAGGGGGATCAAAGCTGCGCGATTTCTTTATTGTATTTTGATTTATTGTGTTTGCTGAAGCTCGAGGCAAGGAAAGAGAGAAGGAAGCTATCTAGAGTTGGGCGCTCAAAGATATCTCGTCGGTGCTACCTCATCGTACTGCTCATCCCAACGGTACGCTCCGCGGACGACGGGCTGGGTCGGCGCCTCACCGGACAAATTTACCACAAAGGATGATGAGTGCCCGACGACCAGGGCTGCGGTTTCCCTAGCCATAGGCCCCCTTCGTTCAGCAAAGGACTGCATCTCATGAGGAGTACCCCTACAGCAATGTCCAACACTCATGCTACCGTCTTCTGTTCTAGAAAAGCATCAAGAACAGTCCCTTTCCTGGGCCCGTTGCCCTTCTCAATTCCGAAGTATGACAGAACGTGCAGAGGAAGAATAAACTATTAGTCAAAAAGTCTTGTCCCCCCCTCCACCTACATCAAATCCACCACATACATACCGCTACATTTCCCAAGGCCATATTTCTATAGATATTAGGTCAGTTGTAATGCCGAGCTATGCGATCTAATGCTAGAAGCCAGGGCTTTAATACTTGATGTGCCACCCCTTCTAAGAACTGTACCTGGTTCTTCATAGCATTTACTAGCCGGTCGACAAGGGACTGTTCTACCTTCTACTCTTAGAGCTTCTCCCACCTTAGCCCTACTAACCTCGTTATCTGGCAAGAGCTAGAGGTCTGGATAGTGCCTTTTAAGAAGCTTTTTTGTTTGCTTCTATACGGGTTTAATCGGGTTTATATGAGCCGGGTGGTTAATGTACCTGGATTCCGCGAGCCTTAAATTACTCCTTTGTAGCGCCGCGAGAAACGTGGATCTTTGCATTGTCTTGTTGGAAATGTTTCCCGGCCTGATACTCTGGGAGTAGAGTTTCTTTTAGAACCTGGATATTACTCTAACTTTAGGTAGTTTACCTAATCTATTCCGTGGAGACTTGGATCACCTAACCCCCCTTTTCTAGATCGCACCCCAGACCATGATTGTAATATTGGCTTTGACGTGGGCTTGGATATTGCCGATTCAGGCTGTCGAATCCCACAGTTGACACACTTACGGGCTCGTTTCCAGACCCCCTGTATGGGGCTTAAGTAGAGAGCCCGGTCAATCTTCTGGGGACAGCCACTGCGAGGCAGGGATTTGAAGGATTGTTGCTGCCTCCAGCGGTTGATGGTACGCGTAATGGTACGTTCGTCGCACTTTGCTGGGAGGATGGCCTTATCAAGGAGCTGGCCGAAGAAGGATGGGAAGGTCTTTGGCAACAGACCATCAACGCGTGGATTGACGAGATCCTCCAAATCTCCCAAAACTGTATAGAGATGGAAGGCCGTATGACCGGATATTAGATATCAAGATCGTGGCCAGTTTGGCTGGCCAAATTGGTGGTTTGGTTGGTGGTGTGGCTGTGCGGATCTATTACGAGGTCAGGGAGCATGCTTAGGTTGACAAGACGTCCCAAATCGTCCGAAATATTGTACAGAGGAAGGTCACATGACCTCAAGATAACCAGCCGGGTAGTAGCAATCGATCTCTCAAGTATCGGCCCAAGTACCTTCTCTCACGAGGAGTTAAGGCTTATCCTTGTCCAGTGGCGCTTCGCAGCTTTTCGTTCCGTCGTTGGCACGGCATAGCGCTTAGTGGATACGCTTCAGCTCTTCCACAAGATTCCGCATATCCTCGACACTTGGTCCCAGTCCCTGGCACACGGCTTCCTGATCTTTCTCGTCGAGGTCCAAGAATGCCTCCAGCAGTTCACCATCGAGGAATCGGAAGGGGCCGTCCCCTTCGCGCTCTAAGTTTCGGAACGCTCGGTACGTCTTAAAATCGATGTTGCCCGGAACCTGGATCGTATTGCTCAGCTTGGCCTGAAACCGCAGGAGGAGATCTTGAGCCTTGGGCGCAATGGTGCCGAACATGTATATTGCTCCCTCGACCTACGTGAGCCAATCGTCAGCTTCAACTCGTGATGTAGGAGCGGAGAGAGGGCCACGTGTGGCGCCATATCGCTAGCAACTTACCGTGCCCAGGAATGCCTTAGGTATTATCATGGCATTCGCGCTGGTGGCGACCGAGATCTTGCAGATGTGGTTGACCATTTCTCCTAGGTTGAACTCGCTCGTGATCTCCATGCGCCGCTTGTCCTCCGCGGTCACGCCGTCAGGATTCGATCGCAGCACCATCAGGTTTCCCTGGGCATCCGCCAGGAGCCATGAATTGTCCTCGACGTGCGACACGGCCGTGCCCCACGCTGATTGATAGTGTCTAGCCCTCTCCACCAGCTTTGGCGGTCTGCCGTCCTCTCCTGGGACGAATTCGACAGTCGCCATCGACTTCATGACATCAGCTACTGCAATCATGTTGCCCTCGACGGCCAGGTTAACGGGGTACGAAGCTGGGCGGTACGATGCGAGCTTCGTGAGGTGACCGGTCGTGTCGGACGTCTCTTCGTATTGGCTGATGACGACTGTCTTGGTCAAAGCCGCCACGATCTTGCCGTCCATCACTGCCAGGCAGCGGCAGCCGCCTTTGAGCTCGTGGCTCAGTATGAGATACGGGTTCCTGGTAGAATCGACACCGAACACCAAAATCCGGCCGGCCAGGCCGCTGAGGGGATCCTCAGGGTCTGGCAGGAAGCTCGTGCCGACTATGAATCGCTCGGATGGATTTCCGTAGGCGTCGGGGAGCTCGGCCCGGATGACAGCTTCGACAAGTTCGGTCTCGCCGGCCATCTCGAGCTGAAACGGCTTACCCTTCTTCTCAAAGACAACCTCGTCGACTAGCTTGAAAGAGCTTGTGACGACCTCCTCCCCCTGAACCAGCTCGCGCTTCACACAACCTAGACCGAACATCTTCTCGCTCGGGGAGTACGCGATTCGCCGAATGGTCTCGTTCATATGCAGCGGGCGAACATGCGTCTGCCGCTGGTTGTCGATGCACGAGATCTTGAGCTCGGTATCGGTGGCCAGTACGATGGAGTCAGGAAAGCCCTCGCTATCAAAGGGACAGACGCACGATGCATCCTCTGCGGTCGCTGCGGAGTAGACGATGCGACCGTCTGAGCCGTATATCAAGCTCGGATGCTCGCTCGTCACGAACACGTTGTACAGCCCACCGGGCTGAGGGAGTAGGTGGAACCGGGCCTCCCTAGTGCCCAGGACCACGGTCTTCTTACCGGACAAAGAGTAGTCCTTGCCAACGTTGTACGTGACCACATTGCCGTCCTCCATGGCAATGAAGAGTGTGGGTCCCGATAATTTAGGCGGCATCACCTGGACGAGGGCGACATGGATGGGCACCGAAGCATCGTCTTCCGTCTTTCTAAGCGATGAGCCGTGTATCGGTTCCAAGTTCGAAAGATCAACGATGGAAACCGTGCCAGAGCCCCAGAAGCCAACGACTCCGATGTCCCCGCTTGCCGGTGCGACGTGGATGCATGCGACCTGGTCCGTCTTGCCGATGTCCTTGGCGAAAACGACGGCTAGATCGGCTTTGAGGTCCAGGGAGATAAGCGACGCGCTGTCAATGGACATGAGCAGCCAGTCGGGGTTCGCCGAGGCATGGGTGATCGTCTTGCCCTCGGGTGCGTTCCACTCGGCCAGCAGCATCCCGCTCTCGGCGTCCAGGAGAATCGCCGAGGCCGAGGTCACTTGCAAGAGACGACCACGCGGGAGGTTACACGCGAGCAATGTTTCGAGCCCCAGATGCATGCCCGCGAACGATTCGATCTCTTCGATCTCGCCAGCTGGGTCGAACCGAAATGCTCTCGTCTCGGTCAGGAGCGAGGCCAGGAGGATGTCCACCTTCTCGGATCCGTGGGACTTCAGAGAGAAAAGATGACGGACGTGATCCAATTCGGCGAGAATGCCGATATCCTCGAGACCGACGCCGCTGCGAACACTGCGGAGACTGCCGTCTCGATACGCTCCACTTCCCGTGACGATGCGTGCCTGGCCCGACGAATACTCGCTGCCCAGCCCATCTTGCTCCCGGTGGCCCATGTCCATGACGGCAAAGTCGAGGATGGGCGCATTGTTGGGGAACGTCTGGATCAGGTTCAAGAAGCTTCGCGTCGTCGAGTCGAAATCGACAAGGAACAGCTGAGAATCGCCGAGGATCGACCCTACGAAGAGCTGATTGTTGCCCATGTAGACCAGAGTACTGGCCCTGGAGGTCCAACCGATCCGCTGAACATCCAAGCCAGTCACTACCGCGCCGTCCGTGAGGATCGTGAGGAGGTGCATGCGGCAGTAGTCGTCCGCTAGGAAGTAGTGCGTAGCATCGTATTCCGCCCAGGCCACGAATACGGACGCCTCCTTCAAAGCAGACTCGACAGTGACCTTGGTCGTCTCGTCGTAGTACAAGAGGCGGGTCTCGCCCACGACCAGCAGACCGCCCAGATGAGCCCTGGCCGACTCGGTATTACGGAAGTTGTGCCTCTTTATCTCCTCATGGACACTCCGGACGGGGATCAGCATGCTTGCTGCGGGGTCCTCGATGTCGATGCTAAAATCTCGGTCTCGTCTCGGGTCGAAGCGTGACGACTGGGTATTCTGGTCGTTCTCGGTAAGGTAGTAGGTGGAAAGCTTCGTGTCGAACGAATCAGTGCTGCTCCGGTGGAGGAAGGCGATCTTGGGCCGGCCTGTCTCGGTGTACAGGAAGGTGCTGGCCTTGATGTAGAGTTCCGAGATTCGCACCTGCTGCAGCAAGTCAAGTCGGAGCGAAATCGGCCGCCGCATGGGGAGACGGAGAACATTCATGACGCCCTCCCATAGATGCATCGCCATGAACTTGCCGGTCGGATCGACCAGGCACTTGTCCTGACTCTGAGAATCGCGCATGAATTTCTCGCCACGGTCCTCAAAGACCTGCTTGGTCTCAAACCGATTTGTCTCTACATCCCAGGCGAGCGTGAGGTATTGTGATCGATCGGTGCCCACGAAGATAAGGTCGGTGTCGGAATCTTTCGGTCGGAGCTTCTGAAGCATAGAAATCGTGCCGTAAAGCGATTTTGAGTGGGCCAGAGCCAGTACACCGTTCGACAGGCGCCATATCTCGAGGCG
>FTLB01000979.1_pt1 | contig 11399 bp, 12 predicted proteins | sample 1658291 | NCBI WGS metagenome assembly FTLB01 (sample SAMEA3914812, study PRJEB12502) | metagenome | biome: forest; material: soil | place: Canada | collected 2011-07-07 | depth 0.1 m
CGGCGGGGGGAGGAGGGGCGGACCGCTTGACTTCTACGATCGCAGGCTTCGACAGGGCCTGCGAGGGATTGCGCGGAGCCGAAGGGGCATGCGACGGCGAAGGCGGCAAGGACGTTGACTCCTGGAAGCGGTTTTGGACGGCAGGGGGGTTGTATGCCGTGTGCGATGGGATGGGGGAGATCATGGACGACGGGGCCGGATCGACTAGGCTCGCGATGGAGGGTGACGCGCTGGCACGATTGGCAACTTGCGACGGCGCTCGGGGCGAGCCGAGAGGACCAGTGCCGTAGGGATCGCGAGCGACCATAGTCTCCCGTACGGGATCGTAATTTCCCCGGACGGGGTCAAAGATGGGACGCGTAGCAGGGGCCGTAGCCGGGGGCGGTGGCTGCTGCTGCTGCTTCTTCGGCTGCGGCGGATCATCATTCAGAATGCTCTGCATGGAACCGGGTAGGGGCTTCTGGGCAAAGGCAGCCGCCGGCGACTCGCTGGCTGGAGACGGGCGTGGCTCTGCCGATGACAGGGAAGACGGCGGACCAGGTCGCATCGACGCAAGCTCGGTAATCTTCGCCTGTCGTACCCCCGTGGTTGGAGGAGGAGGAGGAGGGGCGGGGCTGCTCGTGTCGATATCCATGGGGCCGCCATCGGGGCCGTCGTTGTCGGCGATCGGCGCCTTCCTCTTCCTCTGAACCGGCGGTGCATTGGGATCTTTTGGCTTCCTAGAGCGGCGCTGCTTAGCCGCAGCTTCGGTACCGGAACCGCTGGCGGTGCCCTCGGCGGCGCCTGGTGTTCCTTTGGGCTTCACTGTCGAGCCTGGTTTCCGGCCCGGCTTCTTGCGCGGGACGCCGGCGGCCGTGAGCCGAACGCCATCGGGCGTAGCAGGTTGTGGCGGGGGCTGCATAACTCTACTGAACCTCGGGGCCACGGATGGATCGACGATGATCTCGTCCATCTCGATGTTCGCCCTTCCGGCGTTGAGGAAGCGGGTGGGAGACCCAGGCTCTGAGATTGCCGACGGTGGTGAGGATAACGAGGTAGGCGACGAGCTATAGTGTTGCATCTCCGCTTCCTTGCTTCTCGACGTTACCATGCTCAACACGGAATCCTATGGGAAATTCCGTGCGATATGGCGTTCCCCGAGTGGCAGGAGATGATTAACTAAGAAAACCCCCTTTCCAGAATGCGGCGGCAGTTTTGCGATTTTCGCAGTGTAAATAACCTCAAAAAAGCTAGCCTGTCCAATTGGCCGACGCGTGGGGTCGGGGAAATTGGGTGGGCACTGAACTTTGACACACTTCTCGCGCGTGCGGAGGTATATTTTTGGGGGAAGGCAGGAGGGGGGCCACCCGCAGTTTCTTGATGCAGGACACTAATGCTGAGGTGAGGGAAGTGGCGATAGTGGGCTCCTCCCTGTCTCTCTTTTTTTTTTTTTGGCTGAGCACTTTCACACGCAGGAGTAACGTGACCCGCAGAGGAAAATAGTTGGAGTGGGCGGGCAGGGAAGACAGAAAGTGGGTGCGTGCCTTCAGGTGTGGTGCGCAAGGTGGAGTTTTGCAGGTCGCGAATATCCTCAAGTTCGGAAAACACCAAAACCAGATCGCGGCCCAACTGGATACGTTCAAAGGCGAAAAAACCGTCGGCGACAAGACATGCCGTGGATCAAAAAGGAGAATTCAATTCACCAAGGCGCCATGCATCGAATCATGTAAAAATCGGAAAGCGATCGATGGGATATTCGATGGAAATGGATGGATTTCGCATTCAACACCATAAAAATCGAGTGTTGTTGGGTGGGAAAAAGGGAAGAATGAGAGAGAAAGTAAGAGTGGGAAAGAGGAGATGGGGATGGCTACGTTTTTGGAAAATCTACTTTCGGGGACGAGGCGAGGGAAAAACGGGGCTTTGACACCATGGGAATAGAGTCAACGGATGTGAGTGGGATAAAAAATGATTAAAACCGAAGTACGGATCAGAAACACCAAAAAACTAACGAGCCCGGGGGCCAGCTGGCGGACTAAGGAAAGGGAAACATGGAAAGGGTGACGAGGGAAGGGAAGGGATCTGGAAAGGGAACCGAAGAATGAGGGAGATGACTGGGAATGGAGACATCAACTTCGGGTGGACGAGGGAGCGGGGAGAAACACCAGAGTTGGGAAAGTGATGCGACTAGCAAGCCAAGTGACGGAGGCAAGAACAAAAAAAAAAGGAAAACGGGAAAAAGGGGGTCCATGTCCATGGACTTGCCTGACTGGCAATGGCTTCAACCTGGCATGAAAGCCATGACAATCGGAGATGGAGCCCGGCTGGTAGAGACAAACCGCCGCCAAGAGGAAACCTCCAAGCAGAGAGGGACGAGCGATGGAAACCCAACCTGATAAATCCAGAGCGAGAGAGAGGGCTCAGCCTTTGCGAATGGCGGCCGTGAGAAGAACAAGCCTCAGCCGTGGGAGCAGTGACCGGACCAGCATTGGGCATTTGGCTAGAGCTGCAGTCACTCGGTTCCGTCACCTGGAAATAAAGACAGCAAAACAACACACATACAGCGCAGGATGAAGGAGAGACAGGTACTCTGTAGCATTCAGCTCGAAAAAGAAAGGCCTCGTAGTGCACGGGGGCCACACGTATGGGAGATTGGGACGAGATTGCGTTGGCACTTCTGGCAATGAAGGACGAAGGAAAGAGCCGAGAAGCCAGGCAAACGATGCGTGGGTGCCCCCGTTGGCCTTTGGATCTTTTGGATCCAGCAGCCAGGACACGACTTTGTTTGGTCGAGGCGCGCCTCACAAAGCAAAGCTAAGGCCACCTGCCTCACACTACCTTACCTTACCTTAGTCATAAATATTCCGTATTCTCGTGACTCTGTAAGGATATGCTAAAGGGGAAAGGAGAGGGCCGGGCTGCAGCAGTACCCTGGTACCTATCGCCCCAGGGCAGTTGTACAATCGCATGCGGATATGGGATCGTGTTTGATTGGCCAAGGGTGGCGCACCCGTGGGGAAGGGGGGGCTATAGGCACAGTGGTTGACAGCAAAAAAAGTACCGAGTGACTTTGCTTGGGCAAAGACGAAAACTATTGGCCCCCGGATCCGGATTCTCAGGAAGGTACCTCCGTACCGAGTAAGGAAGCTGAGTCGCCTGCGCTGTGTGACCTTGGAAGCCGCGCAGTGGATCCAGTCTTAGCGAGAAAGCTAAACGCCGGTAGCAAGGATCAGCCCGACCTTATTAGCGTCTTAATACCCGGCGCTAGTAGCATGTAAAGTGGGTCACCATCAACATTGCTGCTGAGACTGTTATTTTCCAACAGATCGGTTGCCGGAGCTTACTTAGTGTGAGATCAGAGCTACAGCAATTCGGTGGTAGTTCCGCCTAGTCGTAACGCGATGATATTTGACCAGGCTCTGGAAGTCCAGATCCAGGCCCCTTTACAGTCATGTCTGCCCATTCCATTCCCTGAATGAGAGTGGTTTGCGCTGCGCAAGATCAAAGTGGTCATAAAGTTATCAAAAAAAAAAAAAATAGAAATGAAAGAAAGGGGTGAGGGGGAAAAGGGAAGCCGCCATAGCTCTATTTTCCCTGCTGCCGCTGTCGCTGCTTTTCACCTGATTAGAGATGCGCATTTCCAACAGGCAAGTAATACAAAATACATTCCAACCCTGCTTCGCCATTTATGAATCTTGGAGCGACTATTGGAAATTTCAAAACATAGCTTACAGCTGCAGTTCTGGTCTTCAATATCCCTGTACGGTCGAATTGAAGTACTTGCAGGCTCCTGCAAGGCATCGACCCCGTTGTGGGTCGCGCGTCCCAGCTGGCGCCTCTCGACCGAGAGTCACAATATTGAGGGCCGCCTTGGGCTCTGTCGCGCTTCACGGTTTCTGTCACGAACGACAGCTGCTCACCCATCGCCGAGCGGACGTTACCTAAGTGGGAATTGAAGGAGAATTGCACATGGAGAGGTGGCAAGAAGCCACCCAGAAGGAAGAGTTATCCGCTCAACGGCAGAGCCGAAGGAAACTCTTGGCGCTGGAGTGTACGATATATTAGAGTAGGCGCAGGAATAGCCGAAAGCACGCAAGATCCTCTGGCGCTTCCTAAACCATCAATTTTAGCCCTAGAATCCCCGCGCCTCACTGCGCCCTCCATGGTCGTGCCATTCTGCAGCCGAGAGCCTACCCAGCCTGACCTGAGGTAGGTAGTAATGCTTTTGATACATTTTGATACCCTTACGGTACCAGAGCTTGCCTCTATCCTCATGCCAAGATCGAAAACCATGGGGCAAAAGCTTGGCCGACGTAAGCAAGCTTTCACTGCCTCGAGGACCCGTAATCATTTGGTTGGATGGAGGGACCGGTAGTGGTCTACCAAGGTAAAACTAGTCGCCATAGCAAAGGGCCAAATCTTCAATATCAATGGGGATCAAACAGCATACTTACTCGATAATTGCAACATTACATGGGCACACGCTACCGGAAGTGCAACACTGCAGACCCATTCAGATGAATGGTAAAAGTAAATCGGCTGAAGCGCCTTGTCTGGGAGGCTACTCTTGTGCTTGCCATTGTCAAAATATCTTGGCTGAAAACGGTAAGAGCCATGGTAAAAGTGGAGACATATATCTGAGAAGTTAAAAGTGGGACTTGTACAAAAAAGTTGTGCAGATATCCCATCATCAGCTCAACCACACGACACGTCAAGTTTGCCCCGCCAAAGTTGACAAGACATCGCCGAGAATCAGTTCCGCATCTCGAAGTTGAACGCCTCCGTAATACCACTCTCACATCCAAGGGCAAGATGGAGTCTACTCTGAGAGTCTTTGATATTCAAGAGAAGGACGTCACCTCTGTGACCCCGCCGAGCTTTCCCACTCCCACTCCCTCCAAGACAGGCTTCCCAGAGCACAGGAAACGAACAAAACCCTCGGCCTTCAAGCAAAGGAGACAAGCTGAACAAGGCAAGGGAGAAGCTTCTTCAAATGGCCCGCCAGCAACAGGAGCCAACGAGTTGCTCGGTTCGTCCGGGAACGCCGAAAGCAAACTCCGATCCGGTTTCACGGCAGACGACAGTCGATCCATAGACCGAGAGAACAAGAGCAGGATAGACAGCATGTCCCCCCAAGAGATCGAGGCGGCTCAGAAGGAAATCTTCAGTGCGCTGGATCCTAGCCTCGTCCAGAGGCTGCTCCGTCGCGCGAATCTGGACGAGGGTGGCGCGTCTCTCCTCGACGGTCCTTCGTCTGGCACTGGACAGAGCAGCGCAGCCGCCGCCCCAGCAGCGCCCACGCCACCGGCAGTGGTGGTGCAGAACTCTCACTCGGCGGAACCCATAGACGATATCGCCAAGCCCGCGACAGCAAAACCGAAACCAAAGAAGGTAGTTACATTCGATGACGATGCGGCGCCGCCAGCACCCCCGCCTCAAGACCTCCCGCTGCCCCTGCCGACCAACACAACACACTTCCCAAAGCAGAGTATTCCCGATCTCGATCCCTCCGACCCCGATTTCCTTGCCAACTTGCACAAGAAATACTTCCCAAACCTGCCCGCCGATCCGTCCAAGCTGGCGTGGATGGCCCCGATTCCCACACCCAACTCCACCGCCGATCGCGAGTCGCCCTACTACCCAGGCCAGTCGTCGTTGCCTGTCTCGGCGCTTCGCTTCGACTTTCGCGGAATCCTCATCCCCCCGCGCTTGAGCCGTCAGATTCCCACAAACATGGGCCTCCACAACCACGGGGAGGCTCCGGAGGCGGCGGGTTACACGATACCGGAGCTAGCCAGGTTGGCACGCAGCGCCGTGCCGGGGCAACGCTGTATTGCGTTCCAGACTCTCGGCCGCATGCTCTACCGCCTCGGCAAGGGCGAGTGGGGTATCGGCGAGGGTGGCCGGTTCGGTGAGGAGGACGACCTGGCCTTCGGCCTGTGGCGCTGCTTCGTCGAGACCAGGGTCCTAGACAGCCTGTCCGAAGCCGCTTCCGTGGAAGACGGCGCCGGTCACATGGCGAGCAAGGCGTACGCAGTCGAAGCGCTATGGCTGCTCGAGAAAGGAGGCTGGAAGGAGAAATGGAGAGGCATGTAAAGATGCTAGCCACCGCGGATGCTTTGCCAGTTGCCACGCCCGTATGAAGCTGCTCGCACGACAGCGAAAAACATCGATTTTGCTCAGCGGTCTCATTATATACATCGGATATGTAATCTCCTAGCTACCTTGCAGAGCCTCCTTTTGTCTCGCCGCCCCTCGACAGCATGGTATCTTGCGTATACAGAAAAGAAAGGGGAAAGAGATTGACTCTTCGCTTCGACGCCTCCATGGTGGTTGGCTTCCACCAAAATAGCCATCCTCAGTCCTTGTGCCACCTACCAACGACCCCCTTATGTACTAATCTATGAACCTGGGGTAAACCCTATATCTGCAATCTGCGGGAGCCACTTAGGATTCTCCAAGAATCCACGCGCTCTCGGCCCCGGCGCGTGGAGCAGTCGCAGGCAGCTGATATTTGGGATAGCAGAAGCTGACATTCTGCCCCTGCGGGCTGTCGCCCTGTCCATTTCCGAATACCCATGTCACACCTTTGCACGGCCCCAACGAGGAACTGGGATAGAGGTTCAACTGTGCGCAGACAGCCAAGCAGTCCGCCATACTGGACGAGGGGAAGCTTGCCATGTCGCTTCCGGGGTAGTCGGTGCCGCATTGGCGCTCAAACGTCAGGTTCGAGTTCGGCACCGTCCAATACCTATTGCCACTGAGGGGGCATTCTGCCTGGGGTGGGATGAAGGTCGTCGACGACGTTGTGTTGGTCGCAAAGCAGATGTTCTTGGTGGGGGCTGGAGGCGCTGGCGGCGCTTGGCTGCTGGTGCTGTTATTTGATGGCGAGCCAAGCTGGCTGGGAAGGACCAGTTCTGTCAGCTTTCTTCCGGGGAGATGCCACAGTAGAGAGAGATGGGTAAATGAACTTACGTGCTGCTGCTGCTGCTGCTGTAACTGGCGTCCCTCCTCCCCAAAACGTGGCTCTCCGTAACGCCGACCACGATCAGGGCCACCGCCAAAATGATATTGCTCAGGGTCAAAAAGAAAGTGGTTCTCCGTAGGCCCAATATCCTCTTCTCAGCCACTGGAGGCCGTTCCTTGGGTAGACTATTCCAGGCGGTTTCGATGAATGGCATGCGAGATGGAAATCCATAGTTTGCCGAATTGTTGTTAGTGGACGATCTGTAGAACCCGGGCTTCGTGTCCAACACCTCTGGCAGCAGGGACGGTGTCCTATCTGGTTCCACGTGTTGGAGACCTTCCGAGTCCCGCCATTGCTGAGCGATGCGACTTGCCTCGTCGTCTGTCGCCATTGCTATGGCCGCGTATCCGCTCAATCTGTATGTGCAACGCACGGCATGAACGGGCAGAGGAGACCAAACCGAGAGACCAAGACGCCAGGAACGACGAGGTGAAAGGAGAATCTGGATTCATCTCAGCTACATAGCAATTTCGCCCAGGCCCCCTTCCCCCGCGCCGCCTTTTTGCCTCCTGATCGCTGGCTTCTCTGCACTCTTCTCTACTTTAGTTCCCTGCTTCCGCTACTGCTTGCCTCTCCTTCGCGCCGTTTCATCTGCTGTGCCGCCTCCCACCTGCGCGGCGCGGGCCCCCCTCAGCCGCAACCTTCTGGGGACTTTTGGTTGGTCTTGGGGCCATGCCAGCATGGGTTCGACTGCGACACAACGGCCTGCATCCGGCTGTCGCCGCGCCGGATTGAACCAAGCTTCGTAGAGCTTCCGCACCTCTCGCGGACAACCCTAATTCCTTCAAGGTCTCGAACAGCCTTGTTGAACCGGGATAGCAGGTGTCATTTTGAATAGCGGGAGGCCATCATTGCTGGATCGAGCCAAGTGGATGACCCAATTGGGATTAGTCAACCAAGGCAGAACACTGGGGGATCCAATGAACCCAGAATGCAGACCAGACGACCTGGTTCTCTCGTCTCGCTCTTTCCTTTGGGTTGCTCATTTCGTTGCCAGCAAGAGGATCACCCATGCCGTATCCGTCTTTGCTGGTGGCGTCTAGACGCACCTTTAGGGATCAGTGACGGGCCCTTGTTCACATACCTTGCTGACGAGAGAGGACGAATCAATGATGCTACAATTCCCTTGCAAGTTCTTCTTGGGCCGAAAGTACAAACATATTAAGCCGGCTTCGACGGCACATTCTGAAGCGGTCATTTGAGCCCAGCTAAGGCAGTCTTCCCACCCGGTTCTCCCGGTTCTTCGCCGCAAGAATGCTGTATCAATGGCATAGTTTCAGGGTGTGTGTTGGCTGACCCAGCTGGGGCATAAAAAGTTACTTTGTCGCAAGGCAGCTGTTTTAAGTTCCGTGGAGTTTGCACTCGGATCAGCTATACGGTATCCTCTCGGGTATCATTCGATACGCTCGAGACTTGAAGCCTGTTCCAAAGTGCCATCATCCTGGCCCGGTCTGGCTGGTATGGCTGGGTCTCTCTAACCAGTGCGCAATATCAGCGACCCGAGTGATCTTATGCTGTGAGCAGCTGGTTCAATCACATCAACGGGCTCAGATGGACGAGACGACTCCATGTTCACCACGACGCTCCAGTTCCCCATCCAAGCAACACAGTCCTTCCGTGATTCCTTTTATTACTTCTCCTAGGCAGAGCGAGAGCGAGAGTGAGACTAAAAACTAACTACGAGATGAGCCATGCCATCATGTTGTCGTGCCATGTTCCCAAACCGCTACGTCTTGCCCCGTGCTTGCGCCATCAACTTTTTTCTTCAGTCCCGCTTGGTTATTGTATCCTTTTTGCTCTCTCATTGAAAGGACAACCCTTCCCTTCACACGACGACGAGAGATCGGTTTCGTAGCTCTGGTGCGGTGGACTACTCCTTGGTTCCGTAGTTGTCGAAGCAGCCGAGAACGCCACGGCCTTCGTCGAAGTACAAAACGCCCTCTGGAGAAACACAAAACGGATATCAGAACACATGTACCACACCTAGGGCCAGGCTGGGACGCAAGGAGAAGATAGAGAGAAGGAAAGGGGGGGGAGGGGAGTTATATCTTACTCAGGTCGATGGCACTGGGCTTAGGGTTGCCCTTAACGTCGAGGCAGGTACAGTTGAGGAGGTCGGTGTGGTCACGCAGGCTGACGCAGTTGCAGGAAGACATGGCACCACCGCTAAGAAGGTTCAACATCGTTGTGTCAGTTCCCGCAAGAGCAAGGAGGGGAGGGAGGGAGAGTATCCCGTAGGAGAGTATCGGGTGGACGGATACGACGGCAGGGCAGACTTACTGGTCCTTGGCAATCAGGATTCCGCCCTTGTTGTAGAGGCAGAGGTTGAGATCGAGGTAGGTCTGGTGGTAGTCACCCTCATGAGGGTCGCTGCTGCAGTCGCCAGAGTACTTTCCCTTCATGTTGCCGTTCACCTCGAGCTCATACGACATGCAGTCGACCGTGAAGTCGCCATGCTGGGCCGAGGCGGCGAGGACCATGAAGGAGCCGATCAAGACCTTGCGGAACTGCATCTTGACGAGTTGCAAATATCGACGGATGGGATTGGTTTGTTTGGTGGGGGTGAGTCGGATGAAATGAGGGTAGGATAGTAAGAGTCAAGAAGAAGGTAGTAGACAGTCTAGGTGTCTTCGTTGAGGGAGTTCTGGTGGCGAGAGGGGACGAAGATGGATAGTGAATCAGAGTGCAGGAAAGGGTTTGTGCGTGTATCAAGCAGCAAGAAAGGGTTTGTGTTGCTATCGAGCACAAGAAATAGTCCAGGGGCTCGTCTTTTCAAGATACCCGATAAGAAGGAGCAAAGGCATAGGTGAATTAGGTAGGACAGTCAAAGACCAACTCGAACCGTTCACGTGAGAAAACATTTCTTTCGAGTGAATCCAAGTATGGCAGGTGAGCAGCTCGACAACTCAGCCCACCGAGCCAGGTGAATGCCACCTGACACGTCGGTAACAGACCTGTACATAACTCCCTTCCAGGATTGGCATCTGGAAGCATCAAAATATATGGTGAAAAACTGGTGACAGCACCAACCGAGGTGGAAGCCCCTGGCTGAACAAACCACGCCTGCGAGGATGCCACTGCCATTTCATAAGGCACCCATAAACCTCCCCGGTACACTCGGGATCTACTCAACTCATATCATTCTCCCATATTCGTATGCTGATATCGCCAGCTTACATGTCACAAGGCTTCCATGTCAAAGCCACATACGGATACATATCCCAGAGAATTGCCATCAGACGTCTTGTATTGCAAGTCCTAATGATGCCTATGTAACATACCCTGGGCCACCAATGCCTCATTGGATCGGCCGCTAGCAGTAGCTAAATCCGCCCTATACCTGCCCCTCTACCACGATAGTCGTGAACACATACAATTGCAGTATACAGATAGGAGGTCGGTCGCCCCTTGACGAACCCGATCCTGCCGGTCCTCGTTTCATCCTTTCCTGGCCGGAGAGATGTCCTAGGCACCGGCGACAACGGCCAAACCCTCGTAAATCTTCCTCTTTACCGCATAAAAGGTATTGCCCATGGGATTTGTCGGCCCACTATCCGCTGGCAGTCCTACGCTCTCCAGCTCGATGCGGCCCGTCACCGTCTTCCGAACCACAACCGATCCGTCGATGAGGAGAGTACCCTCGCCACGGAACTCGGCAGTATGGCCAGAACTCTGCATCGCACGCCGAAGGTCAGCCAGACGTAGATCTCCCACGTGCAGGGGCTGCACGCCCGACCGTGTAGCGGAGACTAGGTTCGTTGGCAAGACGTCAAGCGTTGGTAGCGGTGCAGGGCCGCCAGCGCCTGGCCCGGCTGGGATCAGCGCTGAGGATGCCGCGGGCAGAGTTTCGTCGCCGTCGCCTTCGCCTTCGCCGTCTCCACCCTCAATTTTCTGCCGCTTATTGGACGCGTCCTCATCGCCATGGCCAGGCTCGGTCTTCGCTCCGGAAGTCTCGTCCGGATCGGATCTCAAGAGAATTCCCGTAATGGTGACGATGCCAAGGCCGCGCACGTTCTGCCACTTCAGTCGCTTGACAAGTGGATCGGCAAGCTTGACGACCCATGCGTTGGTATCAACCGACGCATCGACCGAGCGGCCGACAGGCGGCGTGAAGACGTCGAGAGCGTGTTCCACGGACGCGCCGAGTTGCGCAGTGATAAGCTTCTTGCAGTCCTCGGCGAGGGAGAGGGTCTCTTCCTCGCTGCCACCCACCAAGACAAGCTTGCGGGGCTGGATGAGCGGTATCAGCATGTTCAAGCTTCGTTTGTCATGGAGACCGCTGAAGTCGACGAAGGCGACCCGGAGGTGGACCGCGAGGGTGGACGTGGAAGAAACAAGCTTGCAAGGACCTGCTATGGCCTCCTCGCTGTCCTCGAGGTGGTCCAGCTCGTCG
>FTLB01013812.1_pt1 | contig 11397 bp, 5 predicted proteins | sample 1658291 | NCBI WGS metagenome assembly FTLB01 (sample SAMEA3914812, study PRJEB12502) | metagenome | biome: forest; material: soil | place: Canada | collected 2011-07-07 | depth 0.1 m
GAACGACATCCTCCAGCTCGAGCGCCGGGGCTACTACCGCGTCGACAAGGCTGTCGGTGAGGGTCCCGAGGGCCGGGCGGTTTTGTTCAAGATTCCCACCGGCGGAAAGGAGTAAAGGAGCTACCGCGGCGGGGACATGCTAAAACCCAGTTGCTACGTACTAATGAACGGAAAACAGGGGTTTTTCTTTTGTTCGGTGCCGAGGCCCGAAGTCTACCTCCGGTGGTCCGGGGGCGGGGCCATATATGTGCCGGCGCCGCCAGCCCGTGCCGATCTGCACCCGGAACCGCGTCTGGGCCGAAGAACGGAGAGGAAACGCGTATAGGTTGTTGGCAATGTTAGAAAAAAAAAAGAAATATAAATCTTGTGGTGTTGTGGTGCACAAGCAAGTAGTTCCTGTTGAGAATAGTAATGAAAAAAAAGACCTGTAGATTCTGCCCCTCAGGCTTCCCGCAAGTAGGTAGTGGGAGCAACTCTGCCCTGTGAAGTGACTTAAAGGCTGAGAGGCGCCCATCATGGGCAAACAATACACCCATCTCACCGTTGTTTGCACCGCTTCCCGGCAGTTCAGGCTTCCTCTTGGTTGGCCTTGCAGGAAGGGGGGGCAGTTCGGATGACGAGCCAAGAAATCGTGATAGAGAGGAGATCAAGGCCGATCAGCCCCTGAGCAGTCTCGGCCGGCCTCCTCCTGCGTCGCCCGTCCACCCTCTCCTTCCTGCCCGGAACTCACATCACCACACTTGGGACGACATCTGCACGGGAAATCAGGGGACGATCCGCTTCTAGAATGAGTCCCCGTCGCGCACGTCGGACACTCTCCTCTGACCTTGTGGGATGCTAGAATTTTTCTACCCGATCGCTTCGTTCGGTACTTGGCGCACGTATGTAGCGCACGCGGACACGTCTTGCCAAATAGGACAGGAGAAGCACAATGGTGGTTTTTTACGGTCCGCATATCTGTCGTGCTTGTCTAGGACTATTGCCGCCAGCTTATTGGATAGGTACTGTACCTGGTCGGGGGATTTGTGTGGCGGGCGGGGAGCCTCCAACGGTTTGGGGGATGGGGGTCTCCCTTTGCCCACGGGGTGGGATGCATAAGGTATGTATAGTATTTTCTTTTCCCATTCCAATATCTTCCATCGTTTTTCGGAGGCGCTGCAAAGTTTCTCTACAGGGGAATTGTTGCGCCACCTTTATATCAGGATTTCCATGGGAGAACTTGCTTCTCCGTTCGACGGGGAGGTTTTCATGGCTCGTGATAGTGCCATACTGCAGTGTATCTGTCTGTATCTATACGAAGTACTTACTGTAGTATGCATCCTACTCTACCAGCGTATCATGTACTCCGTAGGTAAAGGTGGGTTCCCCTTCGTTCTAGCAAAAGGGGCCAGCCAACACGTGGCGGCGGCATACTACTACTGTAGGGTGCTTTTTTGGTTGGGTGATGCACGCAGCAGCCCGACTGACTGGTCCGTCTTTGGATTAGTGAGTTCGATCACCGCTGGCGATGCAACGGACGCCAGGGAGAGAGGGATCAGCTACATAGAGCACGGATATATAGATCAATTGCGACGCAGGGCAGGTGAGGCATGCTACGACGTGCAGATTTTTTCTCTTATTTGCGCACGTCTATGGTGCTATGTAAGAGCCTCGGGCCTCTCCCTTTATCCTGCAGCGTTGCACCGTTGCAATGAGCGACCGAGCCAGGCCCAGAATGGCATCGATGGGCCAGGAACCTAAGCCGAACCCGTCGATGCAGAAAGTCGATGAGGAGCCGCGTATGGGTGTGCCTGCATTTAGGTGCCTCGGTGCTGTAACCTCGAACGCCTGGGATACGGGAACCAGGAACCAGGGAACGAAATCGAGCGATGCTGCTTGCCTACCTACTGGAACAGCAGAGAGAAAAGGGCACGTCGGTCAAACGTGCATATGCACAAACGCACTGGGCAGAAAAGAACAAGTAAAAAGAACTATTGGAGACGAAGCGGGACGGCGCTCGGCTGGTGGGTAGCTTTTTGGGCAGGTTGTTCAGTGAGGCTGATCAAGCTTCTACGACATGGTCAGGCATGTGTAAGTCCGTTCCCCTTTTTTCCTTCTCTTCTAGCTCTTCTAGAACGCCAGACTAGAGGCGACGCCGGCGTGCTCGCCACGGCCGTGCTCCGTAATTAACACGCCCGGGCGACTCTTGTCTCCCTGTCCAGAGTCTCCATAACGACGAAGGAAGTGGAGCGAGAAGAGGAGAGAGAGGCCCGCTCTCTGGGGGGAGAGGGGCCCGCTCTCAGCAAGCAGCAGACATCGAACCATGTGGCAGGCCTGTCCATTGGAGGGCACGGTGGCCGACTAGCACGCCTAGTTTCATTGCTTGCTGGGCTGATCGTGGATGCGTTCGACGCCGTCGCGGCCCCCTTGTGCCTGGCAGCACCTGATCACGGGGGTCCCGCAGCGGGGAGGGGGGGGCCTTGGTCGCCCTGGGCGGGCGTGGGCGCGGCGAAATTACCATCATTACACAGAGCGAGATTTGCAAAGCGAGGAGAGCCCGGGCGCTGTCCCTTCTGAGCAAGCTCGGAAGACTACAAGCATAGAGGGACGAAAGAGGGCAAAGGACGTCGAGCACGCTTACGTGCGTTCTGGACAGGGATCTTGTCCTTTCTTTCGTTCTCTCCGTCCGGGTTCTCTCGTGGGATGTCCCCTGTTCGTGGTTTGCTTAACTATTTTGTCTACTGTCTTTTTGGGCAAACGGCACTGGGAGAGAGGGGTTACGGAGCAGCCACAGCTGCGTTGTAGCATATACGGAGTAGTAGCTAGCCTTCGTGCCGTGGCGGCGTCCGTTGCAGATGCGGAGACGGGTAACCAGTTATGAGGACCGGCTCCCTGGGTTGTTTGGGCTGCGAGAAAACTACTACGGCGGCTTGTTTCTCGGTACTGTACCTGCGCTCCTGGAAGCGAGCCGGCCCGACGTTGGGAGAGAAGCAGAACCGATGGCCAGCCCAGAGCAACTGTTGGTTCCCTCTGATCCACGTCCCGTAGACTAGAGACAATGATCCGTGTCACAGGTCTCCAGGAAATGACGATCCGGGGTCGGATGGACCAAGCCTTACCGCAGGTGCGCAGCAAACAGACCGCGCCTGCGCGCCTCTTTCTGCTGAGGAAAGATTGGCGGACAATAGATCGACGGATCGACCGTCGACCGGGCCAGCCGCCTATCTCTCTCTATCTCTCGGCTTGACGACGAAACACACAGTCTGTCCACAGAGATCACGCAATCCGGCAACTCACTTAGTCCTAGGCGGTAAATGCCGACTATGTACAGGACACAAGTCATAGTATACATGTACTTGGTATGCTGGCCATTGCGGTGTGCATGCGGTTCCTACAGTACCTGTGCAGAGCGTGCCTGAGTGTACGGAGATATATAAGCCGCAGAGTTCACGCCATCTTTTGCTAGGTCTCTCCGTGGTACCTACACACCGGCTGAAAATACTCGTCACCGTTGGTACGCTATCGCGACATATGACTTACATGCTGGAATCGGCTAGCTAATATTGCGCTGGTTGGTCAACGCAAGAAGCCCAGGCTAGGCTCGAGCCGTTGCCGTCCAGGATTCTTCTTGAACTCATCAAGCATAACGTGATTCCCAATTCCGGCGCGTCTATCACATCTCGAATTGTCAATGCCTCTACACAGCACGAGATTAAATAGGATTCCCCTTCAAGGGGGGTCGACCGCCGCCTGCGTTTGCTTGTCGCCGCATGGGAAACCGCGTATCGGCTAATAATCACTTGCGTTTCAAGTCTCCCCTTCTTCCTTCGTTCTTCTTCGCGTGCACGACGCACGGATGCAGCAGGCAGTCGCAGGCAGAATTGGACAAGTTCATGGGGATTTCGGCATTAAATGCAGATCTTAACGGCGATGATGTTCAGGGGCCCTGGGGGGAGACGGCGAGAAAGAGAGGGGGCCAGAAGGGGCAGGAAAATGAGACCGGATAGGACGCCCGGGCGGGCAGCAGGACTCAAGCCTTCTCGTTCTCCTGCTTGTACAACCTAGTGACTTGGCCATAATACAATCCTCACCTGGAGATCTCCGGTGAGGCTCGAACGGCACGGCAGAGGCACGGTGGGGTGGCTCGCAGGCTGAGAATCGCGTTGCTGGTTTGGTTAGGGTTCTCTACGTGGTACAGAAGGATGGGAGGTGACGCGCATCGGGGAAGATGGCCGCCAGGTACATCAAACAAACCCGCGATTGGGCCGAGCTGGAGGGAGAAACCCTGTGTATATCGAAAAGGAAGAAAAAGGAACAGCAAGAACCAATAGCCAGTAACATGACGCCAGGTAAGATGATCCGGACTTTCCGCTGGGTTCGTACGCCGCTGTGTATCGCCAACGGGATGCTTTTGAACACACCGTCGGGTTTGAGAGGGAGTCATACTTTCTCACCCACGTATTTCCTCGTCCCTCTCTGCAGTATTTGCGGTTCGTGTCTTGTGGATGATGGGATAAATAGCCAGCCCGTGCTGAACGCACTTTGGTTCCGCATTTCTCATTCTCCCAGCCGGTTCTTCCCAAGGCCGATTCCAGCAGCGGTATGTATTTCTTTGGTTCGCCGTCGATGCGCGTACCTGCATAGATAAACCAAATGAACCGACTGCTCTACGTAGTAGTAGCTACATAGGGAGACAGAACCAATAAACTACTTCGTACGCAGGTAAGGATGTGCTGGCGGGAGGCGGGGATATTCCGCTTAATAAGCTTCTACTTGCTCACTCAGCGAGGCTATATATCAAGTCTCTCCGCAGAGAGCAGAATACGTGGAGCCTATCACGCGCACCGTATCAGATAGAGTACTGAGGGAATCCTCACTCCGGGTTGTCAAGGTCGTGTAATTTATTTCCACCTCTCCCCCTCGGCCAGTACATTGGCACAGGCGGGCAAACATGCGTACTCTCGTACTGTAGGTAGGTACTGAGGCTCGAAAGGAGCAAAAAGAAACGAAACAAAGTACACATCTGCTTACGTACCCAGCGATTGCGGGGGCGGTGTAAGAAATCCGGACATTAGATCGTCGAACCGAGCGAGGGTCTGTTCTGCATTCGGGCGCTTCCCATGTCTAACTTGACGGGTAACTTTATATGTCGTGACCCGTTGATGAGAGGGGAGGAGGAGGTCTGTGAGAGCAACTGAAAATAGAACATCAAGGGACAAACATATCGTCAGGATCCAGAGGTACACTGTGGACAATCCAGAAGATTCCATGTCCGCTCTCGCTGTCTCTTCCGATCGGTGACACCTCTCTCTCCCAAGGCTCCCCCCAAAAATAAGAAAAAAGAAGAAACGTTCACCATTTGTCAAGACAGCCTCCCTCCCTAACCCCCAGGAATACTAACAAATCGGCAGCCGGGACTTGGGATCTAATGTTCCGATGCAAAGCTGGCCGCTTGCTTGTGTCGATCGGCTGAATCAGAAACTGGAAAAGGCATTTGGAGCTCTCCACGGACAGGGTCCGAGCGAGACGCTTTTCCCGGAGGGGAGAGGGGGGGCAGCAGGGCACTTCGTACATGACGCTTGGCCTCTCCGGGCCATGGCGACGCTTTCTCTACCGCAGCACTCGCAGCAAGCCCCTTTTTCCCAATTGATGCAATCTTCCAGACCCCCTGGTCCCCTCTTTTGGGGCCGATGGCGAAGAGTGTCAGATCGAAAAAGCAGAGAGCGGCGCCGAGTGCCGAAAAACGATATCGCGTGTTTCGATCTCGATTTTTCACACCACGTAGGTGCAGTAGATAGCGATAGACAGGACCGGGGGAGAGAGAAAGAAGGCCACGATTCGGTGCAAGAATGTGTGCGCGAGCGAAATGGAGGGGTAAGGAGGAGATAAGAAAGCCAAGTATACTACTGTTTAAGGTAGGGTTGGACGAGATAGGTGCAGAGAAAGAGGCAAGAGAGAGAGAGAGAGAGACATAGCGTCGCGGAGGCGGACGGGACAAGCCAAGCACCAGCGGGATGTGTCTTAAGAATCTTGAGTGTGTACGTTTCATTCTTATTATTTCTTCTTTCCTTCCTGTTTTCCTCGCAGCCTGGCACGCCTGGCAAGCCAGGCTCCTACATGGCGAGATCGCCAAAGCCTTCACACCCCGTTCGCGCCTAGCTTTGACGCTGCTCCCGAGCTACTGTACGCTTCTCTGTTTCCCTGCCGAGCGCCGGCGGATTTGTGTCTCGAGGAAAAAGAAAATGGAACGGGGTGGCTTGCCATTGGGCGGTGAGCGCGTCGGATAAGGCTTGGGAGGCGGACGATCTCTCTGCAGTGATGGCGTATGCGACTATAATTGCTTCTCTCAGCGGGTACAGCTGTTGCAGCTGAGTGCGTAGATACAGTCTGTCAAGTATGTAGAGAACATACTACAGGTCGGTCCACAGCTACCTACCGGCCTACCTATCACCCGTACACTACTGCATAGGTGCAAGGTAGCTGTATCTCTCTAGTGCTGCCCACTCTTTTAGTCGCTTTCGCAGCTCCAACCTCTTTCGACTGGCGGCGGCGATAACCGAGATCTTCTTTTGCACTGTGGCACTGTACAACGTGAGATTACAATAAAAGGAACGCACCTACATACATAGACAGATCCCGCGTATCGTGCAGGAGGAAGGTCGGATAGATGCAGAGGTGGATAGACAGAGGGCGATGGAGAGAGACTGTCGAGGCTACGAGAACTACAGATAGTACGGAGTCAGTATAGCATACTCGTTCCCTGGTAATTTACTTACAGCATATGGACTTATGGAGAAAGAGGGACAGGCCCTGAAACTAGTAGAGTCGGTATTTCCAAACGATCATCAGGGAAAATCGATGCTAGATCCCCTGCAGTAGTAGACTGATGTGCTCCGAGGAGCGAAATGCACCGTGTCGCTTATTACAAGGGGATCCTCCCCCCCCCCCCTGCCAGCTAGGCCCCATCGTACTACTTCGTACGCGGTGAGCTTCCGTCCCTTGACCGTAATCCCTCTTTTCCCTGGACTCATCGGGAGAATCAGAGAGCAATGGAGGAGAGGGGAGAGAAGCGAGCTGCGGGCGAGGCGAAGAGAATAATATCCAGAGAGAGTTGGAAGTTCATATAGAAATAAATAAATAAAATAAAATAGAACAAAAATAAAAATAATAATAATAAAAATAGGAAAAAAATATGACAGATTCAAAAAGTTCCATCCAACAGGCGCAGTGAGATGAAATGAGAGGGTACTGGGCACGGCCAACCTCGCCGTACGTCTCTTACCCATCCTTCCAGCTTCGATTTCTCTTTGCAAGAGCACCCAGAACTGAGGTAGAGTGTGCAGACGACAGTGTTCAGTACCGTATCTGGGGTAGACATGGTAATTGCTCAGTATCCATCCGAGAACCTTACATATTGTATCTATCTGAGGTGCAGTAGTCCAGGGACTGTAGTGGCTCTGAATCTACCCTGACAACCTGATAATATCCTGAATCTCCTGCTCTCCATCTCGCTCTCCGTCTTCATCTCCATTTTTCCACCTCCATCTCGCTCCCTGTTGCGTGCCCCCCTTCACCCTTCACCCTTCACGATCCCCGCTTTTTCTGCCCCACGCAACCCCCCCGGTCTGCCTCCGTCCACTTTCCAGAAAAATTGATTCCCACTCGAACACCGCTCGTCGCGCGTTCTGTTTGGCTCTCTTCCTGCCCCGAGCGCACCTCTTTCTCCTCTCTCTCTCTCACACACACACTCGCACCAAAAGAGCTACGCAGCCAGAACAAGCGTCTCTCACAGAGGTTGAAGAGGGTCCTTGTCCACCCAAATTTTAGAATCCCTCTCTCTTCACTAGCGTCCCCTTCTTCCCGCTTCTCACTTTCCCCGAACCAAGCCTACAGGAGCAACCGACCCCCAAAACACACACACACCTTCTTCCGCCTTTTTCTCTCTCCGTCCCTTTTTCATTTCCCGTCGCTCCGAGTGAAGGGGAAGCTCTCTGACGATTCAGCCTCTCTTTTTTTTCTTGTCTGTCCATCCTCGTCCTGACTATCAGTCGAGCATCAATTCCAAGTCGCAGGAACTCTCCATCATTTACTGTGAAGGGTTTTGTCAAGGTACGTTGTTTTTTTTTAAACAAGTTTTAATCTCGGAGCGAGAGATTGCCAGCTCCCCCCTTTTTCGCATCCGACGCCGAGGTGAATAGCTGCACTCAACCCATCACGACACAACACCTCCAAGGCTTGCATCACAGCATCCATCCGCGTCCATTCGCATCCCTTTTGGTCTCAAAGAGACCTCTTGGGCATCGCTGCATTTCTACATTTCCAACTCCCATTGACCTGAGTGGATTTGACTGCTCGCTCTTTGAGTTCGTCCTCGACGAAAGTTGCTCTTGGCAAGAAAAACCACAAGCGAAGGAACCGAGGGAACTCAACAAGGGAGAAAAAAAAGGATCTTAAGACTAACGCACCTTCTTTTTCATCACCAGCGAGCTTCGACTCTACTTAACTACCCTCAATTAATCACCGATTCGCCACATCGTCTCGCGACGTAAAATCCAACAATCAAGATGGGCTGTGGAATGAGCACGGAGGAGAAGGAGGGCAAGGCCCGGAACGAGGAGATCGAGAACCAGCTGAAGAGGGATCGCTTGCAACAGCGCAATGAGATCAAGATGCTGCTTCTGGGTACGTCTACTTCCCCATCCCCTGTTTCCAGAGAGTTGGATTGAGCCGCGTCGCGCCGCTCGCGGGATCTCGACGTCGTCGGCGACGCTCTCTTCCCTCCTCTCTTGTCTTCCGCCATCCACGGCACGATCGAGACCGAGTTCTAACCTGAGGGGGGAAACAAATAGGTGCTGGTGAATCCGGAAAGTCGACCATTCTCAAGCAGATGAAGCTTATCCACGAGGGAGGATACTCGCGCGACGAGCGAGAGTCGTTCAAGGAGATCATCTTCAGCAACACGGTCCAGTCCATGCGCGTCATCCTCGAGGCTATGGAGTCGCTCGAGCTCCCTCTCGAGGACCAGCGGATGGAGTACCACGTCCAGACCATCTTCATGCAGCCCGCCCAGATCGAGGGCGACCAGCTCCCTCCCGAGGTCGGAAACGCCATCGAGGCTTTGTGGAAGGATCGCGGCGTCGGTGACTGCTTCAAGCGCTCCCGGGAGTACCAGCTCAACGACTCGGCCCGATAGTATGTCGTACCCTCTCCCGCTCTCTCCCGTCCCCTTTCACTCTGGCTAACCCACGTTCCCTTAGCTACTTCGACAACATTGCCCGCATCGCCGGCTCCGACTACATGCCCAACGACCAGGACGTGCTCCGGTCGCGTGTCAAGACCACCGGTATCACGGAGACGACCTTCATCATCGGTGACTTGACGTACCGCATGTTCGACGTCGGTGGCCAGCGATCCGAGCGAAAGAAGTGGATCCACTGCTTCGAGAACGTCACCACCATCCTCTTCCTGGTCGCCATCTCCGAGTACGACCAGCTTCTGTTCGAGGACGAGACGGTCAACCGTATGCAGGAGGCCCTGACTCTGTTCGACTCCATCTGCAACTCGCGGTGGTTCATCAAGACGTCCATCATCCTCTTCCTCAACAAGATCGATCGCTTCAAGGAGAAGCTCCCGGTCAGCCCGATGAAGAACTACTTCCCCGACTACGAGGGAGGTGACGACTACGCGGCCGCCTGCGACTACATCCTCAACCGCTTCGTCAGCTTGAACCAGCACGAGACCAAGCAGATCTACACACATTTCACCTGTGCGACCGACACAACACAAATCCGCTTCGTCATGGCTGCGGTCAACGGTTCGTTTTCTCCCTCCTTCACCCCCTTTGACTCGTACTCTTGTTTGCTGACACATTTCCTATAGATATCATCATCCAGGAGAACCTCCGTCTCTGCGGTCTTATCTAAAGAAGCCACAAAACTCCCCTCAGCCCAGAACGACCCTCGCGACAACTCGACTTGATACCCAAATACAGCCATCACCGACGACGACCACGTCCTCCCGCCAGGCACAGGCACGCTTGTGTAGGGTTAATGAATCATCTTTTCCCCCACCATCCACCTCTCCTTCCGAGGGATCACTGCACAGCTGATCCATTTGTCATCACCTCTTCCCCACCGCATACGCCCGAACGCAATCTTTCCTCCTTGCGCCTCCGAATTCTCCGATTTTGTCACAGCGTCCGGCCATGAGATGCATGTTTCATGACTTCGCCATCCGGGATGGGGGAGCTCTGCCGCGCGGCTGATCGGGATGGTCCTCACCCAACCCCCCTAAAACAAAACATCTGGCACCTCGAGAAGACTAGGACGGGGGTTTATATCTTGTTTAATTACGACAATTCTTCTCATGCTTTCTTGTCTCTGTTCTGTATGAGTTCTCGGTTTTTTCTTCTTCCTTTTCTTTGTTCCTTTTTTTTTATTTCCTCGTCCTTCTTTCCTTTTCTGGGATAAGGCGGCATTGAAAGTGAGTTAGGAGAGCTATTTTGTGGTTTTGATCGAAAATGGCGGAGAGTGATACACAGTTGGTCTTTGTTTTTTCGTCACGAGATTAGGAGAAGCCGAGGAGGGAGAGGAGGCGAAAGGAGGGCGCCGATCGACGTGGGAGGAGGCACACTCTGACCCTGTTTGGACGGGATGCGAGCATCTACTAGAGATGGTTTTCCTTCCCCGGAAGACAGGGCGGTGACCAGACGGTCCACACGGCCGGCTGGATTTGTGTATAGCACCATACCAACAAGACTTTTTCTAACACTTGGTCGCCCCTCATCGTGACTCTGCTTTTCTCGAACGGTCCTAGACTCGTCCGTGGTGGGTATCTGCTGGGCTTCTCGTTCTCGCCGAGCAGCTCTAGGTTATGATTCCGAAACTACACCTTGAACTCTGCAGCAGAAACATGGGCCCTGGTATTTGTGACCAGCATCCGACCAGCGAAGCATCCCCACCGCAAGTCTCGATCCAGATCGACAAGTCTCTCCATCTGAAGGTAGAAAAGAGCACTGCTCCGTCCCTACGATCCTATGGGCAGGGATGACACAGTGCATTCGAATCTAGGCCTTTCTCCCCCCCCGCCCCTGTAGGTATGCATATAGGTGTAACGTTTGGAGTGCAGCTTAGTCGTAGAGATCAACACAGCATAGAAACGCCTCGACCCTTCTCCCCCCCCTCTCCCCTCCGAAAGGTCGTCCCAGCATTGGTATGTAAGTACTTTATGTATTATGCGGGCGGCGAGGATCACTGGGGAAACGCGGGGTGGACTACTTAATCGAGACATCTAAAACAACTTGTGTTTCCTCGCCCCCACCACAGCACCCGCCGGGGAACCGGGGGAGCCTGGTCGAATGGTGAATGCTTCCGGCGTGTGTCCTCCGGCGTATGTCCTTCGGGCTACAGTATCTTGGTC
>FTLB01843436.1_pt1 | contig 11385 bp, 9 predicted proteins | sample 1658291 | NCBI WGS metagenome assembly FTLB01 (sample SAMEA3914812, study PRJEB12502) | metagenome | biome: forest; material: soil | place: Canada | collected 2011-07-07 | depth 0.1 m
ATCTGGTAGAGAAGCGTAGCTCCGGAATAGTCTCCCATGGTAGATTACCAGATTCTGACTCCGGACCTATAGCTCGCCGTGGTTTGCATGGTGTCTTATCAGACCCAGCCAGGGAGGATGCAGTCTCCTCTATCTCCATGCAACCTCGCTGCAGCTCCGAGGAGCCGGCCCTGGGCTGGGGACCGGCAGTCTGTGCTCGGCAAGTGTGGTTGGGTAGAACTCTGTCCCAGTGCCCAGTGGAACACCATGGCCCGAGGTGCGAGACAGCTGCATCCCTTTGCCAAGGAAGTGAGAGATATCTAATCCCCGCACCCCACCGATCAGACCCCTTGCTGAGCGGAGGGAGATAGTCTTTTATTGGCAAGTCACTGCCACAATAACAGCATCATGTAAGGGATTTGAGAAAGGCAATCTGAGGAATCTTGGTTGCCTGTGAGCCTTCCCAAGCGAAATCGGGCGGGGGACGGCTCCAGCGGAGCACAATCTCGTTATCTTGCGCCAGCCTGGCCAGGTCGGCTCCCGGCTCTGCGGGGCGAGAGTCGGATCCCGGTTCCACGAATCTGGGCGTTGTGGTCCTTCAGTGAGTGATAGTGAAATGATGAAATTCCTTGGCAATTGGGTAATGATTATCTTGCTTGACCTTATCTACCAAGCCCTCGACCTCTGCATCCCTCCCGATACCTTCCTCCGGAGCGTTGTGGCTGATGCACGGAGCTGTTTTTTGCTTACCCGGTTTCGGCAGCTCCCGGCCGGCGCAACAGGAGGCCCAGGAACTACTTGGTAAGGGCTAAGGTACAGTATTGCAGATCGGAGCATGAACCCCCGTTCGGTGAAGTTGTGGACTTTTTTTCCGTATCGGGACAAGAGCCAGATGCGGGAAAGCACGGCACTCTTGCATTCGCGAGCGCTCGATCTATTGAGCATCTTATCGTATTGCTCATCTAATCTGGATGGGCAACTGTTAACGACTCATTATCCCGGAGCTAGATTGATGTAGCGCGCAGAGGAAATTGAGGGCGTTAGGCTTGGATATTTGTGGAAAAGTGCCTCGGCAACTTTGGCTCTCGATCTAATTATCACTTACACCTTGGTCTGTCGTGTAGTGGCCCGTTGCAACTCTAACGGTAACGCTGCTCATTGGACAGGATTGATTTACATTTACACCTACTTCTATATTCCTAATATGATCTTGGACCTAGACGCCTTTGGACTACCTATTCTATCGCATATCTGGGGAATAACTCTACGTGAAGATGACGTTAAGAATTGCCCTTCAATAGGTTCCTGGTACATTGGCATTGTACATGATTGAGCTACCGGACCAAGATAGCTTTGACCAGCAACATGTCAACTTCAATTGCTAAATGCCTACCGTACATCAGGATCTTGATATTATCCATCTCATATTTGCGCTAAGACATACCTAGATTTGACAAACGGAGTCAGATTGCTTGTTATCATTTGTGAAAGGGTGGCTTTGTGTCCGCGGTGCTACGCAAGACCTGCGTTTCTGGGAGAAGCCACGATCTGCTCGTCGACAAATGCCAAATAAAAGTAAAAAGTGCTTCGAGCAAGAGATATGAAACTGCAGAAATGGCCAATGCCGGAAGTCTCGATCGTGAAAGGAAACTGCGACGCAGAAAGTATACAGAGAATGAGAGATTTATGATCCGCGTGGTTCTCACTCTTACGAATCTAAGCCCTCTCATACACGATACCTCCTCAATCCTCTTTGCGAAAATCCTAGAACTCTCAAGATGAACCTTTTGGTCCTTATCCTGCACATGGTCAGCCTCGTCGCAGCTCACAGGCTGCCGATTATCAAGGCGGCGGACGGCTTGAACTCCACGCTTCCGACTCCGCAGAGTACCTCTCACCCAGCCCATGCTACGCCTCCTCTCCCGAGTTTGTCACATCACAAGCCGATAACTCCTCCTCTTCCAAGCCTATCACGCTCGCACCCGATAATCCCGCCGCTTCCGAGCTCGCTTGAATACGGTCACGGTCCTCTAACTCCTCCGCTCCCCAATGGCACCGCTTCCTCCCCGAAAGCACCTCCATCCACGAGCTCTGCTACACTCATCACCGACACTGTCGTGTGGTCCACTCTGCCGATCTCCCAGCTCTCTGGCGACCCGTACTGCGTCAATGCAGCCGATCCGGACAACGGAATTGGAAATCACTGCATATGCAAGAATGGGGTGACGCTGTCGAATATTCCGTGGACCGGCGGAGCCAACGGCAATTGGTCTAATTGTAAGCGATTCTTGTGTTTAGTCTTGTTCACGACCTATGAGTCACGAGTTTCGATCCTTGACATATCCTCTCTTTCCTTTTTACGTCTAGGGCCTAAGTTGACAAGCTTCTGGTAATTTAGATCAGCCTTGCGCGTACACGACTGTGGTAGTGAACGCCTCTTCGCCCGTCACTCCCTATCCGCAGTAAACTCGGAGAAGCTCCCAAGCAGCCAGAGTTTGAGAGTTGAAAAGGGTATGCTTTAGCACCTGGTGCTTCGGATATCGGCAACAATCTTTCTCTTGTCGCTAGAGTATCCAGACCATATGGCGGTGGAAAGTAAGGACTGCTAGAATTCGGACATGGCAATCCGGCGTGAGAGGGTTCTAAAGGGAGAGTAGAATCAGCTGAGAGAGAGCGAAGCACTGTGGTTCTTCTCGATTTTACATTGTTTAGCTCGAAAAGAATTGTTACCAGAGATCTTTGTTACTCATCAAGAACCCCAAGTTAAAATGAAATTTCTCAATCCAATTACCAGCAACCTAGCATTCGTTTTGGTATATCCATCATCCCACCAATCGGTCGCCATTCCCACCTCATCCCCGCCTCATCCCACCTTACGCTCAAAACATCCCTCACTGTGGGTATCAAAGTGCGTATCTAAAGAACAAGTTTTGCTTGTCCGTCAAATCCTTGAAGGCTAGCTGGTCACGCTCAGCTTCGTCGAGATCGAGCTGGTCCCGTCGGTTGTTCTCCCGCTGGAGGAGGAAATACAGCACCGAGGTGGACAGGATGGTGATGCAGTAGCTGCCAAAGGCTTAGTGTGTTTCGTTCCGAAATCCCGGGTTGCAACGTACCATATGATTAATCCCGTCCAAAGCATGGGGTAATGCTGGGCCTTGGTTTGGGACTTGACCAGCTGCGGGCCGACGATGTTGCCGACCGTGTATCCGACGAACACCGCGGCCGCCATGAAGCTCTTCTTGGTCTCGCCCGTGACGTTAGCGGCGCCCAAGGCCACGGTCAAGCTTACGACGGGCCCAAAGAATCCCAGGATCGAATACCCGACCACGGGCGCGGCAGGTCGATAGCCCCATTGGGACTTCCAGATGATAACGAAGCCCGCAATGACAGGGAACGTGCACAGGATCAAGGTCAAGATCCGGATATTCTTGTACTTGGAGCACAACCAGCCGGTCAGGACAATGCCCACGCCCGAAATGGCCCCGAGAGGGAACTGGATCAGAATGCTCTGGAGGCTGGTGAAACCAAAAGTCGCCACGATGAGCGGCCCGAACCCGGACACGGCCCCGTTGACGGTATAGCTAGTTGTCACTTCCATCAGCACACGGTGTTTTGCCGCGCATACTCGTGAGGGTCGGTGATATTATACTCACGCAGAAGCCATCGTCAGGAACACGAGCCATACTTTGGCGTCGAGGGCGGCCTCCAGGATCTGGTTCACCCGGATCGTCTGGTTGCGAATGCCCGTCTGGCCGTACTTGAGCCTCTTTACGGCGACGACGCGCTCCTCGGGCTTGAGGAACCATGCGGTCTGTGGCGAGTTGGGGATGAAGAGGCACCATATCGCGAAGAGAAAGGTCAGAATTCCCGCGAAGATGTAAATGTACTGCCAGCTGGCCAGCTTGCCGCCGTGGATCTGGGCGAAGCCGTAGTTGAAGGCGCCGCCGATGATGGTAAACCACCCGCTGCCGGAGAACCACCAGCTCTGACGGAGCGCTTGCTCCTGCTGCGTGTAGTACCCGCTGACGATGGTCATGAAGGCGGTGGGGATCAGGGACTCAGTAAAGCCTAGGAACAATCTTAGTGGGCGGCTAAAAAAAAGTACAGCGGGAAACGCGCCGCGGGATGCAAGCCTACCGAGAAAGAAACGTTGGACTAGCAAGCCCTGCCAGGTCGAAACTCCGGCCGTCGAGGCGCAGATGATGCCCCATAGCATGACAGCTGGCGCCAGGACACGGGGAAGATTAAAGTGCTGTAACAGGTAGGTGAGAGGGTATGATCCTACAAGCTGTCCGAAATAGAAGATGGAGGTGGCCCAACTGAGTCGCGATGTATCCGTGGTTGGCGGCGTGGTCGAGGTATCCGTAACAGAGAGCTGCAAATCCGTCGTCATTCCGAAGAGAGCAGCACTTCCCAAGATCGCCTGGAGACGCAGCCCGTTAGAAAAATCAAAAGTGTCCTTTCGGTGCAGCCGAGATGACTTACCTTGTCATAGTATACAAGTCCATATCCTGGGGCGTCTTTAGCATAACCATACTTCTCGAAGGACTCGTCAGCACGAGCCAGAGGAGGCAGATTCAGTTACCAATGACCATAGCCGGCATCAAAAACCAGTCAATCTTCCGTAGGACTCTTCGCGCCACTTCAGGGTCTATCGATCCGCCATCTGCGAGTGCCAATTCCAATACCGGCGGGACATCGTGCTCGTGCGCATCCTGCTGAACGATCGGCTCACCGGTCTTCTCAGATTTATCTTGCAAGCCAACGGAATCCGGGCCGTGGCTCTGAGGCGCCGACATCTTGAAATCCAAACTGCGAGTCCAAACAAACCCAAATTCAATCACTGCATTCCCAAGTTTATCGGGGACGGGTCCGAGATTTTTGGGCCGGGATCGGGATTTTAGTGGCGATTATCGCGCACCGAAAAAGTTTTGACATTTGTTGGGGTACCAGCGGTTTTCTACGGTCTATCGGCGTATACGTATGTAGTGTATATTTGACAGCTCCGATCCGGCGCCATGGTACCGGGGGGGGTGTGGATTGACTGATCAGTTTGCGGTATGGTATCATCACAACTTGTGGATAGATATTCCCGTGTTGCGCCCTCATTGGACAGACAAGCTTTCTGAAGCTTCCACAAGGGTACATCTCGTTCAGAGTTGTATGCAGGGTTCCCAACATGATGTGTCGGCTCTTCTCTTGACTGCTTTTATTGACCATCATCACGATATTGCCATGGCGAAGGTAGTTTAACAAATGGGTAGTAAGAGATGTCTTCGACTCCAACCACTAGTTTGGTGGGTTCTATTGTCTCAGCATCTAGTGTTCCAGCTACCTTAATTATGTGCTTTTGTCTCATTGAAGAGAGAGCGGAGACCGTAGGAAGACGTTGAGAACAAGCGAGAGGGCCCGGGATCTAGTCTATCAGCCAAACTATGTAGTGTTGGTTAAAGCCGAGCTGACTCGAGCTAAATTAACCGAGCCAAAATTGACCTATGGTCTGGAAGCGATGTGAATATGAATTGTGACGTTTCAAGTAATTATTTGTTTAAATTAGTGTGTCAGTCATTCACATGCTTGCGGTCCTCGTAGCAGAGTTCTCTGTATCTTGACAAAGATCACACGGAAGATCGAGCTTGTCAAATGGCTCAGAAGTAATTTCTTAGATTCCCTTTAGTTGCAATATGTGTTTCCAGTGTAACAGGTGTACAATACATGTTTACGAAGTACTAAAGTATACTTCTTGCTGAGCTTCCCAGGTACCGACCAGCATTACCGCGCTTCTCGCGGGACCAGAGTAGCGGCAAGCTGAGCGGCAGAGCTGACTAGACCTCATCCACTCCAACGGGGAACAACCCATCGTTGGTTAAACAAACAAACTTAAGAACCGTCGAGTTCAATTTCCTGAGAGTTAAAGGACAGGAGAAGCCGGTGCTCCTATATTACGTGAAGCACCGTAGCAAAATAAATACAGGCAGCATAATCAGGACATGCTAGATGTTTGCCAAGACGGCGGCGCCACCAAACAGAGCGGCGACGCCAACAGCTCCGGTCTTCATCGGTGCCGCAAGAGCACTGCTGGACGACGAGTGGGCGGCCGTGGCCACGGGCGCTGTGGTGGTTGCCGGCGGCACGCCAGAAGTAAAAGGGACCCCAGTTGCGCTGCTGGCACCGGAGAACGCTGGACCCTGGGTGGAAGCAGTCGGGTTTGGCGTGGCGGTGCTGTTCAGGGGATTCAGGACGCTGGACATATCGGTATTAGCGACGCGGTATTTCAATGGATAGTATCATATCAAATGTGGTATAGCGAATGTGCCCCGCTCGGCACATGACAAAAATTCCAATACTCACTTGTTGATAACATGAACCACGCCGTTGTCGACGAGCACATCCGGCTGGACGACCTTGGCACTATTGACGAACACCTCTCCATCAATGACGGTCAGGTGTAGGTCAGCCCCGTTCAGCGCCTTGACAGTGCTGTTGGTAATGTCTGTACTGTAGAGGACGTTTCCCTGTACAACGTGGTAGTCAAGGATCGTCTCCAGTTGCATCATGGTCAAGTTGGCAACGAGATTGCCGATGCTGGAAAAGGCACCATTATCAGGCGCAAAGATGGTGAGATCCTTTTGACTGGAGATATTTTGGGCAAGATTGGTCTGATTCAACGCTCCTTCAAGGGCAGTGAGGTTTGCTGCGATCAGAGTTGATGCGTCATCACCAGGGATAGTGAGAACGCGATCAATGATGTGGATCGTGCCGCCAGTGAAATTGACATTCTTTACGAGGGCATTGGTCAGAGTCTCCCGGTACGGACATGAAGAGCAGAGTGCACAGGGAAGCTTACCGCGCTTGTCACAGTGGAGTTCTCCCCGAGTCCGGAGAACAACGTGACATTGCCATTCTTGAGTACCCCTTCGACAACCTGACCATCCGTGACGTTGGCGAATGTCTGGTTAGTGAGTAAGGTATGAATGAACGTCGACGTGTTCGTGAAGTTGGAGGCGAAATAGGTGCCATTGAGGACATGATAGCTGAGGAGGGCCGCTAGACTGTCGGGAGTAATGGGAGCATTGGAGCTAGAGTTAACGAATGTTGCCAAGGCATTATTATCCGGTGCCAGAATTGTTACATTGCTGACGGTGCTCAGAGTCTGGACGATACTGGGGGCGCTGGATAGCAGAGCAATGAGACTAGAAAGGCTTGCGTTCTGGGAGTTGAGAGCATCGGTCAAGGTGGTGCTGTTGGACTGAGCGGCGATGCCACCGACCAGAGTAAAGGGGACAATGCGTCCTAGCTTCATGGCGTCTCACGGCTGGCTTACGGTTTCCAAAAGGCAAATAGAGGGTAGGAATTATGATCAAACAAGCCGTATATGGTTCGACTGACATGTATATTATATCCTGCATGAAGTTCCACCATACCCCGAGTCTCCGAAATCTTGCTGGGTCCCCGCCGAGGCGATAGTCTCAACTTGGCACGGGAACATGGCCAAACTATTCGGCAAATAATCGATGATGACTTCAGACTGGACACTCCTCTGCCGTCCGATCCTCACAAATCTTGCTTGCTGGCAATCGGGCGTCCAATCCGATAGGCGCAGCTCCAGGGATAGCCCGATGTAGTGCGAAGAATGGGGATTATGCCAGTCTATTGTAGCGATCAAGTCGGGGAGGTGACATGCCACTGCGTGCGTAGCGTCGTGGCAGCCAAGCAGGCCAAGCCAACATACCATCACCCTGATGAAGTCAAGAATTTAGGGGCGATCTAGATGTCCCGTAGTGCTGGCCGTGATCGCCGCCAGGGAGTCAATGGGGATCGATCGGATAGAAGGGATTAAGTCGATTACCTAACTGAAACTTGTTCACTGGTGCGTTTGAGACGATCCTTCGGTTGCGCCACCGTGGCTTGCGTGGCTGGCGCATAGGTCAAGTTCTTGGTCAGAACGTGCTCTATATCACGTCGCGACATTATGACGCGTTGAACCGATTTTGGGACTCCTATCTTGTTGTCAATTGGCGCAAACGGCGCCCTATGTCTTGTTCTGGACCCTCATTAAATAGCTAGAAGGTCCTTATTCCTGAGAATTGCCTAGTCTTGCTCCCGTCCTATCATTGGCTACACAGCAAGTTTCAGCATGTAAGTACTGTAACTATGCAGAAATCTGATTAGGGAGGTTCTTCACAATCAAGCAAATTGGTATTTTTATATCAACCTCTTGGTGTGTTATAAATGCGAGGAAATTCTTTAGATAAGTGCCACTTCGCGCCCGACTGAATCGACTCCTCCTCTGCAACCTCGCCAGAACTGATAGCTTTCTTCTGAGAGACCATCGCCCATTTCATTCCGTAGAGAAGGCGCTGAGCTGTGAGCAGAGAGGAGATTCCCCCAATTCATGATGAGCTAATCGTTTTCGCAAATCATATCACTATCAAAAATGACTGGGCTACTAAAGAGTGTTTTACTGAGTCTGAATAGGTGACATGACGATACCTGAGCAATGCATACTGCCACACAACTTTACTCGACATCTCATTGGTACTCCCCACAGCCGACGGCACAGATCTCCTGCATGCAATAAGAAAGACCGCTATTGCATCAACAGCATAACAAGTTCCCAGGCCGCATGTTTCAGCCCAAGATACCGGCATGTGTGCTTAAATGGCCCACAGAGGGGTATTCGAAAGTTAAATCTCAGATGTTGGCGTAAGCCCCCGCTCAAACCCCGATGTCTCATGTCCATCAACGTCGACCTTCTTTACTTCTGCGTCCATCATTAGACACGTCATTGAACGACTACAGTATCAACTCATTTAAGCACGTCGCGGCTATGGCAGTATTTCCCGTTACGGAAGGCCAGATTGACTTCGACGCACCGGGGACGAGCAAACGATGCAAGACCTGGTATAAGATCGTTGGCAGCCTGGAGCCCTCTTCTACCCCCTTGATTGCACTACACGGTGGACCAGGTGCCGGCCACAAATATCTGTCACCCCTTACGGACCTCTACAAGCAAGGTGGAATCCCCATCATTTTCTACGACCAAGTCGGCTGCGGCCGATCTACACATCTGCAGGAGCATATGGGTGATGAATCGTTCTGGACTTTCGACCTCTTCTTCAAAGAGCTAGACAATCTAATCGACCATTTCCACTTGCGTGAGACCGGATTCTATATCCTGGGTCAGAGCTGGGGCGGAATCCTCGGCGGCGCCTACGCCTCGCGCCGTCCGAAGGGTCTGCGAAAGCTCATTTTAGCGAGCGGACCGTCGAGCATTCCCCTGTACATGGAAGGGTGCCAGGCTCTCCTTAGCGAACTACCCCCGGACGTTCGGAAGACACTGGAGGATTGCGAGCGTCGGGGAGACTATGAGAGTGAGGAATTTGAAAAAGCCGCTGCTGTCTTCTACGGACGCCACGTATGCCGACTCGAACCCTACCCGGACGACGTCCTAGCCGCCTTCAAGAATCTAAAGGAGGATCCGACATCGTATCTTACTATGTAAAGAAACCATCTTGCACGGTCAATGTTACATAAGCTGATGCGTACAACAGGCAGGGCCCATCGGAGTTCACCATTACGGGTTCCTTGAAAACCTGGGAAGGATGGCCAGACGCGAAGAATATCGAGGTTCCGACACTACTGCTCAATGGTAAACACGATGAGGTGACAGACCTTAGCATCGAGCCGTGGTTTAAGAGCATTCCTGATGTGAAGTGGATCACCCTGGAGAACTCGAGCCACATGGCACACTTTGAAGAACGGCAGCGGTATATGGAAATCTGTAGTACTTTCCTTTCCAAGTCCCCGTAGAGCTGCTCTGCTTATTTAATCTGCATTGCCAAAGTCAGACTCAGTATACTAGGTTTAAGATATTGCCTGCTTTTTTTATCAGAGTTAGCTATGGATTCTAGGATCGAGAACCTAGGTACATAGTCTCACTGTAGTCAGACTAAGCTCTGAACTGATGGAACGGTATCAACTAACTGACTAGCAATCAAACCAGCAGTCAACTTGTCGTTGCTGTTGCCATGTATCGTCAGCTTAGTTGTCGCAAATCTCCCGGGATACCTCACCATATTCGTGCCCGGAAGGAAGTCGTCCGGATTAGGCTACCAGTCTTGTACCAGGTATCCTATAAATACCACGCCGATATTGCGCAAACACAAGAAAGGAGAAATTTGCTCCCTACATAATGGTATTGTTGTAGGGGCTGTTACATCCAATATCTACAATATTCTGATAACAAACCCAAGAGTTCCTCGCTTCTATTAATTAGACCAGGTTGTTGGGTTACTACTAAATAGACCGGCAACATGTAGTGTAAGGGCCACTTCTGGGTGCATTTATTAACACAATGGTATTATGCTACTAACGCATATAGTCACTGCCGTCTTCTGCTGCTATTGTTATACTTCTCTCGGTGTTTTTGCCCCTCTCTTGCATAGAAAGTGTTGGTAGTCATGCGATGACCTAGTTTTGCAACCCAATCACCGTTCATCATTACTCCCTCGGAGGATCGGGGACATCTAAATTATTCCGGTGACTCAACTTCAATTCCAGTGGCTCGAGTTCAAATCACTCCAATCCTCATATAAGATTGGCTTGGTTATCTTAAGCAAGAGTAACAAACCTCAGCTCATTCGCATCCCTATTCACGTAGCTAGTGGTTTAATTATCCCGCTGTTACTCGATATCGTACGCTCATATTATGTGCTACTTATTTCAATCACTTCTTTGCCTCAGGCGGAGCCGCTCTCGGCCGAAGCCCATCTCAGACATACAGACCAGCCCGTCCGACCCGTTACATAACTCTAATGGCCCCAACAGCCATCTCCGCCGTATGCATGGGTAGATGGCCTCGAGGGCTGCTACGCTAGTTCATGGACTGGTGTGCTACAACAGGAAAACTTTCGCGGAGCTGAAGCAAGGGCGAGGGACGGAAGGCGGATGCTCTGTACCTGGCTGGGTTTCCTCTTTTGCGATATAGATCGGATCCAAGCCTTGAAGCAGACTGATCTCTGCAAGGATCTTCAGACAGGATTCCTGCTCGCCAAGTAAGCTGTTGTCCAGTGAGCTTTTCTTAAAGCAAGCTGAAATTAGTTGACGGGCCAGAGAGGTGCGGGCCTTGCACGAAGTTTCCCCACGGTCCTACCTACCTACCTACTTAAGATAGATGTAGCAAGTGGATATATTTCAGTTAATGCCGAGTAAGGAGTGTTGCCATCAAGAACATATGTTCAGGTTTTCTAATTGGGCTAACCAAGTTGAATGCTCATGGATTCAGATTCAGACACAAATGCACATACATTCACAGCTGCATATATAAAGTTGTAGGGCTTTGTGTTAGCATCCGTGCAGCTGCTGGAGTAACCAGTAGAGTGCGGGGAATACTCTATACTAAAC
>FTLB01002179.1_pt3 | contig 11380 bp, 9 predicted proteins | sample 1658291 | NCBI WGS metagenome assembly FTLB01 (sample SAMEA3914812, study PRJEB12502) | metagenome | biome: forest; material: soil | place: Canada | collected 2011-07-07 | depth 0.1 m
CAACTTGCGAAGCATCAAGGTTCCCACCCGCCCCCGGCGATGCCACAGTACCCTGGTAGTCCTGGTCCTGTCCAAGCCCGTATGTCTCCGCACCAGCCAGGTTATGCCAACCTGCCTCAAGCACCTCCGCCCAACCACCGATACTCGCAGGGCTACCCGCAAGGCTTCCCCCAGCATCAACAAATGCATGCGCAGCCGATGCAGCAGCACGCGCCGCCGCCCCAGCATGCACAACATCCTCAGCATGCCCAGCATCATGCCCCAAGTCCTGGCTACGTACCATATGCGAATGGTGGCCAGATGCCACGGACCGTGTCCCCACAAATACCTGCGGCTCATCCGTACGCTCAGCAAGCGCAGATGCAGCAGATTCCGCAACAGCACCCACAACAACTCCCGCACCAGCATCCACAACAACAACAACATCAACAACCACAACCGCAACATCTGCAGCAGCACCAAGGACTACCGCAGCAGCATGTCCAGCATCAACAACATCAACAACATCAACAGCACATACAACATCAGCAGCAGCAGCAGCAGCAGCAACACCAGCAGCATAATCCGCGGCCACCCTATGGTAGCCCTGGACAAGGTGTGATGCCCAGCCCCGTGCAACGTCATTACAATCCCCCTGGAGGTTTGCCACCGGGTGTTAACGCTGGATTAACAGGGTATCACACTGTTATGCCAGAAGTTCAACAGCGTCAGGTGATGGAGCAGGCCCGGGCTCGGCTGGGGGCCCAACAGTCAGCCACCGGTCATATGGGTAAGGTGGCCCAAGGCGAAATCGCTGGTCTGGCGGGCATTGGACTCGGCGGGCCAGTGGACATCAACAAGCTTGCCGCGCAGAGAGCGATGCAAGCCGGTAGTGGTATTCCGGGGCAGGGCCGTCCCCCCATGCCAAGCCCCGTCAATGGCGGGCCGCAAGCTCCACCACCGGTGCCGAGCCCGCTTTCTGCTCACGGAAGTAGTGCAAGTCCAGTTCCCGGCGGAGGGTTTCAACCTCCCCACGTCTGATCGACTCCGCTTGAAGTCTGGTCTAGCGGCCGGTCTCGAGCGGTAGAGATTTGGTCTTGTTAAACGAAAACAAAAATGGGCTAGATTTCTTCTACCTACGAATGGTCAGGCGAGACCATCGCAAACATGGCAAGAGGTTTTATTTGGCAGTCAAACTATATGTACAATTACCACGGGAGGGGGAAAGACAAATGGCAATGGAAAAAAAAATCGTTTTCTCAGCAGGGGGCATACAGTCGCTTTCTTCGCTGCAGAGTGCGAAGACCGATGGAAATACTCGCGTGAGACGAGCAGAGGGAGCAGACGGAGTCGGAGTGGAGGAAAGTCAGTATGTCGGTAGGTGCTTGGTTGATTTAAGTGTGTTGTCCTGTCAACCCTCGAAGTGTCTGTGTATAGAATATCTACACTGGTTCGTCTGTAAGGCGTACGTACTAGCCTGAAAGTGATGCGTCCCCGTAAACAATCTGATACGGTACTTGAATCTTTAAGGCAAGTGTGCTTAGCCAATATCACGCATGAGGTAGGTGTCCCAACACACTACTCTGGGTTTGTCTCAAATTGGCCTTTTTTTCGGTCGAGAGGAAATCGATAATATCTACGCCGAAGGGCAACGATCCAGGAAAAAGGTTTTTATACATTTCATGCTACAGAGTTGGGTATCATTTTTCTTTCTTCCTCCTCCGTTTCTCTTCGCTTGGTAGTTGCTATGCGCACATCTCTTGCATACCTTAGTCATTAGACATTCATAGTGCGAAGGAAGGCGTCGCACGGTAGGGTCGCCGGCCTTGTTGGACCACCAACTCCTCCTTTTGTCTAGTCTCGCCACTCTCATGTTTGTCTATCTTCTACCTCCCGCCCTTTCGGTCTGGCTGTGCCTGCGCCTGTGCGGTCTCTATCTTCTCCACCACGGCTCTCATCTTTCGGAGCTCGCTCAAGACTTCCTCGGTCTGGTCGCCGGGGCGGCCTTCTCGGTACTCCATGAAGACGCGCCGCAGCTCGAAGCCGACCTCGACGGCGATGAGGATGATGATGATCCACTCGAGGCGCGTGCTGTGGTTCTCGCTGGCCATCTTCTCGGTGGTGTTGAGCACCTCGTGGGCCATGTTGACGACCTCCTGCGCGTACGTCATCTTGTCGTTGAGCGTCTTGATGCGGATGCCCACGTCCAGGGCCTTGCCGATCTTGTCGTAGTACGTCTCGAGCTTGAGCTCGCTGTCCCAGAACAGGTCCGGCAGGGAGTCGGTCAGGTCGTTGTAGTGGTTCAGCTGGGACCGCAGGTTCAGCAGCTCGCCCGTCTTCTGGAGGATCAGCTCGCGCGACAGCGGGAAGCGCAACCCCTGCGACAGCTGGTCCGGGATGTGCCGCGTGCTCTCGAGGTAGCGCGTCAGCGAGTCCTCGAGCACCGCCAGCTTGGTGCTGCGCGCCAACCCCGACGAGAAGGCGATCTTGGCCAGCGTGGTGTCCAAGCGGTCGCCGTCCGCGGTCTCGCGGAGGGTCCCGAGCGTGACCACATCGCCCGTGACAGAGCTCTGTTCCTGCGTGGGGTCCACGATGTATTCCATATCCTCCACCTCCTTCGAGTCCACGAAGGGGCCGTCCGCCGCGGGCAGTAGGTGCCGGGTGGCGAGGGTGTTGGCGACGTCAGGCGCCAGGGACCAGGTCACGACGGTGCCGGACGGGAAGACAAAGATGTCGCCCGAGTTGAGACCGCGCGCGTGCACAACCTCGTGGATCTCGAACCCGGTACCGTCTGGATCGAGCAAGAAGTTGTGGCTCTGCAGGATGTCGGCTACGGCGTCCATGTCGAAGGATTCCGCCACACACACCGCGCTGATGGCGGAGCTGCCGTCGGACTCGACGGCCTCGACGACGCCCGGCCCCCCGGCAGGACCCTTTGCGGGCACGCCCTTCTGTGCGACAATGGCAACACGGTGAAGCGAGCTCTTCAGTGGCGGTTTGCGTCGCTTAGCTGGCGCACTGTTCCTGCCGTCTCTGCCATCGCTCCTCCCGTCCGCCTTCCCTCTCGGAAGTTCGCTACTGTGTGTATGAGGGTCGCTCCCGTCTTGCTGGAGAAGCACGTTGGAGGTGAAAAAGTTCCGCCTTCGGGGCAGATGAGCGGCAACTGTCCGGTGGAAGTTCCGAGCGGAGGGGCGGGTGAAGGGCTTCGAGGTCGGCAGGGGGGGGTATGTGTGAAGGCATCGAGTTGCCTGGGCCAACCTCGCGACAGAGGACTTCATACTGCTGACTCTTGAGGCGCGGAAGGACCGCAAGGGGTTAAGAATGGAGATTACCGCGACTCGTCGTCGGTTGTCTAATGACAACTCTGCAGGGGGGGTGCGATGTCAAAAGCCCACTCGCTCGAAGGCATTGGCACCATGTGAGAGCTACAGTATCCTCGTTTGCCAATGAGTTCCTGGCTCCGTGCTTTGAGGTCCCACGCTAAATTTCTCAAATTCTGCCGGGGCTCTCCGCCTCAGCACCTAGTACCGCTCAACGTCACTCTAACGAACTAAGGTAAGGTAAGGCAAGATAGGTAGGTAGAAATCGTAAAGACGACTGGTCGGAGCGACAAATTAGAATAAAAATATTGACGTTTTTCCTCCTTCCCGCTAGTGCCAGAGCACAGCTTCTCTTTTCCTGTCCAGCCCACCGCCTCCTTGTATTGTACCTGCCCAAAGGTGCACTTTGTTTGACAAGACTCTCTCTAATATGGAGGGAAATTAAGCCCAAGCGAGGGAGCCCGTAGGACATGATATGCATGATACCAATAGGAAAGGTTTTGGAGATTCCTATCAGGAGAGGAATAACCCAACGTTGTGTTCAGCTACAGATCGGAGCACCGGGCTACCTATGTCTCTGTCTGGGCTAAAAGCTGAAAGTCGGGGGCTTATTAACAGGCCGAGGACTGAAATCATGGGAGAAGAAGACGAGGCAAGTTTGGCATCGCCATCACCACCGTCCATCGTCGTTGGTAACGAATAAAACGACGCCAAAATGCTAAACAATTTATACCAAGCAGGGCCGCAGCAACTATTACCGCAATCATCGCCCGCAACCCACAGGTTTGAAAGCAAAAATCACATGGGCTTAGTCGAGGGAGGCTTAGGCGGCTCAGGTAGGCCTTTGTTTCTCGGAAATTTACAGGCTAGCATATGCCTATATTGTAATCCATCGCGTGATGGGCTCGATGGGATCGAAACGGTGGCAACGTCGAGAGCGATCTCATGTAGAACCCCCACCCTTCGGGTACCTTAACGGCGATAATCCCGATTGTTTTCCAGATCCTCTAGAATACCAGCCTTGCCAGCCTCTGGGGCGGCTCAAGGGACCATCTACAGTAGTTGGGGAGCACTGGGAGTAGTGTGACGGGGTGCGCCGGTGCGACGGTTCATGACGTAGGAGTAGTTCATCAGCTCGCGTCATTGGCCTATGGCCAAGGACCATACCGCACTGATCGGCGACTTACTATTGATTGTCGGCCAGAGCCGCCATCCTGACTGAGATCGCCAGACCAGAGGATTCGATGCTCCAGAAACCCTCTAGCAAGGATTGGTCTCGGAGTCGGGCAGTACCTTAGGAGCCTGGGAGCTTAGCAAAGCCTCACGAGCTTAGATATGGGAGACTACCCCGATAGCAGGTGAGTAAACCCTACCACCCTACGTTGTTCGACTCTTCGTTGATGCGAAGCAAGCGGACCAGCTTAGTTCACAAGCTCTCTGGAGATTCCTACGTCAGCCTGAGATGCCAAGGAATTGGTTCGGCTTCAGTGTTGGGCCCCCAACCTGCTTCCACGCATCAAAACACCCCTTCGAGCAGCGGGATGTGGAGTATCAAGACCCTTCATGCAGCAGCGGCGGTACCTGAGACATGACTGGACGTTGGCGAGAATCTATTTCGTTTTGTGGCTGCCGACTCTACTGCGCACTCTCCGCACCTCCAACCTGGCCGAGCCTGGGAAGAGCCACAAAGAGGGGAAAGGAATACGGAAAACTGCCTACCTTGGCAAGCTTGGTTGTATAGGTAGTCTTGTTAGCCTGATGTGTAGCTGCTCCGATTCCCCTCATGCAATGTGCCCCGCCATTCTGCACGCTGAGAACATTCTTCCAAGTTTTTGCTTCTTCTATTGGGATGCCAGTGACTGTCTTGGTTTAGTAGAAACGAACCTTGCCAACCAAATGAAAAATAGAACCCGTTCACGATTTTGGACGACCGGGGCCGCTCTCCCATTCGAATCCCACCGAAAGCGGAGTCTGCCCGTTCGTGCTCTCGTCCGGGTCGTTATTGGTCTTTCAGACAGAGCAAGAAGCAATCAGTTTCAGCCGATGCCAGCCCAAGAGCCAGATCTGAGCAGCCTGGGCAGTGACCAGGGGGAAGCCCGCACCCGGAGTCTCGTCCTAAAAAGAACCGTCCCGCGTGTCGTGTGGTGCGTGTCAAAGTCTCGTCAGGGTTGCGCGACTCAGCGCGAGTGCTTTGCTGCCTCGCTACGGGTTCGCATCACAGACAGGGAAAAGAAGGGTCGCTGGGCAGATTATGACGTAGAAGTTACGGCATCCTATCCAGCCTGTCCACTAAACGCAGGCGGTTGTCAGAAATTCTAATAACACACCCCTCTGTGGTCGCCTCCACTTCGCAGCGCTCCACTTCTGGGGGCGTAGCAGGATCCGACCATATAGCCCCCTAACAGTTTGGAAGATCCAGGTTGCAGATGGGGTCAGTGAGGTCAGTGTGACCATAGCGCCACCCAGCCATTCCAGTGACTATTCTAGGGCACATCTTTAGTGACCGGTCAGTGTAAATTGCCCCCTCCCTTTCCCAATGTACCAATCGTGCCGATGCACCGATGGAAAAAATTTCATCGCGATCTGGATCAAATCAGAATTTATTCATTTTGCTGTAATTTGTAGGTATGTGCCAGAATGGGAGAGAAATAGCATGGGCAGCATTTCTCTTGTTCGACCCTCCTACATGGTAGATATTGGAGCAAGTTCTCAAGGGCCGGCCGACCTGGGGCATCACAACGAGACAAGAGAAAGTTGATACAGCGGGCTGTCGATAGTTTCGGAGCAAGACTCAGAAGGTTAAGGCACCGTGGGCACGTCAGGTCTGAAAGGTCGGATGGTGGGGACGCCCAACCTGCATGGAGGGAGATAGAAAATAATCGAACGACATCCACCCCTAAATTGACCCCACGGGCGTACATACCATGAGAAAGGCCCAGGTATCTAAATAACAGGTGTACCTCTTGACCTGCCTTCAAATCATAAGGCAGATATACCTAGGTACGTGATGACGCTGGTATATAAAGCAGGAGTACATAGTCGGGAAGACACATGCCAGGCAATCATCGGCAGGTAAATGGATAATAGATAATAACATCTTCTCCTAAGTATGCACAAACTGCTACTTGTTGCCTCTCCCCAGTTCTTGAGGTTAAGGGGCTTGATATCCAAAGAAACCTTTCCAGCCTGCCAGCATGTCGGCCATTGGGAGGGCTGACGTACCCTCTGTTTGCGAGTGACTTCGGATTCCTTTTTAGCCAATGATCAGCAGGTCCCCAAGGACCCTGAAAGTCTCGATCCCCGTTGATTGAAAGCATTGACCCACCGACACAGAGATCGGTGAATTTACGTAGCATCTGGAAAGTGCTTGAAGGGGGACGACGGCCAGCCGAATGGCTTCAAGCAGGAGGGCGTGGGCAACAATGCTCTCCTCGGGGATCGAGATTGCTTCACCCCCCATCCCCAGCGGGTTTTTTTGCCCGATCAGATTTTGCTCCATCTCGTCTCGGCTTCGTTGGCAGCATCAATTTCTCGCTTCACAACCACAACATCCCATTTCGACGAACGCCTGGATTTTTTTGGTTTCAATCCACCCATTCAGCTTCAAATCGTGTAGTCGGCAGCAAAACAACAGAGTCGTCAGATCTCACCAAAACCACCCCCCGAAGCACCTGTACGCTCCAGCGCCACGCACCAACAACCTAAACATTCGCATACCCGTCCCGGCCTCTTCTCAACGGCCAGAATATCGATATAATATCACACTGGTCGATACGCTTTCATCATTCTTTTCTTTTTCTCCAGTGTTATAGGGCCAAATCATACGGGCGGGCGCCTTTGTCAAATCGAACGGTAAGTCCCTACCTATTTTGTGGTTATCCCAACCGAGAAATCCTCCCCTCCTTTCCGCTTCTTCTCGCCACCAGCAGCACCATTGGCTGGTAGCTCTTTCTTGATAGAAGTCTATATGTTTGCTCCCAGAGCATCGACGTATATGTATATGCATTTTACCAAAACACAAGGCTGTGCGGGTATCCGGTCCCTATTGTTCTTCCCTCACAGTTGCCAGAACCCGCGACCCCGGTGGGTGCCCTGGCTATGTGGGGAGGCAACGTCGTGGTTGGTTAGCTACGGTACCCTTCACATACCTTGTGTACATGAGTTGGTTGCCACAGAGCTCATCCCAACCTCTAGTACCTACCTAATTCCACTGGCAGTCCCGTCTCGGGATACTACCGCTATGCCGATGAGACTGACACGAGACTCGTAGTTTGCTATTCCTTAGGTAGCGCAAGAACGGCGCCTCTTCCCCCACAGCGTCGATCCGGCTGCAAAGCATAATCGCCAGCCCAGTTGTCGCAGTCGGTCCTCCTAGCGACCGCCATGTTGACCAAGCTGTGCTCTGGCTAGAGCGTTAGCAACGAAGCCCGGCGCCGACAGGCGAAAGGCAACAAAGAACAATGGCGGATTCCCAGAGAGAGACACACGGTGGCCATCCACCTGCGACAACCGATCGCGGGCATCCAATGCCACGCCGCTCCACACAAGACTCGTCAATAACCCTGCGCAACCACAGACAACCTCGCGCCTCGAATAATGCCGGAGGAGTCGATGGCCCAACCGCGGCAAAGCCGATCGCCTCCCCCCGGAGGAATTCTTCAGGCGACAGCCACGAAACCCTTCAGAGTGATGCTAAGAAATGGTTTGATCGCTCCAATCTCAACGCGAACGCCAGGTACGACGCGGTGTCGATGGACGTCGATTCTCCATTCTTCCAGAAGGAGACGGACTCGTCAAACGAGGAGCGGCCCCGGCCGTCTAATTATCCGTTTGTTCAGAGCTCGCGGCAGGGGCTACTCCGCCGCAGTACTGCCCAGAGCAGCAGCGCTGATGATTACCGGAGCGTCATCGATGACCTGACGGTGGAGAACAAGCGATTGAAGGAAGAGCTCAAAAGATACAGACAGTTCAGCCAGGATGTCATGAAGAAAGAGAAGCTGTTCGAGATCAAGGTTCATGGCTTGCCCAAGCGGAAGAAACGCGAGTTGGAGGCTACACTCCGCGATTTCGCCGCGAGCCTGGAGGGGTCCAGCGAAGCCACTTCCCAGCGCAGAAAATCTGGCCGGCACGGCAAGCCCGCCTACTACTCCGGCGAGTCCATGTCGAAACACGCCTCGTCTTCGTCATCCAACTCGCGCCCTGTCGGGGACTCAGCCTATGCGTCCATGTCGACTGGTACGAGCTCCAACGCTCCCACCTCGCACGGTAGACCTTCTTCCATTGTGCGGACGGAGTCATCGGGCGGTCACAAAGGCGTAAACCGCATTGCCGATACTCCAGACGGCCTGCTTCCGCACAGTACGGTAATGACCGATAAGGAAAGGAAGCAGATTGTGGTGAGGCGGCTGGAGCAGCTCTTTACCGGCCAGATCAGCGGCAGCAAGAAGGTGAACCGGGCTCGGTCCATGTCAGACATGGAAGTACCCGCAATCACGCAGCGGCCTGGCGATCCAGACCCCGAGGCCGCCCGCGAGGCCCAGATCCAACCCTCCGAGCTCGTGCAAAAGAAGCGACGATCTCACGACACCCTGTCCGCTTCGAATTCGAATGGCGATCAGACAGAATCGGGTGGTAATGGGAGCGGCAGCGGAGGTCGTAGCGGGGACCGCAGCGGGGGCGGCCGCAGCGGAAACCACACATCCCCCATGGGTGCCCCACCACCTGAGCAGCGGCCGACCCGACCCCGGGACTTGGATCCGGACCGGGTCCAGATACCGTCCGAGAATATGGAATACATCCGCCATCTGGGACTAGTCCCTCCGCAATTTATCGTTTCCAAGACGACCAACCATCAAGATGTGTCTCCTGACGCCGATGGCTGGGTCTATCTCAATCTTCTCTGCAACTTGGCACAACTTCACATGCTCAATGTAACACCAAGCTTTATCCGCTCCGCAGTGAACCAGCGAAGCACCAAGTTCCAGCTCTCTCCCGATGGCCGCAAGATCCGCTGGCGAGGCGGGTCCAATGGTACCGATTTTAGGGCGGACAGCAGCCAAGACAACTCTCGCGACAGCCATTCGAACGACAACACCGACGACTCTCAGAAGAGCGGCGGGCAGAACAAGCGACCGAAGCTCAAGCGCACCTCTTCAAGCACGGGCTCGAGTCTCGACCAACAGCTATCGAGTTCTGCCGAAGGGTTCCATTACAAGCCAATCTTCCCGCACCCATCGTCCCCAGCTGAGACGTCGCTGGAGGAGACAGGCTCACAAGAATCTGCGGTTGAAGACAGCAATATGGATAAGACGGGCAACTCAAGGTGGGGGTACAGCGGCTCCGGCTCGTCACCTCGGAAGAAGCGTCGGCGGGACGGCGCAATCATCTACTACAACGGCGCGCCGTTCTGCACAGACTTGTCCGGCGATGTAGGGGACATGTCACCTGCGACGTACATGACGTCCTCCGGGCCCCAGACCGATTCCTTCTCAGGCGAGGCTCGCCCCGAAGTCGGGCGGACCCTTTCGGGATCATCGCTCCCCATCCGACCTTTGAGTATCGACAAGTCCCGAAGTTCCTCTGTCTCGAAGATGGCAGGTCCGGAAGACATCATGCTCGATGACGTGAGCGAAGGCGGCGAAGAAGATTTCGAGTTCCCGTGGTGTGACCATCCCGAGCGCTTGGTGCTGCGGCCAATCGAGCCGCCGCTGGAGCCGTGTGGGCTCGGCGGTGTAATGCCGGAGGACCATTTCGCTGTCCTTGTTACCACTCGGCGAAGCATTCTCCACGGCGGAAGGGTAGGCGGACTGCCCCGTGCCTCCCGAACCACGTCAGAAGATCCTACCGATTCGATCGTGGGTCGGCTGTCTACCATGAGCACCTCGTCGCCGGGACCGCCGCGCGAGACACTTGTCTCAATCGAGTACCTGTCCGGTCGGCTAAGACGTCTGAGGCCGCTTCCGCTTCCACCGCCGGCGACGTTTTTCCCGCCTTTCAGCACCGATGCTAGCTCCGACAGCGACGGCTTCAGGTTGAGCTCGGACATGGAGGAAGGCTCGGGGCCTGGATCGGTATCCCAGAGTATGATATCGAAACAGGCGAATCCACACCTGTCGGATAATCCCTATCCGGACGACGAGTCCCTCTCTTCGAACGACGAGGAGGACGAGAACGACGAGGACAGCGATATCAAGGAACGGCTTCATCCATCCTCGGATGAATCATGGGCCAAGGGTCCTCAGAGCCCGGCAGCATCCGGCCACATAGCGAGCGGAAGTGAAGGAGGTCGCAGCTCGGAAGCAACCGCTGGAGGCGCTGCAAGTGGGTACAGTTCCTCGATGGAAGAGGACGAAAGCTGAGCAGGGTTTGAAACAGAGACCCATGGATGGCATCTCTGGTATTTTTTTTTATCTTCAAGAAGGATCTGAAAAGGGTACGTACGGCTTGGCATATGGAAATAAAGTGATACCAGTTTTCTTAGCTTTGGCACGACTTCTTTCGGGGGAGAGCACTTTACGCGTTGGGTGGTAGTGTTAATGAGCGAAACATTTGAGACCACGCAGTCGCCACACTCTCCAGTATTTCTTAGGCGCAAACGAACGGCCAAGCCTAGATCAAGCCGTCTCTTTTCTTTCGGGTCTCCCCCAAAATGAAAATTAAATAACAACTGAATGAAATAAAATAAAAATAAAAATAAAAATTAAAAGTATAGGGAAAGAAATAAGTAGAGTGAAACAGTAAATATCGATTTGAAGTCAGTACATTGCTTGTCTCATACAATTCTAGGCGCAAAGCCACGCTAAATGCTGGTAACAAGCTATGGTCTGCAGTATTATGGAGGAGTAAGCTTGCCCCGCCTACAAATCTATAATTTTTTGGAGAGCCCCTCGCTTCATCACCCACAGATAGTGAGAGCATTTGAAGCAGCAAAACAGCTTCTGCTCCCCAACCTCAGCTTGCCCTTCCGTCTGAAATGTGACAGGCCACAATGGCGACAAAAGCAAAAGAAGCAGCACCCGGGTAAGAAGAAATCGCTCGGATACGCCTCCCCCATGGCGCCTCCCCCCTCCCCCCCTTTCCAC
>FTLB01843242.1_pt1 | contig 11380 bp, 8 predicted proteins | sample 1658291 | NCBI WGS metagenome assembly FTLB01 (sample SAMEA3914812, study PRJEB12502) | metagenome | biome: forest; material: soil | place: Canada | collected 2011-07-07 | depth 0.1 m
CGAGCATGCGGGAGACTGTAGAGTACGTACGTACTTAGTACTGGAGGACTAATTTAGAAGCGAGCTGCAGCCGTTAAACAAGCGAAGCGGTCCTCAGTGCATCTTAGAACCATCCTTCTTGGACCTACTGAGGAAGCTTAACTGGTTACGGGAATTCAGCTAGGCGGGGCTTCTTCAGGACCCATAGGCACCAGGAACCGTTTTAGAATTAGCACATTGGCGCCGTTGATAAGAGCTAGACCGGCGTGACCAGGTTTCTGATCCTTCTAACCTAGCCATTTGCTTATTAAGGCAACATCTCCAAATATGCAAGAATTCCCACTCCTTCCAAGTTGCCGTGTAAGTGAGGTACAGTAGGGAGGGCAGTTACTCATGCCCAGTAGTAATTGGCCAATAATAGGTACTATCTTTTTCTCGCACACAGGTTTTACGCCTACCATCGTAGCTCTTCATAGTTGGCTGGTTGTATCAGATCATGCTTGCTAGTTGAAGCTTCACCTCATCCTCCTCCCTCTTGCGACAAGTCAGGGACAGCTGGATCAAGGCTGCAGCAGTGTAGATGAGTTTACCAATTTAGTTCAAATCTTGGGTTCGCAATTTTTTCATCATTTCCGAGGCGGGAAAGCAAATTCAAGATGAAAGATATCTATGATAGAAACAATTTCATGGCTGCAGGGTGTTGAGGATCGTGCGGTAGACTCCTGGCGCCACTGCAAAAGCCATATCGCACCCAGGTTCGGCCGGCCCCTGCAAAAGTTTGAACGCCCTGGCATATATAACCAGGCAAGGAGAATACGGTAATGTTCAAGCGAAATGATGAGTATGGTAGCTATTACTACCCTGACATCTGTGGTCCATCTTCACGATCAGGAGATGTACAGCCGCATTGAATAGTATCAAACTTGCACAAGACACTGCCTTAGCCCCCGGTCGGACCTAGCGCAATTGACTTGGATTTGCTCGTTCCGTCTATAATCTTAAATATCCTTCTATACGTGGAGAGCCAGAAGAGAGGACACTGGGGTCAGGGAGCTCTTTTATGGAGACTCCTGTGGCTCTTGAGGGAAGGATAAATACGAGCACAGCGTCCGAGTCAATGGCTCTAGAGTATTCTCTGTGAACGACAAGATGACAGGGACAATTTCATTCTTGTTTCGATGAGAACTGCGGGAACGTCTGAAGGAGTCCTCGGCAAGATCTTATCCTGCCGCCACGGAGAGCCATCGAGGTTTCGATACCAGATTTAAATTCTCGTACTTTCTTCATGGAGCCGATGTGAATGACTGACTTCCTACTCAATACCACAGCCAGGCTTCCAAATCCATACCTGCCTCCATTTTCACCCGAAAAACACGGTACAGAACACTCTACGATTACATTCCCTACTCGTGCCCCTCCTTCATCAGGCCATCTCGCAGTGACTCACAGGCAGCGTTTGGACCCAAAGAGGTTATTGGGACTATGATAGTGGAACGAGGCACGAGTAAACACACAGCATGTCCTGGTAGTCGACTTGGATGGTATCATTGTCAAAAGAGAACTACCGGAACCGGACATTTTACTTCGAGGCAAGGCTTGTCTGGCAGGTAGGCACAGATCAGGAATGTGTCATCTGGGGCCTCGGAGTGCCAAGTTGGAACGAAACGCTGCGCAAAAAAACCCGTCTACTGCCAGTAAATTAAACTGCTAAACTTACTACTTATTGTCAGGTCAACATGATGCTAGCCTGCAAAGACGATGGGTGGGCAGAGATGGAAGTATGCTTCCGACAGGGGATCCGCCGTCGTACCGCCAAACATATATTTACCGGGCAGACACCGACGTGAGTACCTATCTTGATGTGGATTTTTCCCTCTAGTTCTTTAAGAAGTTCATCTAAACTAGAGATGGATCCCATTACAGTCGACTATACGCTCAAGACTTGCCCCTCTGCATATGAACCCAAATCCCAGCCGTCGCACTGCCAAAAGCTGGATGCTCCTTGACATGGACACGAAAACCGTGGTAACGATAGAGAGAGAGCAAGCTAGAGAGGGTCAAGAGAGATACTTGAACGTTCCTGTCAAGTCCAGGAACCCGTATTCGATCCGAGGCTCGTCGCCCATGTCTAGTAGTGGCTTGGGTGGCTGCGTAGAAGCTGCTCGTGAGTGATCTTTCCCTTTCTCTGTTCTCTGTTCTTTCCGCTCACTTGTCGACCCATATCTTGTCCACGTTTGCGCGGTTGGTATCCCAGCCCTGCCTCTCTGTAATTCCAGACGGGGAGGTACGCGTCGTCGAAACCGAGAGAATTCCCCAGACCCGACGACGAGGAGGTAATAAAGTTGAGTGAAATAACATACTCCGAGACGAGCGGCTGAGAATCCAAAACTATGCCTCGAGTTGCCCAGGTGAGTCATGCTGACCATGGTAGGGCTGGTGTATGTGCATGCGGTGAATTTGGGAAAACCCAGGTTTCGAGGCCGCCAATTAGAAAAACATGTCTGCAACTTATCATCGCTGTGCACAGCCTTGCAGGGCGTCCTGAGTAGGTATATTTGTACGATTTGGATTCCCTAATTAGCGAGAAACCCCCCATAATTCCACCCCATTAGCGTATTAATCTACCTTGACAGTGAGCAGTGGGGCTTGTATTTCTGCCTACCCCAACTGCCTAAACGGACTGCACTACTGCCTGGAGAACCACCTCCATTGCGTAATTCTATCGCTGTTCACCGCCCTGATGCGCGTCTCGAAGTCATATCAACAAACGCCTCTTGTATCTAGTTAACTTGGCCAGTTGTGATTCTTTCTTCTTCCTTTTTTTTTTTTTTTCGTCCGAGAGGGAGTATGCATCTTTTAGACATATTATAACTTGACAGGAGTCTACAATGGAGTCAGCCGGTGCTCGCCGCCGACAACGAGTAAATCATGACTCGGAACCAGTCAGAGCAGCAGCAACGGCCCCCCGACGACGCATCACATTACCAAAAAAGGAGCGCGGAAGGCCGATCCCAAAATTTACAGTCAACCTCTCGCTCTCTCCCGAGAAGAGATACGAGCACATCGCGCCTCAATTCTGCGACCAAATCACTCGCTCCGACCTGCCTGGCCTCTTCGATGAGCTCTTGTACGACATCGCGGGCCCGTCGGCCGGTCGCTGGCTGGTCTTCTTCGCCAGGCGCGTGCTGTGCCGCATGCACTCGCGCGAGGAGACGGCCGAACTGCGGGGGATCTCTCGAGCCACCGGCGTAGCCATGCACGTGCTCGTCGCCTTCAACGTCCTCTTGGACGTGCTCCTGGGCTGCACCAGCGGCGGCGTGCGCGTTGCCGACGAGAACGGTGGACTGTCGGACTGGCGGATCGTTCATTTCCGAGCGCTGGACTGGGGGATGGACCGACTGCGCGAGATTGTCGTGGAGCTGGACTTCGTACGCTTCGAGGGCGGACCAGTCGTGGCTTCGAGTCTCACTTATTTCGGGTACATCGGCGTGCTCACGGGGGTCAGGAAGGGCCTCAGCATGAGTCTTAACTTTCGACCACACCATGATCGGAGCACGAGGTGGAAGCGGCTGGCTTTCCGGTGGCACCAAGCCATGGTCGTCCTGGGCTTTCGAGAGCCGATCTCGAGCATGCTCAGGCGAGTATTGCTTTCGCCTGCCGTGGGGGAAGCATCGAGAAGGGTGACAGACACAGCTGCGGAACTCTCCACGCGGGGCCAGTATGATGCCAACGAGATCCAGCCTCTCCTGTCCGAGTTCGCTGGCTCGAGGTCAACGGCGGCGTATCTAATCCTCTGCCAACCGAAACGAGTCTACATTGTGGAGAAAGACCACTGTGCCGCGTCGATACGGGAGTCCGATACTTTCCTCACGGCATACAATCACGATGCGGCGGACGAAGCAGACCCGTCTCAACTGGCGGCTGCGGGAGCAGAGCTTGCAGCCACCCAGGCCGGCAGCGGCATGTCGGAAATTGTTTCGTATTCCCTGGAACGCAAGGAACATCTGGATAAACTCCGGGGGCGGCGTGTCCGCGCCTGCGATCGGGAACTCGGCCGCGGAGACAAGTCGGTGACCATGGAGGACGTGATGCGATTCGTCAGGGACAAGGAAGTTAGCAACGAGATGACGCATTACGCGGTGGTCATGGACCCAGAAAGTGGGAAGATCCTGTGGAGAAGATGCTACGATCCATGACCGCTGCCATAGCATGTTACAGCGTCACGATTTTGCTACGTATAGACAGCTATAGAGTCGGTAGTTACTACATATTCATATATTATTAAATTTTGCAATCTCTTCTTTTCCTCCTTATCCTTGCTCTTCTTCTCCTCCTTCCTCTTCTAATCCCGACTCGTTCGCCGTCTTCCACTTCCGCAGACAGTGCATCAAGTACTCGCGACAGCTCCTCGCCGAGGCACGTATCATGCCCGGCTTCACCAACCTACGCATTCACTTGCTCCTCGTGTACGACATAATCCAGCGCTTCTTCGGCTGGCCCTTCAACCCTTAGGTCCGAGAGGTGCAGCGGCCGGATCAGACCCGGGGCTATTTCCACCCTGATACCCGGTTTCTCGCTAAGGCTCCATCGCTCGTCACCAGCGCCCTCCTCGAGGTGGCGGAGACCACAGACCTTCTTCTTGTCCTTGCTCTTGTTGTTGTTTTTTTGTTGCTACTGTGATTCTTCTTCTTCGTCTTCTTCCTTCACTTGGTTGTAGTATGGCAAGTGGCTAATATATATGGCGTGGAAGACCTTAAAATGCATCGAATTATGTAGAAAGAGACGCTATGCTTGTAAGGAAACTCTATAGACGCCTGTAATGGCACTATCACTGAGAGTTGATGCGTCACTGATCAGGCCACAGACAGGTAGGTTAGGAGAAAAGACATCGTCAATGTGCCTTCATCCATACCCTATGCCAGTGCGTGAGAAGACGAGCGGCGATCCCTAAGTTTAAGATCCGGACCTTCTTTTATTCATTACCAAGCACATCATGATTCTGTAGACAGAGTGAGACGTGGAACAAGCCTCGAGACACTCACACAAGATGGTCAGGTTTTCACATACACACGACGGCCAGTCTGTGGCTGGCTCCAGGATCAGAAAACGGCAACATAATCTTACAGTAATTATCAATCTCGAAGAAAACATTACGCCGTGTATCCTCCCTTCCCACCGTTTAAAATGCAAACCCTGAGTCAACGCCTAGGAAAGGAAACAGAAAAAGCAGAAAGAAAGAAAACACATGGAAAGGAAAAAGAGAAAGAAAGCAAGGAGACGGATAAAATAAAGAAAGGAAAACCAGGGGAGAAAAAAGCAAATGCTGTGCCTCCTTGCAAACCAAATAACAATACTTAAGCCTCAAAGCCAGACGAAAGCAAAAACCCCTTCCACAAATGGAGACGACCGCATGAGAGCCTGGTGCTGGCGGAGAGTGTTGCTGTGTCTTACCCCAAAGACTATGTGAACGGGCATTCGCGAGGAGCAGTCCGAGTATCACCCCTCTGCCGAGAACAAGCTGTGTTTCTTGATAGTCCTCGCACTAGCCACCAGGCCTCTCCGTGTCTCCCCATAATGTGCCTCGTATGCGCCATGTTTCGTTGTCCCCTTCTCTTTCGGACTGGACGAAGAAATCAACTTGTCCAGTTCAGGTCGGCATCCCAAAAGTACCGCATGGCTGGTCTCATCATCGCCGTCGTCGCTTTCATATGAGCCGCTTGTCTTCCGCCTTTTAAGGTAGAGTGGAGGGTCTCAAAATCTGCGGCAACATAATCAGCAAGATGTACTTAGAAATCGCCAGGTGGATGCCCTACTTAATACCGAGAGATGACCTGGCCGCTCTCGTCAACCAAATCGCACGGATCGGGGCCGTGCCAGGTGCGCACATCGCCGTCAGGATACTCGCGCCCGAGGGCCATCTTGGCGGCCTCGGCCTGGCAGCGGTAGCTGCCGAAGCGGAACTCGACGACGTTGCGCTCCACAGAGGTGCCATGGACGAGGATCTCGTCGATCTGGTACTCCAGCTTGGAGTCGAAGTAGGCGGTCAGCGCCTGCGGGTTGACGAGATCCGGCGGGCCGGCAATCTGCAGGACGCGGGTGCGGTGGGGTTTCTCCGGCGATTCGGCGGAGCGGATCCGGTTCCACAGCACGCTGGCGACCTCCGGATGGCCGTGGACCATGAAGCCGGAGTCGTGGTACATGTTGTAGAAACGCTCGGCCGCGGCGCGCTCGAAGAAGGTCACCTTGGCCGCGCAGGTCATGTGGCATTTGTGCGGCTCCGGTTTGTTGATATGAGTCGCGTAGATGCGGCCGACGTTCCGAATGCTGGATAGCAGCTCGCGGGTCGTAACCTCGGGGTTGAGACCCAGCAGGAACAGGGAGCAGTTTTTGTCGGCAGGGATGTTGGCCGATCGGTTCCGCGAGAGATTGATGTTGCCCTTGTAGTTAGGGCTAAAGCCATTTAGCATATTCAGGTATGCTTGGGCCTGTGTCGTGGGGCGCAGATTGAGGCACGTTTCCATGGGTCGAAAGATATTCGAACCAGGATTCTCCTGGACCTGGAGGCCCCGGAATCGACTCTCCAAATTCTCCGAGGTGCCACCTGCGTTGTTCTGGTGGCGGCCCAACGGCGATGGGACGTGCGGGTTTAGACCGTGCATCCGAAGAGGTGCTGGAGTCGGCGAAAACAGCGAAAAGTTCCTGAATCGCTGGTTTCCCACGTCGGCTCTCTGGTAGGGGGTCGCGGCTGACACGACGGTCATCGGCGTCATGACTTGAGTTGACGCCGAGGACAGGATGCTGTTGTCGTTGGCCAGGGGGCTGGACTGGCCGTTGAACGGGCTCGATCCGTTGGGTGGTGTGCTGAATCTGGCCAGATCCCTGCCGTAGTCTCCAGCCGTGACAGCTCCCCTGGCTTCGTCAAACCTGTTCGGAATAGTTGTATTCCAGAAACTGTACGGGGCAAGCAAGGAATGGCTCTGCGCAGCAGGCGCCATGGGACCAATGTAAGTAGCATTGGCCAAGGAAACACCAGTGTTGCCGGGAAAGTGTAGGGCGGCACCACCAACACCGTTGCCTGGTCGAGTCAGTGGAGCATAGCCTGGGGCAGGCTCTACCATACAAGTCTCAGGCGGTGAGATCCAACGCGTGGGAGCTCCTACAGTCCCGTTATTGCCGCTCTGAGGTTGGTCTGCGAGCTGGCTAGCCGGAGCAGCAGGCAAGGTACTGGGCTGTGGGCTCAGTCTGCTCAGGATAGGAGGAGGAGATTGGATATTAGAGCTTCGAAAGCTCTGGATGCTGGCTGGTCTCATGGTCGGGTTTGGGGTGGAGACCTGGGACTTCTGATGAGAGCTGGTATGGACGGAAGCCATTACGTGGTGAAGTTGGCCACGTTGCGGGCGGGCACGGGGAGTGTGATCCGGGGATTCAAAGGCCCCTTGGTTGTTGGGAGTATTGGCGGCAGCCTTCTTGACGACGTCTGCAAATGAGAGGGAGCCGTTTAAAAAGTTCGCAGGCTGGATGTGCTGCTTGGGCTGCTGGAGGAATCTCGAGCCCCAGGATGGTGCGCCAGGTCCGAACGGTTGCCGGTCAGGAGTAGATCCTGACATTTCGAATGATTTGTATTTGATAGGAAGACTGGATGGTTTAAATAATTGAAGTGGAAAAAGTCTTTGAAGATAAGAAGCTGGATGTCCTGAAATTAAGGATGAAAGGAGTTGTTGCCTTAGAACTGGAGGAAGTCTCTTCTGATCTTGTCAAAGTTGTTGTGGCGAGAAGAAAAAAAGAGGAAAAGAAAGGAGCCTGCGAGATAATCTAGGAAGGAAAGGCCAGGCGTCGCAGTGACTCGCCTTGGAAACGCACAGTCAGGTAAACAATAGGAGTTGGCGCCTATTCACTCGCTGCTGACGTAGTGGCTCCTATTGTGTTGGCAACGGTGAGATAGCTACGAGCCTCATTTCAGAAGCAATTGAATACCTCCTGTGATCACATTTACTTCAGATCGAAACCCAGAGAGTGAGCAAGGCATGTTTCGAATCACTGGGGTAGCTTAAGCCGATCAATCTGGTCCATAAAGGTGCTTAGACCGGAAGGTGTTTTTCTTCCACTCTGCCTCTTTCTATCTTGGACGAATCTAGGTTCTTCTCTTCTTGTAAAGTGGATTTGTTTTTCATGAATAACTTATCCACCTGAATACTCGCTACCTGGGGATGTTCTTTGGCCACAAGCATTTTCTAGAAAGTCTCCAAGTCAGAGTGGGAGGGTTTTGAAGTAGTCAGAGATGCTTTGTTCCACAGTCGTGAAAGCAAACAACTATTCACTGAGTACTCTAGGTATAAAGCCAGATGTCTTTTGGAAGTCATGTAAAATTAGTGTCATGAGGTTGCTTTTCATTCTGGTTTCGACTCCGAAACAGCTTTTTTCGTCATTCACATGTTGTCGTGAACATTTGTCCTAATCAGTTCCTGAGGCAGTATTCTTTTTTTCTTTTTGAGACAGGAGATATCTCGACGCAAATATGATGATGAAACCACATGTAACACAGTCTAACTTGGCATTGTAGAGAAACGTGCTGATTTGCCGAATCCCACCTACAAATACCACAAACTAAGCCGTCGACAAGCAGTGTCTGGTGCATTCAAAGTTGATGCCGTAAGGTTCATCATTGCCAATCAAATGTAAAAGATTGGAGACAGGACTTCCATGGAGTTGTACAAGTGAAAAAAGAGGTGGAAGCTTTATTCAGACTGACCTCAAGCCATAGATGCAATCCAAGGCCTCGGCAATCCAATAATCCACCTCAGTAGCTCTCTTACACATGGTAAGAGTTCATCTAGGCTAATACATTTAAAGTGTCTGCCGACTGCAGATAATAATTATTGATCGTCGACCCGGTCCATATCAGCTTTCTCCATAGTCAGAGGCCATCTGAGCCGTATGGTTGTGGCTTAGAATTCTACGGATACAGGTCAAAATCCCGGAGATCGAGAGACAGGCGTTATCACAGCAACAAAAATGCCAACTACCTATATGTGCATATTTCGCAAAGCCATGATCCAAAATATCCTAAAACGACCAGATGTTGCAATATTGGGACCGGTCATCTGCGATGCAACCCTGCTGACCAGTGCCCAAACAGATCGCCAAATTCCAAGTTGCCCCGTCGCGATACCAATAGATTAAGGTATTTGCTAACTCCTCGCCCAGATAATTAAATGACCGTCCTCGCTCAGCGCGTACCCTATAACCTTTCGAAGAGTCATAAATACCATATCTGCGCCGTGGGAGTCGTGGTTGTAGTTTGGATCCTCCTCCTCTCACGGTCCGGCCGCTCATCAGTGTCATCGCTTGCTCCGAGATCCCCTCAAGAGACCAGCACTCGGCTTCTCCCCCTCTCCCCACTCTACAGCTCGGCCGAAACTATCTATAGAGCTTAATTCAACGTCGTTCCAAGCGTTTCGCAAGTGAGATTGGCTGGGGTGGATTTCTGCTGTGCAGTAATCCTTCGCTGCGGGTCAGCCTGACGCATGCCATGACGCAGCAGCCGCATTGCTTTTTCCCTTCTTCGAATCGGCCCCATGTGGCGGGACGATCTCCCGGAATGCGAGTTGTCTCGGTAGACAGTGGCGCACCAGGGGCTACGGAGCTTGACGAACGACTTTGACAGGCCCTCGAGGAGCCAGGCGGCCGTGGAAGCTATTCCTCATATTCTTCGTACTCCTCGTACTCTTGGTATTCCTCATCTTCGGCGGTGCCGTGTGGCAGGGTCGAGTATTGCATAATGTGGTCCATTTCCTCACTAGTGTGGGACATAGTTGACGAAGAGGCGACAAATGAGGACTCTGGCGACGGGGTGTAGTAGACTAGATCTTCGATCGACTCTATTGGGGTTCCACCCGCGTTAGCATCACTGACTAGAAATCTCGGCGTCATTCCGGTGTCTTATTTTGTGGGCAAGAAAAAAGTTATGCCAGCCATCGGAGAAGGATGCGAGCAAGTCTGAACGCATGAGGTTGGCGGGTAGGAATGCGAGAGCGACAGGTCTCGGTCAAAGATTGGGACGTTTGTAATACGCAACGCAGCTTACCCTGGTCAGACAGCGTCTCGTCGGCGGTGATTTGTCCCTTTTTGATCGCCCTCTTCTCGAAGCGTGTTATATCTTTTGGGTCCACGACCCGGCCGCGCAGCGCAAAGAGGGTGTCCTTGGGAGGATCTTCGCGCTCCCGTCGGCGTTTTGTCTTGATCATGGCTAGGTATTCCGATCCTTTGGTATACTTGTTGTCGAGATTCCATTTCTTAATTTGGGTTTTATACTGTTTTTCTCTACCGAATGCGCCACCAGCGTCAGCATGCTAAATCTTTCTGAACGTCGGTGAGCGCTCCCCCCTCCCAAAAAAATAATCCCGTTTCAGACTATGCTCGGAGAGAAAAGGGCCAGAAGAGGCAAAAGAGAGGGGAAAGGGGCAAAAGAAAAGAATAAACAATTTCGTACGTGGCTTTAAAGTAGTAATGCCTCTCCATGTCTTTCATGACGTCCTTCAACTTTTTGCTTCCGTAGAGATCGGTGATAACATCTCGATACCCTTCCCAGTCTTCGGGCCTGGAAGGTCTGAACATGGCGGAATCCTACACTAAGCTTTCGATACCGGAGTTTTCACCAAAAAGACGAACAACGTGGCAAAGACGCAGGCGTTCCTTCGCGGCTTTCTAGACGACTGAAATACAGAGGAGTGTAGCATCGGCCTGGTCTCGCGGTAGCCAAGGATGCAGGGACAGCGTCGAACGAGCCCCCAACTTATACATCTAAACACGATAAGCAGAGCGGGAAGAAAGGAAGCCCTACCGAAAGGGGCTTAACTATTATCGCGGTATAGTTGTGTGTGGAGACTATGTATGTTGTCTGCGTGTGCAGGTTCGATGGCGGCCGACCCCTCCCTCTTATCCATGCTGCCCCAGTGCTCACCTTGGAACGACATACATAGCTAGACGCGCGATATCTATAAAAAAAAATCGGGTCTTGTACAGAATTACGTACAGTCTGTCCCAACAACACAGATTCCCCACGAAGAGGCCTTGCCGGCCTGAAAGGGGTCGGCAGCAGTTGACACTATCCTTGCAAGGTGGCTCTCTCTGCCTTGGCTGTCCTCGCGGAGCGCGGTGCTTCTTAGCCCAATTGTTCGTCATCGCACAAGTTCCAAGCGTCCACACACCTCGCTCGGATAAGCTTGAGAAACTAGGTCCACGCGTGCCCGCGAGACTAAGAATCCTTCCCTGCAAGCTCTAAAGGAAAAGGGAAGTGCTTAGAGCGGGGGCCGATTTTCCCTGCTCCCTTCCCCCCTCCCTCTTCCCCAGACGCTTTACCTGGAGCAGCACGTCGGGCACCACCCGAGCTGCTGCTAGCTTC
>FTLB01843359.1_pt1 | contig 11378 bp, 11 predicted proteins | sample 1658291 | NCBI WGS metagenome assembly FTLB01 (sample SAMEA3914812, study PRJEB12502) | metagenome | biome: forest; material: soil | place: Canada | collected 2011-07-07 | depth 0.1 m
GGTAAAAAACACCCGCCATTATTCCGCCAAGTATGTATAGGTTTATAAGCCTTCTATTGCCAATGTGTTCGGTAATTATCCTGCCAAACCAATACAGCATAAGCATATTAAATAGAATATGCAGTATATCCTCCTGGCTAAAGAAGTAGGTAACCAGCGTCCACGGGCGTTCTATAAATTCGAAAAAAGGAGCCGGCAGATACAGCTCTCTTTGCGCAATAATATAAACTATATCATTTTCGGTAATAGCGCTTACAATACGTATTACGCCAATAACCAGGAAAACAATTACATTAACCAGGATAAGCTTTATAAGCCCGTTATCCTGCTTCTGAAAATTGTACTTAAGCTCTTGAATCAGATTCATATTAATAAAACGTATTCCTTTTACGCTGCCAGTATTTTATTAGTATAAACGCAAAAATCATCCCGCCGATATGGGCAAAATGAGCTACGTTATCTCCGCGAATTCTATGGAACCCTGCATACAACTCGTAAATCCCATAACAAGCTACTAAATATTTTGCTTTTATGGGAAAAGGTATCAAGAACAATAAAAGTTCTGTATTGGGGAATAACATCGCAAAAGCCATGAGAATTCCGAAAATAGCTCCCGATGCCCCTACAACAGAGCCAGAATTAACTTTATCTTTATACAGTTCGTACAGATACTCAATTGAATTTTTTGCAAGTACTTCACTGGTGGGATTGGCCTTGTACGCAGGATAAATTACATAAAAAGCTTTTTCTCCCTCTTCATTTCGCTGCTGGTAACCATCAAAATAACGATACAGAATTACTCCAAAAGATTGAGGATCCGGATTTATTTTATACTCTGAAATGGTTTGGTTAAGCTTATAAGAATCGTAATATTGAACACTTGTATAAAGAAAGGCAGCTCCTAATCCACAGAATAGATAAAATGTTATAAATCGTTTTGCTCCCCATACACTTTCCAGCATAGGGCCAAACATAAATAAACCAAACATATTACCTAAAAGATGCATGGGATCGGAAAGATCGTGCAAAAACATATGTGTAAGAAACTGAAATGGATAAAAACCATCTGAATTTATATTATGTAAAGCGAGTAAGCTATAAAATTTACCCCCAGTAATAAACATCAAAAAATAGATTCCTATGTTTATTAAAAGTAAATACTTTACTACTGGTGTTAATTTAAATCCCATTAGGCCTGCCTGTTAAAAAGTTTTGCTATTTTGCCCATCTCCATTGTAACTATAGTAAGATTTCCGTTAGGGGCATAATTGGGAAATTTACATGCAAAAAGCTCATCAATCAAGGTATTCATTTCCAGTAAAGTTAATTTTGTGCCGGTACGGATTGCCGATTTTCGGGCCAAAGAACGAGCCAGGTTTTCATTTTTATCGATCTTCAACTCCGACTTATTCATTTTAAATTGTTCTATCAATCCTTCAAAAAGCTCCTTCTCCGACCCACTTTGTACATCGGCTGGTATTCCATTAATAACCACCGTATTTTGGCTAAATACGCCGAATACAAAGCCGAGGGCCCGTATCTCCTCCTCCATTTCTGTTAGCAAAGCAAAATCTCCGGGGCTAAGTTGCACCGACTGGGGAAATAAAAACTGCTGAGACGCCCCTGATTTATTAGTGAGCATAGTCAGGTATTTCTCATACAGTATACGTTCGTGGGCGGCCTGTTGGTCTACAATAAGCGCTCCAGATTTTATTTGGGTAATAATATACCTCCCATGCAATTGAAAGGTAGAGGTATTTTCGGTGTACAGCAGGTCTTTGCTAACGCCGCTTTCCATACTGTTGGCAGCGCTTTCTACCCGCTTAGAAGTTGGGTTGTCTTCCCGATCTTGATCAGACTGTTCAGGAACCCGTTCAAAGCCCCCGTACAGCTTTTGCCAGTCAGAAGGCACAGGTTTTTGAAATGAACCAAATTTCTTTTCTGAAAAGCCATTGTCGCGCTCTATATGGGCTGGCTCCGTTCGGGGGTAGTTAAAATTACTAAGCGCGTCGAAATTAATGTTGTGCTCAAAATCCAGCGAGGGGGTAATGCTGTGCGTACCCAGCGACTTCTTTACGGCGGCTTTTACCAAAGCATACACGATCTTCTCATCGTCAAACTTAATTTCCGTTTTGGTAGGGTGTACGTTGATGTCTATGTGCGAAGGGTCAATATCAATAAATAGTACATAAAAGGGAAACTGGTCGGAAGAGATCAAATCTTCGTAAGCATTCATTATGGCATGGTGCAGGTAGTTGTTTCTTATAAATCTGTTATTTACAAAAAAGAACTGTTCCCCCCTGGTCTTTTTGGCATGTTCCGGTTTGCCTATGTAGCCATGCACCTTTATAAAGTCCATATCCTCCTGGCAGGTAATTAGCTGCTCTTTGTACGCGCTGCCAAACAGCGATACTATGCGGCGGCTTAACTTCTCGGAAGGCAATTGGTACACCTCCATATCGTTCTGAAACAAACGAAAACCTATATGGGGGTACGATAAAGCAACCCGCTGAAACTCATCAATAATATGCTTCATCTCCACCGGATTGCTTTTTAGAAAGCTACGGCGGGCAGGCACATTATAAAACAGGTTCTTTACGCTAATGGAAGTCCCTTGCTCACAGGCGATAGGGCTTTGTTCTTTTACTTCGGAGCCTTCTACTTTTATGCAGGTTCCCAATTCGTCTTCCTGCCTTCTTGTTTTCATTTCCACCTGGGCCACCGCCCCTATGGATGCCAGCGCTTCTCCCCTAAAGCCAAAGGTACGTATGGAAAACAGGTCTTCGCTTTTTACAATTTTAGAGGTAGCATGCCGCTCAAAGCTCATGCGGGCATCCGTGATGGACATGCCCTTGCCGTTATCTATCACCTGCACCAGTAATTTGCCAGCCTCTTTTACAATAAGGTCTACCTGAGTGCTGCCTGCGTCTACGGCGTTTTCCATCAACTCTTTTACCGCCGAGGCAGGGCGCTGCACAACCTCTCCTGCCGCAATCTGATTCGCTAAAGAGTCTGGTAACAGGTGAATAATATCAGGCATCAGTATTTTATGGGAATTATTAAATATAATGATAATTATTCCAAGAATAATTATGTGAAGTAATATTATTATTCTTCAAATTTAATTCATTTATATTTGGCTAAGATTAATTTCTCGCAAATATTTTAAAAAAACTAGCACAATTTCCAGCGTTATTTGTTGTTTAGATAAACTCTATTAGTATTTAATGTTAAAGACTTTTAAAATATTATTTTTCATTTTTGTTCTTATTGTAGTTGTATCCTCGGTATACGGTATTCCTAAAAAGAAACATGTCGCTAAAACCAGGCAGGAACAGTGGGTAGACAGCGTGTTTGAAAGCATGAGCGACGAGCAACGGCTTGGGCAGTTGTTTATGGTAGCGGCTTACTCCAATAAGGACAACACCCATATTTCCGAACTTGAAAAACTTATAAAAGAGTACAATATAGGCGGCCTTATCTTTTTCCAGGGCGGCCCGGTACGGCAGGCTATGCTTACCAACCGTTACCAGGCGCTGGCTAAAGTGCCGCTACTGATTGCCATAGACGGTGAATGGGGACTGAAAATGAGACTGGATAGTACCATGACTTTTCCCAAGCAAATGACATTGGGAGCCATACAGGACGACAAGTACATTTATGAAATGGGCAAAGAGGTGGCGCGGCAATGCAAAAGACTAGGCATACACATCAATTTTGCTCCTGATATAGATGTTAATAGTAATCCTGCCAATCCCATCATAGGCGTGCGCTCCTTTGGGGAAGACAAGTATAAGGTTGCAAAAAAAGGAATAGCCTACATGAGAGGTATGCAGGACAATGGAGTAATGGCCTGCGCCAAGCACTTTCCTGGGCATGGCGATACAGAGACAGACTCTCACCTTACTCTTCCGGTAGTAAACCATTCCAAGGAACGGCTTAACGATATAGAGCTTTATCCCTTTCGCGAGCTTATAAAAGACAGCGTTATGAGCATTATGGTCGCGCACATGCACGTTCCAGCATACGATAGTACTCCGAATATGGCTACTACGCTTTCCAAAGCCGTAGTTACAGACCTTCTTAAAAACGAACTCCACTTCCAGGGCCTTATATTTACAGATGCGCTGAACATGAAAGGGGTAAGTAGCTTTTACAAACCGGGCGAAGTAGATGCTATGGCTTTACTAGCCGGTAACGATGTGCTACTATATGCGGAAGATGTGCCTACTGCCATAAAAAAAATTCAGAAGGCAATAAAGGCAAAAAACATTACCGAGGACGATGTTAATGAACGAGTAAAAAAAATATTGCGGGCAAAATACTGGGCAGGCCTTAATCACTTAAAGCCAATTGAACTTACTAACCTTTACGAAGACCTTAACTCATCGGAAGCAAAAGCAATAAGGCAAGATATATACGAAAAGGCTGTTACTATTGTACGGAATGAAGATAAACTGATCCCCATACGTATTGTAGATACTACTACCTTCGCTTCTATAACCATTGGCGCTCCTAAAGGAAGCAATTTTCAGCCAATGCTAGACCATTATGCGCCTTTTACTCATTACACGCTTTCCAAAACTGCAACAGAAGCAGAAACCACAGAACTATTAGAAAAACTTAAAACCTATGGAGTAGTAGTAATTGGATTAGAGGGCATAAGTTCTTTTAATATTAAAGATTATGGCATTTCCTTAGCTACTATAGACTTTATTGAACGGCTTCAAATACGAACAAAAACAATCCTGGTCGTATTTGGAAACGCTTACTGTTTAAAGTTTTTTAATCATTCCAGTAATGTTGTTTGCGCCTACGAAGATAATGAGATTACTACCAGCATAGCGCCTCAGCTACTATTTGGAGCCATTGGAGCTTATGGCAAACTGCCTGTTACAGCAGATCCTTCTACTCCAGAAGGAGCAGGTATATTGGTAAAAGAAACATTGCAAAGGCTTACTTTCGGATACCCGGAGAGTGTTTGCATGGATAGTAAAACCTTATTGCAGATTGATACTATAGCGCTAAAAGCGATTGATTCTGGCGCTATGCCTGGCTGCCAGGTGCTGGTGGCTAAAAACGGAAAGGTAATTTACCAGAAATCGTTTGGCTACCTTACTTACGATAAGAAAGACCCGGTAACCGATTCTACTATTTACGACATTGCTTCAATATCTAAGGTAGCGGGCACACTGCAAGCGGTAATGTTTTTAACGGAACGCGGAATTCTGAACCTGGATAAGAAAGCTTCCTACTATTTGCCAGAATTTAAACACACCAATAAAGAAGATTTACAGATAAGAGACATACTTACGCACCAGGCGGGATTGATTGGCTTTCTTGCGCATTGGAAAAGAACTGTAGATAGCGCAGGGTTTAGCCCTACTTTTTACAGCAGCGTTAAAACCGATATTTATTGTAACGAAGTAATTCCCGGAGTGTATTCCCTGGCAGCTATGGAAGACTCCCTATGGAAATGGAGCATAGAGTCTGACTTGCGGGAAAAGCCCAAACGCAAAAAGAAGTACGACTACCTGTACAGCGATATTGGCTTTTACATTATGAAAAGGATTGTGGAGAAGCTGCTAAACCAGCCTATGGATGAATTTCTACAACAGAATTTTTATTCCCCTTTAGGCTTAAGTACGTTAAGCTATAAACCCACAAACAGGTTTAATATAAACAGGATTGCCCCAACGGAAGACGATAAATACTTCCGTCATGCGCTTATACGGGGCTGCGTTCACGACCCTGGGGCTGCTATGTTTGGCGGCGTGGCAGGGCATGCTGGTATATTTAGCAATGCTAACGATCTGGCTATCCTTTTCCAGATGAATTTGCAGAGAGGGGTTTATGGAGGAGAAAGGTACCTGCTGCCGGAAACTGTGCCAATGTTTGCAAAAAGGCAGTTTGAGGACAATCGCAGGGGACTTGGATGGGACAAGCCCGCCCAAGAAGCCGGAGGCCCTACGTCCGACTATGCTTCGCCAGAAACTTTTGGGCATACGGGCTTTACCGGCACGGCCGTATGGGTAGACCCGGAATCTAATTTACTTTATGTATTTTTGTCTAACAGAATATATCCTGATGCGGGGAATACAAAACTCATAAAAATGGGCGTTCGTACCCACATACAGGATGTTATTTATAAATCAATATTAAATTACAATCCCAACCCTTTTCAATAGTTTTTTAGTCATTACTTTATAATATGAAAATAGGCATTGTTTGCTACCCTACATTTGGCGGCAGCGGAGTGGTAGCTACCGAGTTAGGTAAAGCCCTTGCAAAAGAAGGTCACCAAGTACATTTTATTACTTATACGCAGCCCTACAGGCTCGATCATTTTAATGAAAACCTTTATTACCACGAAGTAAATATTCCAGCTTACCCGTTGTTTGAGTATCCTCCTTATGAGGTAGCCCTGGCAAGCAAAATGGTGAACGTAGTAAAATACGAAAAGCTAGACCTGATGCATGTGCACTATGCTATACCCCATGCTTCTGCCGCCTATATGGCTAAGCAGATTCTTAAAGCGGAAGGCATACACATTCCAGTGATAACAACCCTTCACGGAACAGATATTACTTTGGTGGGTAAAGACGCTTCCTATGCCCCTGTAGTAACCTTCAGTATTAATCAATCTGACAGTGTAACAGCTGTTTCAGAAGATCTAAGAAGGGACACTTACGGCCATTTTGACATTAAAAAAGAAATTGAGGTAATCCCTAACTTTGTTGACATAAAACGGTTTAACAAACAAAAAAAAGAGCATTTTAAGAAAGCCATTTGCCCTGCTGGCGAAAAGCTTCTTATACATACTTCTAACTTCCGGCCTGTAAAGCGTATAAAAGACGTGGTAAAAATATTTAATGAAGTGAGGAACAGGATTCCATCCAAGCTGCTTTTAGTTGGAGATGGGCCCGAGCGTCCAAAAATTGAAAAGTATTGCCGTGAACTTACTAACTGCGCCGACATACGTTTTTTGGGCAAACTGGACGCTATTGAAGAAGTTCTTTCTGTATCTGACCTTTTTCTTATGCCTTCTGAAACTGAAAGCTTTGGCCTTGCAGCGTTGGAAGCTATGGCTTGCGAAGTGCCTGTTATTTCTACCAATACCGGCGGGCTTCCAGAACTTAATGTACAAGGGGTTACAGGCTTTTTGAGCAATGTAGGAGACACAGAAGATATGGCTAAAAACGCTTTGTATATTCTGAGGGATGAGAATTTGCCTGTGTTTAAAGCAAATGCTTTAAAGCGCGCTCATGAATTTGATATAAGTAAAATAACGCCGCTTTATGTAGAGCTTTATAATAAAGTAATTGCAAACAAAATGTCCTAAATCACCTAAAAATAGCTCAAATCATAGTAAAATATCTTAAATTGCATCATTATTAAAAAGTATACGCTTATGGAGCCGACAACTGAAAACGCGATAAAGCCCAAAAACAACGGCACTAAAAAATTTTTCAATAACCCTGTTCTTGAAAATTTAACGCGTACGCATATAGCTGTTCCAGTTACAATGTTTATTATTATATCAGCTGGTCTTCTTTATTATGCATACCTGCATACTACATTAAACGGATGGCTTATACCCTTTTTATTCCTTGGAGGTTTTCTTTTCTGGACATTTATGGAATACATGGCTCACCGTTATCTTTTCCACATGAGTACAGATACCGAACGAAGAAAAAAAATGCAATACGTATTTCATGGCGTTCATCATGAGTTCCCTAAGGATAAAACACGGCTTGCTATGCCGCCTCATTTCAGCATTTTACTAGCAGCATTGTTTTTCTTTATCTTTTACAAATTGATGGATACAAACGTATTTGGCTTTCTGCCAGGCATGCTTACAGGCTATGCCTCTTATTTGTTTGTGCATTATATTGTACATGCCTATCCGCCGCCGCAAAATATTTTCCGCATGCTGTGGGTAAACCATTCTATTCATCATTATAAAGATAACACCATGGTATTTGGAGTATCTTCTCCACTCTGGGATTATGTTTTTGGAACTATGCCGAAGAAATGACAGGCCATTCATTAAACTAATTGAAAGCCACTCTTCGGAGTGGCTTTTTTATTTTTAACCCTTTTTACTATTTATTTACTATTGAAATAATGAAGATTAAAAACGAATACAAGAACATATATGGCGCGGCTTTAATGTTTACTGGCGCTATCTGCTTTTCCGCAAAAGCAGTAATGGTAAAACTTGCTTATAATTATGGCGTAGAACCTGTGAGTCTGCTTGCCTTGCGAATGATTTTTTCATTGCCATTGTACATAGCCATTGCATTACTATCTCATAAAAAACAGCAAGGCGAGTCTAAAATAAAACCAAAACATTGGCTTATACTTGTAGCGTTGGGCATAGGAGGTTATTATCTTTCCAGCCTTTTTGATTTTACAGGGCTGAAGTACATTACCGCAAGCCTGGAGCGGCTTATCTTATTTGTGTACCCTACGTTGGTAGTACTATTCTCCGCCATCTTTTTCCGTATACCTATTGGCAGAAAAGAGTTGCTTGCCCTGGGCTGCACTTACTTTGGCATTTTTATAGTATTTTATAAAGACAACCAATTGCCGCCTGATATAGCACTTGGCGCAACGCTTATATTTTTAAGCGCGGTAACTTATGCGTTCTTCTTAATGGGGAGCGGTCAGCTTATACCAAAATTTGGATCTACTACTTTTACTACCTATGTTATGATTATTTCCTGCATAGCGGTAATTATCCATAATCTTATTTTTAACAAAAGCTCGCTATTTAACCTACCTGTACAGGTTTATGTAATAACTGGTATTATGGCTGTATTCTCCACTGTTATTCCTTCTTTTCTTATTTCTGCAGGAATTGCCAATATGGGTTCCGGCCCGGCCTCTATTGTTGCCAGCGTGGGGCCTGTTTCTACTATCATTCTTTCTTATATTTTTCTTAAAGAACCTTTTAGCCTTGTGCAGGGCGTAGGCACTGCTTTTGTGCTTGTGGGCGTTGGCATTGTAAGCAGCGGTAAAAAAACAAAGGCAGCTTAAGCTGCCTTTTATCAAATTAACTTATATCTGAACTTATATTGCCGGACTGTTATCTACTGTATCGTTTATCAAATCCTTAGCTCTTTGTTCAATAGTACATGAATTTCTATTTAGCAAATGGTTAATAGGACAGTACGAAAATACTGAAGTTAATAATACTATTAATCCCGCTATTCCCAGTATCCAGCTTGCAATCACCATTCCAAACACTATCAGAATCACTCCAATCATGGCCCTTAGGTTTCTTTCCCGGCCACATACATTTGGTATCATACGCTTACCTTTTAAATAAAACAAACAAGAAGAAAAGATAGTGCAACTGCCTTTTAGCCAGAATTACTACAGATTTAAGCTTTAATATTGTTACATCCTGCAAGTAATAATGCATAGGAATAAGGTTAATAGGAAATACCGGGACGTTCCATCCCGGTATTTTTTTTAATTAAAATCCTCGTATCCTCCATAAGGATTGTGTTCTTTAACTTTTACATTTTTTTTAGCAGATTTCACTTCTTTTTTTGTTGTGCCGTTTGCTTTATGTTTTACTATTTTTTCTTTTCCCGGTCCTACTATAGAAGCTGCCTGAATTCCCCCCTGTCCTGCAAATAAGCCCGCTATAGCAAGGGCTACCACTATTCTTTTCATAACATTCTGTCTTTACCTTTATTACAAAACATTATCGGTAGCTAAAGAGTGCAGTTATCCTGCCAATGTATTTATCTGTTGAACTTCGTTTTTACTCAATTCAAAATCAAAGACTTCTAGGTTTTGTTTTAAATGTTCTAAACCAGACGACTTAGGAATGGCCGCTACATTTTTTTGTTCTATTAGCCACCGCAACGTTATTTGCGCCAGAGTTTTATTATGAGTTTTGGCTATGTTATTCAATACCTTATTTCCCTTTCCCTGCCCTCTGGAAAGTGGTGAGTACGCGGTAAAAAGCATATCTTTTGTATTCATGTACTCCAATAGTTTTTTCTGAGAAATGAAGGGGTTATACTCTACCTGATTACAAAAAATATCTCCCAGCTTTAATGCTTTTTCTAAAAGAGGCACAGAGAAATTGCTTACTCCTACTTGTTTTGTTTTACCTTCTTCTTTTAAAAGAAATAATTCGTGCAGCGTTTTCTCTAGGGGTACTGCTTCCGAGGGCCAATGGATGAGTAGCAGGTCTACATAATCTGTAGCTAGTTTTTTAAGGCTTTGCTCTGCGCTTTTTCTTGCCAGTTTTGGTTCCAGTTTACTTCGCCATACTTTGGTAGTAATAAAAATTTCTCTTCGGTCTATTGCAGAATCTTTTATTGCCGCCCCTACAGCTTCCTCGTTGCCATACATTTCCGCAGTATCTATATGTCTGTACCCCAGCCCTAATGCCTGGCCTATTGTTTTTCTGCCGGGGCTGCCATTTAACTGCCATGTTCCCAAACCTATTCGGGGAACCTGTATGCCCTGTATAGTAATGTTCTTCTCCATATTTACTAACTAGTAATTATTTAATAAATAATTTTATGAAATGTTTAAAGCGGTTATTCGTCGTTCCATGAATTTTAAAAAGCCTGGCACATGTTCTTTTTTAGGAGAGAGAAGAATTTTACCCAGGCTTATGCGACTGCCGCTCAACAATAGTTCGTCGTATATGGAAAGCCTTAGCAGTTTTTCTTTTCTGCAAAGGGGCGTAAAGTCATTTACAAAAGCTGTAAATGCTTTTAATTTCCACTCTGCAGAACCGTTCCCAAAAAACTCGCCCCCCTCTGACGATTTGCCAAAAAAAGTTTCTGCGGAGGGGCTGCTCCATTTACCAAAAGCTAACCCTGCTTTTGTACATTCGCTTTCGTACCTGCGGCAATACAATTTGTAATTTGCGGCTGGAAACCAGGGCATAACATCGTATAGCGGTGAACGTAAAGTTATGGCCCTATAGCGGTTAAACTGTAGTTCTTCATCAAGTTCTATTATAAGACCATTGTATGACAGTTCTGGATGTTCATTGGTAAACGGAATCTTATCTCCCAGCCCTCCAAGTTCTTTATAAACATCCTCTAGCAAAGCTAGGTGTGCAGAAATTTTAATATCTTTATAAGCAGAATAAAGCGCTTTTTCTTCTGCTGGAAATAATTCTTTTAAGAGTAAGGAAAGGTTTTTTTTACGGAGTAACATAAAGCAAAGTAGCAAAAAATATTTTATGAGTGAAGATACTATGAAGCCCTATTCTGTTTATAAAAAAGATGGAATCATATACTGCATCTGGAACCCTGACTTAATTATAGATTTGGAGCTGATAAAGTCGGGAATTAGAACAAGAATAGAAACTGCCGAAGGAAAACCCTATCCTATAT
>FTLB01721564.1_pt1 | contig 11373 bp, 12 predicted proteins | sample 1658291 | NCBI WGS metagenome assembly FTLB01 (sample SAMEA3914812, study PRJEB12502) | metagenome | biome: forest; material: soil | place: Canada | collected 2011-07-07 | depth 0.1 m
CTGATCGGAAACATCCTCGGCGAAGCCACGGCGGGTTGGTTCGTCGACTGGCTCATGTACCGCCACGCCAGGAAGCACGGGGGCGAGCGTCTTCCCGAGTCGCGGTTGAACGCCTTGTGGCTTGCGTTGTTTCTCCCCATCGGCACCATCATCAACGGCGTCTGCCTCAGCCATTCCAAGTCGAGCAGCTGGGTCGGCGCAGCGTTCGGCATGGGCATCTCCTCGCTTGGGTTCCAGGTCGCGACGACGGTCACCTACACGTACTGCACAGACGTAAGTCCCCAATCTCAGAGGCAAACACAACAGGTGGGTAAGACAAGGAAAATGCTGACAATGCCCCGTGCAAAAAGTGTTACAAGCCACAGAGTGCCGAGGTCTCGACGGTCATCAACATGGCGCGCCATGTGTTCAGTGCTCTCGTGTCTTTCTACGCGTAAGTTTTCACCAGCCCGCTCGCTCTTGGCCCCAGTTCCACGTCCTGTGCAACTTGATACTGATATCTTGCCTTTGCAGCCTCCCGCTGGCGGATGAGATTGGCTTCGAATACGCTTGGCTCGTCTTCGCCCTGATCAACGTCGTCCTCCTCACGCCGCTGGTGTTCCTGCGCTTCCGCGGAAAAGCCATCCGGGAAAGCAGCTGGCAGACCCCGCCTACGTTCCATCTGGATCTATAGATTATTGGCTTTGCAAGTGTTTGAGCGATGATATTATGGTTGGTGTCACGGATTTTGCTTTCTACACCGTTGTTTTAAAAGCCTCTCCGAATTGCGACGGAGTTATGCCACATAATTTGCTGATACCTGTGTCTCTCTCCTTACGTACTATACCACGGACATGAAAATTTTGTCTATAGTCTCCAATAATGACAGAAACAGGTCGATACTGGGAGGTTGCTCCAAGTTAAACTCACAATAAAATAAGCAGAGTCAACAGTCTTGAGTTGCCGCTGCATCTCGCTCCGTTGGGAACTCTTGCTTTCTTTCCCAGCTACCGTTTCTAACGTGATTGGCCCGTAACCAGAGGTCAAAATATTGTCCAGAATTGGAGGAGTTTGCACCCGCGTGCTCGTGTGCTGCAAGTTGATATCAGAGTGAGAACGGCAGTTCTAGAATAAGCTAAATTTGGTAGGTAAGCCTTCGGGATCCGTTCAAGCATATCGGTGTTCCCGCTGCTGCCCAGATGGAAGAGCAGAGGAGGAGAGCAGCCGGATCGAAAGCTTCGGGGCCAAGACACAGACACAGGATATTGTATGTGCCTCGGGTGTGGATTGGCTCGAAACATCAGACGCTGCGATTGAGGCGGACCACCCAAGCCGAGTGACTAACTGCGGCCAGGGTCTGTCGAAGTTTATTGGCAATCTTCTCGTCGAGCTCCAACAAACGCTGAGGCAACTCAGCGGGCAGACAAGTTATCGCCGTGGCCGCTTCGTCCGATCCCCTTGAGCCGTATGGTAGAGGTCAGACGAATTTCTGCCGCGGCAGAGAACTGGTCCTACACTAAACAGCACACACTGTGGCTCGCCGAGGAGGAGGGATTGAGTTTCATCTAGAAAATCGCCACGGCATTCGGTGGACTCGCTACTCCTCCGGGCACCTTGAGCGGCACACTGCTCACGAAGAACGACCAGCGCTTGAGGTCTTCGCACTTTTCGCTCAGGGTTTCCAGGTCAAACATTTCCCCTATGGGAAGACCCCAGCCCCCAAGCAACCATTGATGGAGTAGTCCACCCGTCTGCATCTCTTCCTCCCACGGCTCGCCCTTCCACATTCCTCCAATCGCGTTGTGCGGTCCGACGATGGGTGCCTGTTCGAAGCTCGGTGCATCTCCAGCAACAGCCGAGATGCCCGATTCCCAGATCCAGCGTAAGACATCGACGGAAGCTTCGACGCCTAGGAAATCTGGCTGAGGGCGTTCCGCCAGGGCTTTCCGCTGCGTGGCATCTAGTGTGTTGTAGGCAGCCGTGAAACCGCACCGTACGAATAAAATATCGCCCTGGCGAATCGTGATATCTTCCTCCTTGGCTACTTGAACAAGGTCGGCAAGGGAGATCGCAGAACTGGAGAACGGGTCGAAGCTGATCGAGTGGCGCGCACAGAAGGCGGCATAGTCGAGCAACACGCCCCGCCCGACAATACCCCCTTTCTCTGTTATCGCTGTGCCAAAATCTTAAGCCTGGGTTCTGCATTCCATGAGGCGTCGGGGGGCACCGTACCATCTATACCGATAACATCTGAATTCTCGATATCCTCCTGTGTCCGGTTGTTGTAATACCTCTTCGCCTTCTGGTAACCTGCGTGGATGCAACATCGGGCCAATTAACAAGACGATCTCAGTGGTATAATGGGAATGGCAGCGCACCGTAGTGTCGAAAGCCATCCCACTGGCTGCTACACTGCGTATTGAAGTGCACCGTGTCGTCGTTTACAGTCCTATGGGGAGCCCCCGGCTTGGTCCGGTTCTGCAGCTTCCATTCGAACGGGGCTCGCCCAAAACTCGAGTGAGACGGTAAGTCAAGACGCCAATCCAGCGAGACCCGGTCGCCTACGCGGATCTCTGAAGCCGCCGCCGCGGCCACTACATCGGAAGTGAGTAAGTTGAGAGCCCCCAGGCAGTCGTCCTCTCCATACAGGCCCCAGGCATTTCCCGCGGGTCCACTGGGGTCCAAAGGCAGGGACGAGAAAGGGGGCCTTATTGGAAGGTCTTGTTCTTGTTTGCTCATATTAACTGATGCACAACGCGCAACTGTTGAGTCCTTCTGTGAATAATTCTTATTCTTTAAGCTATGACTTGCTATCGAGGAGAATAAGGAAGGAGCCGGTCCTGTCTTTACTTGAGGGCCGGCTCCTTCCCCGCCTAGCCTTTCTCCGCATCGCAAGTTTGCCGAAAATCCTACCCCGCAGAAGTCCGGACCAGGAGCTCGGTGGCATTTAGGCCGAGAAACGTTCCGACATGAGAAGCGGCACATTGATCGGTACAATAATATATTTGCATCATCTTTGTCAAGCCAAAATATCAGCATAAGCCAAGAGTTCCTTACATACCAAAAAGTGTCCACAGTCCAAATCACCTTCGGGTGCCTAGAAAGCGAGAAACAGGGGAATTTCCATGACATACCCGAAAAGTTGGTAGTATGGACGATTAAACAGCCACCCGGAAATGCAAGCTCAAATATGAGTTTATTTCCTATTGATGGTCTACCATTCTCTAATCTCTCCTCCGGGACCTATGAACCCAGGACTGACCCAAGCCTCCGCATTCTTCGACAGTTCTCTGATCTGGTTCTCGTCGATCTCGATACCAAGTCCAGGACCCGACGGAATAGCAACGTAGCCATCCTTAACGTCCCATACTTCTGGGTTCTTAATGTAGCTTGTGATATCCTGGCCGGTGCTGTTGTAATGAATCCCGAGGCTCATTTCTTGTATGGCAAAGTTCGGGGTCACAATGTCGACCTGGAAGTTCGCTGCCAGAGCAATCGGTCCCAGCGGACAGTGTGGCGCAAACGCTACGTCGTAGGCCTCCGCCATGGCTGCGATGCGGCGCATCTCAGAGATGCCACCGACGTGGCAGATGTCGGGCTGGAGGATATCCACGCATCCAGCTTCGAGGAATGGCCTAACGTCCCAGCGACTGTGCAATCGCTCGCCCAGGGCAATGGGGCAGGTAGTTAGTTGGCTCAGGCTCTTGATGCCGCCGATATGCTCGGACAAAAGCGGCTCTTCAATGAACATGGGCGTGTAAGGCTCCAACGCTTTAGCCAGCTGCTTGGCCATCGGGAGATGAACCCGCCCGTGGAAGTCGACGCCGGCGTCTATCCCCATATTTCGCACTGCCTTGACTCTCTCAACGCAACTCTGGAGAGCCCCAGGTGAGTCCAGCCAACCGAGATCTTCGGTCCCGTTCATCTTGACCGCGTTGAAGCCTTGGGCCTTGCGGCTTGCACTATGCTTTGGTCAGCTACTTTTCCATGGAGGGAATGGTTGTTTCCGATGCACATACGCTTGGGCTTCGACATCTCCAGGTCTATCCCCTCCAATCCAGGCATAGACCTTGAGCTTGTCTCGCAGTTTGCCACCTAGGAGTTGATAAATGGGAACTCCTAGTTTCCTCGCTATGAGATGGCGTCAGTTGTACGAAATTCAGAGGCAGCTCGAGAACAAGCAACCTTTCAAGTCCCACAAGGCAATGTCGATGCCGGCAAGCGCACTCATAAATACTGGTCCGCCCCGGTAGAAGCTTGTTCTCCAGGACATCTGCCATATATGCTCGATATCACTATACTCCTGTCAGCATGTTCTTGTACCCATGGTCCGGAGGTTATCTCCGCGGGAGGCAAAGGCGTGTGAGTTGATTTGGGCTCCAGATTTTGAACGAAAATTGACTTACTCGGCCTCCATGCCCTTATAGCGAGCAAACCAGCCGTCCAAGCAGCCCTCGACGGCCTGGGTGTGGCCCTCCAGAGAGGCTTCTCCCCATCCCACGTTCCCCGCGTCATCTGTAATTTTCACAAAGAGCCAGCGTGGGGGCACGCGAAAATACTCCATCTGCGTGATCTTGCCCATCTTGTATCGCGTTCTTTCGCTGGCCTGTATAAATGGGTGTAACGATTGTTCGAAGATGGGTTCAATCCTTCCGCAACTGTCAATGGGGGACGCAACTGGCTGCGGAGGTAGAAATAGGTGCTCGTCGGTGGACCTTAACTTCTGGCACTACGACCCAGGAGCCAGAACTGGACGGGGGCCGGTTCCCGAACTCGGCTCGGATTCTCCACTAAACTTCGCTATAATCCCAGAAGGGCGGGGGAGAAGTTGGGGGAAGCTTTGTGCCCTCAAGGTGCCAACTTTAACGTCATACTGAGCTAGTTAGTCCCCTCTCTTTCTCCTTGAACGCTCCTCGATATGCCCCGAATATATCCAATCCCAACCCTGCGGGGAAGCTGTATCTGCGATTCCGATCGACAGCATTGATCTTTTCGAAAATATTCGCTGGATGTTCAGAACCCATATTTTATCAATGGCTCCCTGGCTTGTCGCTTCCACGACTCAGAGATGCGAGAGTTCTGCTTACCATACCCCTGCATCCTCGATAGCCTAAGACTGACACCGAGAATGAAGCCGAGAATTCGGTGGTCAAGAGGTGTGAAAAGCGCATGTAAACAGCACAGAGTGTATAGGCAAAAGAGACCATTTAAGAGTAAATCACTGCTCTAAGCTTGTCTTTGCCCATCAAACGCAAACATGTCGCCAATTATCCCTCCTCCCGGCGTCTTCGTGCCTGTGCCAACCTTTTTCCACAGTCAAGCCGAGTCTTCAGCTGAGCTCCAGGCCAAGGTCGACATCGAGACGCAGGTGAAACACAGTGTTTTCCTCGCCCGCAATGGCATCCGAGGGCTTGTCCTGCTTGGTTCGACCGGCGAGGCGATCCACCTGTCCAGATCTGAGCGCGTTGAGTTGATCGCTGGTGTCCGGAAGGGACTCGATGCAGCTGGGTACCCAGACTACCCGATCATGGCTGGCGTTCTTACGAACGGCGTCGACGAGACCTTGGAGTGGCTGAGAGACTACGAGCAAGCCGGCGCGCAGTGGGGCCTTGTTCTTGTGCCTGGCTACTTTGGCCTTGCAGCGAATCAGGCGAACATCACGGAGTGGTATAAGCTGATCGCGGACCACAGTCCTTTGCCAATTTTGATGTCAGTTCTTTCATGCTACACCGCTGATATTGAACGAGTGTCGTTCTAAAAAGGACTTAGATACAACTACCCCGGCGTGACAAACCAAGTGGTTGTTGCGCCAGAGACATATCGAACTCTGGCTTCGCATCCAAAGATAGTCGGGTGCAAAATGTAAGTACTCATGACGATTCAGATAGGAAGCCGAAATTTAACGACGAGTTTCTGAATCTTCCGGGGCTAGGTCGCACGGAAACGTATCCCATCATCTCCAGGTTTCGCTAGACCCAACGATCGATCATACAAAGTTTCGCGTCTACAGTGGCTTTGGTCAGCAACTTGGGCCGATAGTATTCTTCGGCGCCGCAGGTGTCATCGATGGTTTAGCAGCTTTCTACCCCAAGACCGTCTCACGCCTTTTTCAGCTAGCAGAGACCAGGAGCACGGAGGAGGGGGCACTACAAGAGGTCCAGAGACTTCAGTACGTAGTGAGCAAAGCAGAGGAGTTCATCGGCAAGTTTGGAATTGTCGGCATCAAGGAGGCGGTTTTCCGTGTCACAGGTTTGGGGACCTTGGAAGGTGGGCGATTGCCGCTCAAAGGGAGACTAGGGGAAGGAGAATGGGAAGCAGCCCGCGCGCTGTGGCTTACGGATATTGAGAAGACGGAAGCCACCTTGTAACTAGCAGTTGCGGAGAAGAGTTGTGGAGAATATATTCACGCACCGCGTGATATGTCCCAGTTCCTGGTGCGATTTGAACCTACTTGAAAATGGCAACACCCTTATCTATCCGCGAGGATATCAAGGCAGAGACATTACTTTGGTTTCTCCAATCAACAATCACAAATATGAGGTCCTCTAATTCGAAAATCAGAAGCTTGAACTTACACGTGCAGCAAAGGTAGGGTTACGCGGCCGATGAGGGCTGAGTCTCGCAACGGTGTAGAGATTTCATATTAACCCCGGAGAAGAGAGGCCAGATAGAAAGGTCAACTGGTCGTTTCTCTCTGTGTGCTCGACAGATCCATAGTTTCCAAGTAATTGTCTCCATGAGGGACGTTCTCGCTGTAGGCAGGGCGAACCTTGAACGGCAGACTTGATAAAAGTCGCAAGAAGGGTTTGCCTTCATGTTTAATTTAATGGGTTGGAAATCTCTCTCTCAACTGCTCAACACAACGCATACAAGGGATTCCGTGGAGAACGTCAAAAAGGAGCCCAGACTCAAGCTTGGGGGACAAAAAGGAAGCAAAAATATTAACACATGCCGCTACTCGGAATCGAACCGAGGATCTTCGCATTACGAGTGCGACGCCTTACCACTGAGCCACAGCGGCTGCGATCTCTGACGAGTGGTGCATGCCAGCGGGCCCATCGTGTCCATAGTAAATAGAAGCTACAACACGGAGTACTCCTCTATTTTCATTTCCCAGACCCCACTTAGACTCTTCAACTTGGTGGGCATACCCATCGACGGTATTTTGGTAAGTTGCTAGACTTCCTAGATAAGAAGCCCGTCTTCTCTATGCAGCTTGTCCGAACTGCGGGACTTGGTGAGACTCGTTTAGAGTCTGAGCAACGTAGACAGATCTAAGTGGCTGATGTTCTGGCGTAGCTTCGGCAGTTGTGTTACTCGTCTCTCTGCAAGGGAACGCTTGGCCCCTTTCCAGGTTTCTGGGAGACGATTCGTAGAAATAAGGCTTTGAGAGGTGCCAAAGCGGGCGGGAAGCAAGCGAATGCCACCGCAATCGATGTGTCCGATCCGATCTAGCCGATCCCCCCTCCCTCCGATGTCTCTCGTACATCGGCCGCACTACGCCGATGAGTGTTGACCGCCCCCCTGGTCTATGATGACACAGGTTGCGATCTCGCCCCACCAGCTGCCAAGGGTACCCAGATAGACTCGCCGCATCGGCGCCGGGGTTGGATTTTTCGGCGACTTGAAGCGGCGAAAAGAGCAGCGAGCTATTTAGTATAAGAAAACTTGAATTAGCTATTTTTACTACTATAAACGTAGCAGTACTACTTGAACGTTTTATGTTGACTATATAATTATATCACTGTTAATTACGATACTTCAAAATAAACCCGCTCCTATTCACGTTACCTAGTTAAGTTATTTATCAGTCAGAATGGCAGATCCTGATGCTATACCAGCTTTAGCTCAACCCCAACCGGCCAAACTTGCCACTATGTCTGAGAAGAAAAGCGAAGTACACGATAGTGTAGAGTCCGGAGAGCCAGTATCAGGGAACCACAGCCAGGAAGACATATCACAAGACGAAGCCGAGAAAGCTGAGATCAAGGCGCCAGCCCCCGACGCGAACAAGCTCCAGGATCAGACAAATCTGCTGCCCGTGAAGCAGGTTCTTATAGTCTTTGCGGGTCTTAGTTGTGCCTTGTTCTGTAAGTTTGAAATTCAGTCGTCCTCTCTCTGCAGCGCCAGAACCGTGATCTAACAAGTAGATCCAGGCTCTCTACTCGACCAGACTATGTAAGTTTTCAGACTGAAAAAAAACCCTTATGTTTCTATCCGGGTTCAAAGGGCTAATGCCAGTATAGCGTGTCTACCGCTCTTCCTACACTCAGTCGCGTGTTCAACCACGCGGATATCTCGTCATGGGTTGGCACGGCCTATTTGCTGACCTCGACGGCGTGTCAGCCGCTGTATGGTCGCCTATCCGACATCTTCGGACGCAAAACGATTCTGCTGGGAAGCATGAGCTTTTTTCTCATTGGATCGATTTTGTGTGCCGTCTCGCAGAGCATGATTATGCTCATCGTCTTTCGTGCGTGACTCTGCCGAGTTTTTTTTTTTTTTTTTTGTGGTTCTCGGGAATTCGGCACGGCGAACTAATCCTTGAACGACCTATAGGCGCCGTATCCGGTATCGGTGGCGGCGGCATCCTGACCTCGGTCATGATCGTCATATCCGACGTCGTATCGCTCGAGAAGCGCGGCACCTACCAAGGTGTGCTGGGGATGGTCGTCGCTCTGGCGAACTCTCTCGGGCCGCTGGTAGGCGGTGTCTTCTCCGAGAAGGTCTCGTGGCGATGGTGTTTCGTACGTGAATATCCCCCCAAACTGTTGATCAAATGTGTAAATTCTAAACAGTAGCTAATATATTAAAACAAAAATGTAGTATATCAATATACCGCTTACAAGTTTGGCGATGGTTGTTGTCATCCTAGTACTTCCGCTTAAACGGGTGGAGGGCGATGTGAAGACGAAGCTTAAACAGGTTGATTATCTCGGTTGTCTGATCATGTTGACATCGGCAATTTTGATCCTGCTACCATTGTCATGGTTCGTATCCTCCCTCTCCGCGCTCTTCAGTTGACCGTGTTACTGACCAGTCTGATTAAATCTAGGGGAGGCACGCAATATCCATGGAGTTCAGCTGGAGTGGTCGCCCCTTTGGTCCTTGGTGGTGTCCTGCTGATCGCATTCATCGTCGTGGAAATGCGGGTTGCCAAACTGCCCCTGATCCCAAGTAGGTTAAACTACTCTATAAAATCCAGGTTTAGAAGGCCGTTACTTGGTACATTTAGCTGACGAACGATCCAGTGCACATATTCAAGAACAAGACGGTAGCTGGCGCCATGATCGGCTCTTTCTTCACCGGTTTCATGTTTTACTCCAACTTATACTATGTGAGTCTCCTTGGATTTTCAGTGAATATTAGAGAGGGAATCGGAAGGAGTCTGCTGTGCTCACACCGCATCTCCATAGTTGCCGCAATTCTACCAAGTTGTGCGCTCGGCCTCGCCAGTCCAGTCCGGAAGCCTCATGCTTCCATTGATGCTCACGCAAACCGTCACATCTTTCACATCCGGTGCCCTTGTATCCAAGACCGGCAACTACCAGCTCAACCTCTGGTTTGGATTCGCCATCTGGGCTGTGGCGTGCGGTCTTCTTTCCACGATCTCGCCGACGATCTCGAACGCCAAGCTTATTGGCTACCAGATCCTAAGCGGAATTGGCGCCGGTCAAACTTTTCAGACCAACCTGATTGCCATTCAAGCCAGTGTCAAGCGGAGCGAGATGGCTGTGGCCACAGGCACAAGGAATTTCGTAAGATTGCTGGGCGGGACGGTGACCCTGGCCGCGTGCGCTGCGATATTGAACAATACTGTTCGGTAAGCACGATGAATGAACCCCGGTTCTGCTTTCACCCAGCATGCTAATCGATTCCCATAGGAATGAACTTGCACCTCTCATGAACGACGGTATTCTAGAGGCAATCGTAACTGATCCCACGCGAATTCGGGACCCATCCCTCGGCCTGAGCCCTTCGCTCCAGGCTGCGGCGATCCTCTCTTATAGTATGTCTGCTATTATCTACCCTGGTTCCATAGACTATGCTCCAGCACGAACCTCACCAGATAACCCCCTTTGCCGCTTTGCAGAAGGCACTTGCTAACATTAACATCTAGCTCACGGCATCCGCAACATATACTATTTCATGATCCCCTGCTGCTGTCTGTCCTTCTTCATCACGCTCTTCTTCGTCAAAGCCACGCCGCTCCGACGCGAGGATGACGAGAAGTTGCAAGAAGAGGGCAAGAAATGGGTAGCAGATCACAAAGGCACGCACACCTTGGGCCGCAAGAAAGTCCGGGCACCCACAGAAGGCGTTATGAGTGGATCGAGTGATTCGGAAGGTAGCGATCACAACAATGAGCAGATGCTGGTTGTGGAGGGAAAGAAATAATGACAAAGCCATGGCGGTCATGGCTCGCCTCGAAGCTGTTGCTGTGGCAATTCTACGATTTAATACCTGCATTGCTCTTCAGAGAGGGGGGGCATGGGTCATGAGGTATTCTTTTTTTTTTCAGTTTCCGGAGAGATAGGAGTTAAGGGAAAATTTGGGTTAGATTCACATAGGCGCATAGAAGCTCATGTCTAATGATTCAATACTTAATCGTAGATCTAAAACACTTCCACTTCCCCAGTTGTTGGCTGAGGATTATTCAGTGCCCACAGTATTCCGTTCTCCATGGTATTATCCCATGCTTTCGACGCAGATAAGATTCCAAACCGTCGGAAGCCGTGCGGCAGGCCCTTGTAGAGATGCACTTGCGTAGGAACCCTAAGTCCAACGTTAGCAGGCGCAGAAGGTAAATATTGAAACAGAGGAAAGGGAGAAGCTCACTTGGCTTCGGTCAGCAGCTCTGCCCACAGCAGAGCCTCGTCTCTCAGCGGATCCAGGCCGGCAATCCCGAACACGGTGGGTGGCAGGCCCTTTACCTGCTCCAGGGATGCATTTCCGGGATTTATCCTCAAGTCGTCTGCATCGGCATCGCCAGTAATCAACATCTTTGTGAAGAGCCGGATCATAGCCACCGGCAGAAGCGGCGCATCCTTATTCTCGACGTAAGAGGACAGATTCGGGTCCTTGAGCTTTGCGAGCTGCGGGGCGTACGAGTCGATGTTGACCAGGCACGGGATCATGAGCACCTGGCCGGCCACGGGCGGGAGATCCTTGGCCCGGCCTTGGCCCAGGTGGCGCCGCAGGACCAGAGACGATGTGATCTGCGCGCCGGCCGAGATGCCTCCTATGACGATGCGCGCGGGGTCCACGCCTAGCGACGCCGCATTTGCGTGCACCCAACACAGCGCATCCTCGGCATCGTCCCAGGCCGTCGGGTACTTGGCGGCGGGGGAGTGGCGGTAGTTCACGTTCAGCACCTGGACGCCGGTGTTCAAG
>FTLB01001310.1_pt1 | contig 11362 bp, 12 predicted proteins | sample 1658291 | NCBI WGS metagenome assembly FTLB01 (sample SAMEA3914812, study PRJEB12502) | metagenome | biome: forest; material: soil | place: Canada | collected 2011-07-07 | depth 0.1 m
GGACTCAGGTTGATGAGCATCACATCGCAAAAGAGCCTTGCTTGATTAATTCTCCGCGGCTAACCGGTGTGTGGCTTGAATGGCAGGCGGCATCACCAACTTTTTCTCCCAGCTGATCGTCTCGTTTGGCTTCTCCAACGAGCAGTCGCTCCTCCTCGGCGTGCCGGGCGGCCTGGTCGAGATCGTAGCGCTCGTCGGATGCGGCTACCTCGGCGACCGCTTCCAGAACCGTCTCCTCGTGTGCACCAGCGGCCTCCTGATTGCGATCCTGGGCATGCTGCTCGTCACCTGCCTGGACGACAGCCACTCGGTCGGCAAGCTCATCGGCTACTACATGACGCAGGCGTCGCCCACGCCGTTCGTGGCGCTGCTGTCGCTGATCGCCACCAACGTCGCCGGGTACACCAAGAAGACCACGGTGGCCGCCATGTACTTCATCGGGTACTGCGTCGGCAACATCATCGGGCCGCAGGTGTTCCAGGCCAAGGACGCTCCAGAGTACCGTCCCGCCAAGATCACCATCATCGTCTGCCTCTGCCTGGCGCTGGCCGACGTCATTTTCATCTACTTTTGGTGTAAGAACCAGAACAAGAAGAAGGCTCAGATTCGCGCCCAACCCGGGTACGTCAAACTGGAAGGGGGCGAATTCTATGACTTGACCGACCGTGAGAATCCCGAATTTGTGTACAGCTTGTAATGTAGCATCCGATGTGCGCACACTATCTATTCGAGGATGGGAGAGGGAGAGTTGGGGATCATTGTATCTATATTTTGTAGGTATAGAAGGTAAGGCATGTATGAAAGAAATAATTTCACATTTGACTACCCGATGATGACGATTGCTTTCCTACCAAACTAGGTAGCGGCGGAGAAATTGGGCCCAAGAAGGCTAAAGGGTTTTCCTTGCCCAAACAAATAGATGTTGCCTACTAATTTCGTACCTCCCATCAACGAAACACAGAGCTTCCAACGAGCTTCCAACGAGCTCCTTTCTTAGAAGATTGGCGAAGAAAAACAAATGGCCCGACATCGAAGAACTCCATGTATCTAGGTTCCCGCGTATACGCTTCAACATGTCTCATTGACCATCATATCATGGTTCATCCAAATCTTTCGAGCAAAGGGGGAGAGAGGTTAAAGCATCATACGGCGGCACCGCCGAGACCCCTCTTGGTGACCGGACACTCGGGATCCACGCAGGTACATGGGCATGGCTCCTTGTCCGGGCTGCAAACATGGTCAGAGGCGATGAGGGGACACTGGGGATGCTCGCACGCCGTATCCGGGGCGAGCCAAGCGTGGTGATGATGCTTCGCCTCCTTTCCTACCTGGCGCAGCTGCACGCCGGGCATGGTGAATCCGGGCTGGCTGCTGCCCGTGTCCGGCGGTCCGTTGCCGATGGGGCTGATGCCTTGGTGAGAGAAGGGAGGGCTGCCGGGCGTGCTAAGCGGTACGTTCGTGCTAGCAGGGCTCGACACAGCCTGAGTCGAGGATCCGGTGCTCATGGGATTGTTGTATCCACCGGGCGCCATGGTGTGCTGGAACCCAGCGTGGCCCATGATATACTGGCTACCTGGTCCCATGATCTGCTGCCCGCCGGGCGCCATGGTGTGCTGGACTCCATCAGCACCCATGGGTGCCTGCCAGCCCTGGCCTATAACCTGCTGCCCACCGGGTGCCATGGGGTGCTGATAGGGATCCGGGCTTACAGGATGCTGGAACGCCGAGCCGGGGTCCGAATATCCGGTGGTGTTCGGCGAGATAATCTGCGCCTGAGAGCCATCGGGATAGACGAGCTGCGGCTGGTAACCATCAGGGTAGACAATCTGCTGGTAGGTAGGGCCATTGGGACCCAATTTCGCCTCGGGCGAGCCTGTAAAGGACGAGGCATCATGAAGGTTTTGTTGGTCGTTTTGATCCATATTTGACTGATTCTGCCCCTCTTTGCCAGGTCCGTTGGGCTTGGAAAGGTTAGGGGGGAGACCAGGCGCGAAAGCAAACGGCGTGGACCCCCCAGCAGCTGCCCCTGCCGCCGCTGCTGCTGGGACCGCATTCATGACCGCCTGTCCTCCACCCGGGGCCATGGCGCTCATGGGTGCTTGTGTTGCCGCACTCATGGGCGCCTGTCCTACGGCACTCATTGGTGCCTGGCCACCCGGCATGGAAGCCATCGGAGACTGACCCGGCGGGAGACCGTTCGGCGGTGCATGCATCGGTGCATTCATCGGTGTGACGCTGGTATGCGGTATGACCTTCTCGGCGCCGTTTCCGAATCCGTTCATCGCGTTCTCGGCCCCGCCCGTCATGGGTGCGTTTCCACTTCCGGCCATCGGGGCATTGCCGCCGCCCGCCATGGGATTGTTGACACCGCCAAAGTGTTTCCAGGCAAAGTAACCGCCGGCACCGAGGAGGCCAAGCACGGCGGCAGTGACACCTACGCCGATACCCGCCTTGGCCCCCGAGCTGAGGCCGCTCGATACGTTGCTAGCAACGCCGACGGTGCAGTTCTTGATGGGCTGGTCCGAGTCGGTGACGACACTGAAGAGAGAGTTTGGGGGAGCGCCGTTGGCGGTGACGAGAAGTTGCATCGGCCCGGTGCTCGGCGACTTGACAGCGATGACAGGCTCCCCGAAGAAAGAGTTGGTCCCTGAGGTGCTCTGGAGAGTCTGTCCGTTCATCCGAGCCACGGCAGTGATATTGTCCGCGGTGATGCTCGTCACGGTGAAGTTGACATTCTCGCCCTGCTGCGCATTGTACGTGAGAGTCACGGTGCTGGAGCCGTTGATGACGTGCGTCTCGGCAAGACCGGAAAGCAGCTGGGTGTTGTAGCCTTGGGGGTTGTCGTTGTACGTCAATCCATTCAGAATGACATAGTTGATGAAGTTGATGGACCCAGCCGCGACCGTGATGGTTGCGTACACGCCCCTGGACGCCTGGATCGCGTCCAAGATGCTGGTGGGCTGCTCGGAGGCGTCGTCGTCGAGGAAGCCGAAGGAGACGCGAATTCCCAGGGCCGTCGCGTTGTTTATAGCTTCTACCAGCTCTGTCGTATCGCTGTCCTCGCCATCCGTAAACACGACGATGGCGCTTCGCTGGGCCGTGGACCCAGAATTCGCCGCGGTGAGCTGCGAGATGGCTTCGGCCACGCCCCCGGCGATGAACGTTCCACCATCGGCCCCGATACCGTCGAAGGCGTTGCCGACCTTGCCGGGGTCACCGAGGGGGTAATCGACGTAGGCTTGGTCGTCGAAGTTGATGACAGTGACCTCGTCTGCGGGCTTGGATGATGTAGCCTCGCTGTTTGAGATGAGGAAAGAAACGAGGGCCTTTCCGGCCGAGAGACGAAGGTTGTCCGGATCGCTATCCACCATGGAGCCCGAAGAATCGATGACAATAGCTACCTTTCGGTTGCCATTGTTGGAGTCAATGCTCAGATCGCTGCAGACATCTTCCCGCCTGAAGAGTCTACCGTGCTCCGGGAGCCTTGTGGCCGCCGCGGCGGCCGAGAGAAGAAGGAGGGACGGTAGAAGACGCATGCTGCGCGACAGTCTCCTTGGGGTCTTTTCCTGCAAATGTCCTGTTTCAGGTTCTCGCGAACAGGTTCAAGACCAACAAGCACGGCGACCACCATGCAACGGAGCAGAGCTTCTCGGAATCTCCTTGGCCAGGTTTCGGTGCAGCTAAGGGTCTATTTGAGCGCCAACCCTGCTGCACCCTGTTTATCTGCACAGCCTGGACGCCACATCCCGTCCCAGGAAATGGGCTGCTCTAGGGTTTCTTGCTTATTTCGCGACCTGCAAGCATGACCAATGGCTCTTGATGCTAGGCAGGGATCAGTGGGAGAAATGAAAATGCACTTCTGCAAGCCATCGGACGAAATGGGGCAGGAACTCATGGCCCTACAATAAAATCCGGCGTAGCTTTGGGGGTCGATCAGGAGAGAGAGAGCGAACTAGGCTGGCCTTGCAGATTGTTTGTAGCCAGGGGATGGCGGCTCATGGCTGAAGATTAGACCGTCTTAGCTCTTCCAGACGAAGCTTGTCTATTGGCGATAGCTACCTGGAGGGTGGCAGAGAACCTTGGCGTGTTCTGCATGGTGCTGGCACTTATTGTGAGGCTGAAAGTCCGGCCCGACCAATCAACCCCTGCCGCGGTGCCACTAAGACCCGTCTTCACGATCGAGACTGGTCCGTAGCGTTTCACCGATCCCTTCAGCTGTAGGGATGGTGCCAGAAAGCTGAAAGAGAGCCGAGAAGCCAGACACCTAGAGCAAAGGAACAAGGAGGCATGCTCCCTAAAATTGAGCCGCGTCCATTTTGGCTTTAGGTGTTGTCCCGTTTCTGTGGATCAACGAAGGCAGGCATGTAGGTGCCAGGATCAGGATCTTAGCGGCGGCATATCTTGTGTTCTCCAAATCTTGCCGTCCTCTTCTGCTCAAGACTGATTGTCGAATGATCGAAGCAAGAGCAAGCACTCGTTGTTGAGCAGTGGCCGGAATCACTACCTTCCTTGGTCGACCGGAAGGAGCCGCAGTCGGCGGCCAGACTGGGTCCAAAGCCAGCCTCACCAGCCTAGGGTTCCTTCTTTAGCGGAAGGGGGCTTGGCTGGATTCTTATCGGACTTTTGGGGAGGCTGAAGGACAATGCCAAGATGCAGATACCTCTGTTCGGTCCTCGCTCTGGGCACCCAGGCCATTTGTTGAGCGAATTGGGCGCATGAGGATCGAAACACGGCGGGCAGCCTCAGTAGGATTCTGCGCAAGAAGTGCTATGTAGGAAGTTGGCTCGAATATTATGCACAGTCTGGGACTAAGTGTCAAGATGGCGTCTTCTCAGCCTGGCTTGGCCTTTCAGAGAGAACCATGCCAAGCCGGGCTGGGTCCCTGGCTGCGAGTCTATGTACGAAGTACGAAGTAGCTGTCTTGGCTGTGTAGGTCTCTTTGGGGTGGAGCACCGTAGCTCTGGATCTGCAATGGCGGGTGATTTTCTGCTAGGATATTAATATCTCCCGCGTTCGCAGCAGGGGATGAAGCCCAGAGGGTAACATGTAGATGAATACCTAGAAATAGTATTCTAGAAACAAGGTTGGAGATCGAGACATGCTGTGTGCGTGATGGGAGACTTTTTTCTACCGGCGGCAAAGCAATAATTCAGTTCCCTACAAGATTCCCATTATATTTATCTCTACTTTGTGTGCCCACTCATTGATAGCGCAGTTTCCCTATTTGGCCTGATGCTCTATAGACCTAGGCATTTGTTAACCCATTCCGTAGCTCCTTCCGGTTGATGGACAAACTCAAACCGCCTCTTTGTTGCATCACGCGTGCCTAAGGTAAGGTACCTTAGGTGTTCGTCTCCTCGGTTATCACCCGACAAGGCGCCTTGGGTAAGGTATCTTACCTCAACAAGGTATAACTATATCCCTTTGCAAATGCGTTTTCCAGCTGTGGAGAGATTGGTAAGACAAATACAATGCCACTAGCCTTCTGCTTGAAGATTGTGCTGGCGTCGGGGCCAACTACCCCGGAAGCCACCCAGGAAAGCATTCAAATCAGAACAGAGGAGAAGATCTATCACCATCGATGACTACGAGGCTGATGCTCCTCATCGTCGTGTATATCCTCGAGCGACGTGACGTCGTGAATAGGCTCCAAAGGCAGCCATGAGCCCCCGGTCTGCTGATATACTCAGTGTCTGGAATCCGCTGGTCTTCGAGAACCTCGTCATTCGAGACTTCAACTTCGTTCCGACCATATGATATCCCCAACCACATCTTTAGCGCTTCCACTTCCGAGTTCTCTCCCGGCTGTACGATATACAAGCCAGCCGATCTTCTCCCTTGGAAGTTCATCAGGCATGCGCTGAAGCAAAAGTCCCATACCGGCCTACGAAGCCTTGAGCCAGGAGCTGGTTCGAGGATGACGGCGGCAGAGTCTAAATCTTGTAAACGACACGACTGGCGACTCTCCCACCCAATTCCAAGGTAAAAATAACACCACTCACATCTCGGAGACGGGACTTCATACTGGGGGTACACTTACGCCTCCGGTCGTCATCCGCGGGTCGCCCGACGGATTCACTGAAGTGTCTTGAACCATCAAGCGCGGTGATTGATCCTATCTATTCATTGCACAGGGTGGCAGGGAGGCTGGCCAGCAGGAGTGGTGTTTACCCAGCAAGACAGGCTCTCTGGACCCGCGGGAGGACAGCGGGAGGCCGCTCTGGTCCAACAACCGCGACGAAGAGGTTCAAAGAACGGGACGCACCGATGTCTTCGAGGACGGGCAAGGGAGGATATGGGCGGTACTAATGGTGTACTGCCCGTCATAACAATGGAACAGTGGCTGAAACCACAGCTTTGTAAAGACATATAACCGACGCCGGGAAGCTTATCATGGACCAATCTGATCAAGGTAGGTTTGGCTGACGATCTGCCGATCTTCAACGACGGCCGGAACATCACTCTGCATACCAAAGGAACGGGCCCGAGACCCTTAAGACCTGCCAAGAGAATTGGCGCGTTGACATGGAAGGCAGATCTCAACCAAGCCGATCTCGAACCGGATTGGTATCAGAAAAGTATGCCCTAGAGCATGTCCAGCACTCGCTTGAGCAAGCTGCTAAAACTAACCTTGCAAGACACTCCGATCAAGACATTCGCTCACGGAGCGGCGAGGGTACATCCAGCTCCACGGAGCCACATACGAGCTGATAAGCTCCGAAGCACCGGCGATGCTCGAGGCAGCAGTCGTCTTATAACGAGTGGTTCCGATTGAACAGTCCATAAGCCAGGGCTACAAAGCCGGCCTCGTGCTCTGGTGGAACCAATACTCTCACGCTACCGTCACTATCACCGCTGTTCCTTTGGGCGGTTGTAAGCACGAAATGGCTGTTGTCTATCGTAAGCCTACTGGAAAGGCTGGTAGCATCGCGGTAAGCACATCGCAAGACGAGACGAAATCGTGGCTTGCAGCGGCCGTCGTGCGAGGCCTTCTATCCGCTTCGCCAGGGGGGTCGCACTGAGGCATGCTTATACCAAGAGATGTTGGACGGAAGCGGGCTGGAGCTGTCGGTTGCATGCTTCAACGCCTCCTGCGAGTCAACCATTGCTAGCGGCTCGACCTTCCTAGGTGGGTGCGAAGTTTGGCCGAAGACCGTCAACCCTCCCCTGGGTGATTGCTTCGCAGGCGCCATGTACGGCATCTATTCCTTTGGGAAAGGAGAACCGGTTTTGGACCCAGCCGACTTTGGGGGGCGTCGAGGTCTGCGCGAGCTAGAGCAGAGATCGGCGCACAACTCGCTTCGCTGGAGCCGCATACAAAGTACATAAATGACTCTTCCACCTTTGGATAGATTCGCCTGAGAGCGTAGACATGCCGCATCATCCATACGGGGAATAGCTGCTCGGGGGCACCAAGGGATTCCTTTTGGGTCACACACCACTATTCTAGTCCCTCGGCGAACGTCTCGACAGTGGGTTTGTTGAGCAGGCTGGCCCAACGGCTTTCCAGAAATGGCAACTAATTAGCCCTGGGTAAATCGTTTTGCGACGCGCAAAACTAGAGACTACCTTACCTTGGGTACTGAGTACTGTACCGTGTGTACCTACCTCAACCGCCGCCCCCGCGAACCCCGTGAGACCCGTGTGGAGGGTCGAAATGTGGCTCCCGCCCCTCGTGGGGATGAATGCGGCGGGCTGGAAAGCAAAGATCCTAAATCCCGGTTTGACTGGGCCGGCTTGGCATGGGTACACTTCGGGAGTTCGGGCAAGTTGGCTGGACAATCGCTTGCGTTCTTCCGATTCTCGTAACTGGCAAGCCTGGTTCTCTCCGAGAAGGTGCTTCTACTACTCTGCCTCTACATACATCACGCAGGCGCCCCGCGCTAGCCCGTCCTCGGGGGTCCGACGGTGACACTGAGGACCACGAAAGAGAGAGGGAGAGGGAGAGAGAGAGGGGGGGAGGGAGGGAAGGAGAGAGACTGAGAGAGAGTGGGAGAGAGTGTGTGAGTGTGAGTGAGAGAGAGAGGGAGAGGGCGTGGATGCACGCTGCCGGTTCCAGCTTGCTCTGATTTATCCATACCCACTTTGACGAAAGGGGTAATATATGGATGGCAGGATTTCCGGGCTCGAAGCAATTGGCCATGCCCATGGCTAGAAACGGTTCCTCGCAGCGGTTTTGTGGAGTGCAGGCGCTGCGGTCATGCAACGATATCTCTCGGTAGCCAAGCGTGCCAAGCAGCCCCATCTGCAGTGGATAGAAGGGGTTGGAGGAAACAGCAAAAAGAAAAGAAAAACAATCACGAAATCCAGAACCGAGAACCAAAAGCGTCCGTGTGCGCAGGTGCTTCCCTGCAATGCACTCGGTAGTGTCAATCTGGGACTAGCGGGAAGAGGGCATATCTACTCCGGAAACGCCTTGCATATGTTGCAGTCCCTCATGATAGTTTGTGATAGTCGTGATGGCTCATGGGCGTGATCGCAGCTATTACTCTGCATATAATTAGTCCCAAGTAATATAGGCCTGGGTCCAGCGTAGTACCTAAGATAGGCCGGAAAGGGTCGACCCCTCGATTGGAAGATGGGGCACACACCAGATATGATACCCTATCGATCGCCCTCCGGAGCTATCGTTTGCCCCTCAGTTGATATGTAGGATGAGCCTTGCGGAGACCCGTGATTGGGGAAGAGGGAGCGCCGGAGGCGCTTGGCTACAGCGGTTTATATCCGATGTCCGCAGGGAACACACCACTTTCCGGCGGGATCCTGCATTTTATTGGATTCAAGAGAAGCGAGGGACGGAGGAGGCCTTCGCTGAGAGAATCGGACCAGGAAAGCTGGGTTGCTCGACGCCGATGCTCCGTCGAGCTGGAGGGGACCCGGTAGTGCCAGAAAGCGCACTAGTAGAGCTCTTCTCCTTCTTCCGAAAACCCACAAAAGAATTACCAAATCTGGGAAGCCGGCGCAGTCCCAAGCCCCGGAGGGGGGGGGGGTAACAGAGAGACTTGATCATCACTTTCCTACTACCTCTAGATAGGCTGTAGGTAGCTTTCTGCGTTAGTACCACCTCCCACCCAACCCCACATCCACCCTGGGACACTAAGCAAGTGCTGCAGCACTGGGTGATCATCACGCAAGGGCGACGCCTTAGTATCGCCCGGCCATACTGTTGTGCCTTTCCCTCCCCCCAAAGAGCAGATGAGGAGGTTTCCGGGTAGACAACCGCCGTAGAGGGCTCAAACAGCAGGGCTCTGGTCTCTAATTGGATCTCCGATAAGACAGACATCATGCAGCCGCTCACCGATCCCAAGGCTATTCTCCTCACCGACTGCACTTCGACTGCGAGGTGAGGGCCTGGGCCGCGTGGTTGTGGAGTGACAATGGCACCTTCATCTCTGTGTGGCCTCCTTGGGAGAGCTCGTAACTCTGCCAAGGCCCCCTTATTCCCCTTGTGTACACAATCGCGGATAGAATCTAGTGAGGGGCAAAGGTCTCTCCTCGAGTTCCACCAATCTACTAGTGGTTTAGGGAATCACTTCCGTTAGTACCTAGCTTGCTCTCATGGGCCCTACGGGACTTCGGGGTTGACGTAGGCGAAAGTATATAAATAAGAGAGGAAATGTTGAATAGCGATCTCGCCGGTGCCTTCTCTCTTTGTGTCTTGGCAGTCCTTTCGTCTTTCTCTCGTTCCTCTTCATAATAAAAACCACATCATCGCACCAAGTCTACAAGTAGACAAGGGTCTGCTTCCCATCGTTTCTACGTCTTGGTCTTGGGCATTCTAAGCGGCCTCACTTTCTAAGTTGCAGTTGAGGTCTCGTTCCCACGTAACTTTCTACCCAAGGCCCGGCTTCGTTGTGTGAGCACGAAATAGACAAAATACACAAATACATAAGCAAAAACACGTCATTCAAGATGTCCAAGGTATCTACCGTCCTCGCCTCGTTGTCCCCCCGATTAGCCCTCATAGGTCCAAGGTTGCCGTTAAGAGCTTCGAGCGCGATTCTCCGTTGCCCACCTCGAGCGCATACCGGCGCTAGTCCGTGGACCAATGCCCCCTTCTCCCGATCGTTCCACCAAACCTCCGTCCGGATCCAGGCTGACTTTACATCCGAGACCGGGGAGAGAAGCACGCTGCTGCAGGAGTTCAGCCTTCAGGGCAAGGTGATCATCGTGAGCGGCGGAGGACGTGGCCTCGGTCTCACCCAGGCCGAGGCAGCCCTGGAGGCCGGTGCCGTTGTCCATGTCATCGACATTCTGCCGCCTCCCACGCCCGACTCAGACTTCACCAAGGTCGCGAACCGGGCTACCAGCGAGTTCGGCTCTCGTCTGGAGTACCATCACCTCAACGTCCGGGACGTGGAGAAGCTGAACGCCACCATTCAGGCCGTCGTCGACAAGGAGGGCCGGATCGATGGGCTTATTGCCGCAGCGGGAATCCAGCAGGAAACCCCCGCGTTGGAATACTCCCTCGAGGATGCCGACAAGATGTTCGGCGTCAACATCACGGGTGTTTTCATGACGGCCCAGGCGGTCGCCCGACAGATGGTGAAGCTCAAGACCCCCGGTAGTCTGGTGCTGATTGCCAGCATGAGCGGCACCGTAGCGAACAGGGGTCTGATCTGCCCGTGAGTTTTGGAAATTTCGTGTCCCTGCTTTCTTCGGGCGCGGGCAGCACCGACTGATTGAATATGATGACCGCAGAGCATACAACGCCTCCAAGGCCGGCGTCATCCAGCTGGCACGCAACCTGGCGGCGGAGTGGGGTGCACACGGCATCCGCGTCAACACCATCTCCCCCGGCTATATCGTCACCGCCATGACGGCCGGTCTTTTCGATGCTTTCCCGGAGAGGCGCACCGACTGGCCCAACGCCAACATGCTGAACAGGCTCAGCTACCCCGAAGAGTACCGAGGAGCCGCAGTCTTCTTGCTCAGCAATGCCAGCAGCTTCAGTGGGTTCCCCTTTTTTCTTGCTTTTCATGACCCGTTTGCGTTACATTTTTCGCTAACCAAGTATCTCAGTGACCGGTGCGGACTTGCGGATCGACGGTGGACACTGTGCATGGTAAATCGGGACGGGACAAGGGTGGAAACTCAAACTAAGGACCCTTAGGAAAGAGGCGTTTAGGGACTGGGGGGGATATTAATTCGCGACAGAGAGAGCCTATGCCTCGGGGTATCAAGTCGTTATGCTGAAGATAGTCTACACGGAATTGTGGCATGTCCAATCCTCGTCCACCCGGAAGGGAGGGAAATACAAACAATACAGAGCAAATCAAGACGCTTGAGCCGCAAGGGCTGTGACCAAGCCGAGCGGCCCTAACCTGTCGACGACCCCGGACCGTAGTCTCAATCTCGCCTC
>FTLB01013126.1_pt1 | contig 11352 bp, 11 predicted proteins | sample 1658291 | NCBI WGS metagenome assembly FTLB01 (sample SAMEA3914812, study PRJEB12502) | metagenome | biome: forest; material: soil | place: Canada | collected 2011-07-07 | depth 0.1 m
GTCTAGGACTATTGTCCACTTCCTCTGGTTGAAGCCGTGGCTGAACCAAGCTCTAGATCTTCTCGGTACGGTTGGAGTGGATCGAGCCCAAATCTTGGGAGGGCTGGCACGAGGTTTGGTATGAGGCGGGTATCCGGAGGCCCCAAGCTCCCTCTTCTTTCCGACCCCTGTGATAGGTGCTCGGTTACGTTCTTATCCGACGCAACAAGAGTTCGGGTTGTGGCCTGGCGCAACGAAGACTTTATGCTCGTAAACAAACGCACAGAAAAAAAAAACTGTCCCAAGTGCTTGTGTGGTCATTTTTAAACAGATATCTGAGGTACGGTTGTTTGCATCGATCTTATAGACTGTTTCTCTCATGATGAGAAGTTTTGTTTCCCTGCCTCGCGATCACCTAGATAGGCTGAACCGGTAGAAAGGGAGATCAACTCGCAAGCAAAGATGGCTGATGTCGCCCGAGGATCCCTCATCTGGGACGGGCGGCTTGATAAATATAGGCAGCATTGAAGCAACCGGGAAACTGGGACTCGCTAAGAAGTGAGTTTCTGTCAAATCATGCTGAAGAAGGTCATTGTAAAGGTTCTCTTTCTGGAAAATCGTTTACTTATAGTGTTAAGCATAGACAAGCTCTTATTCCTATCTAGTTTCTTCTTATCATCAGGCAGACTTCCCTTTTTATACCTCATTAATTATGGACAGCAGGTCGTAGTCGTATAATTAGTCATCAGTAAAACAGACCGGCGCCAGGGCAAGTTCTGCTTCTGCTTGTGAAGTTTGAGTGACAATCATTACAACAAAAAAATCCAACATTGTTGAAGATCGCCTTGATTATAACGTAGGGAGGAACTAAATATTCGAGGTTCTTGGTTGGCCACCTTGCATTGATTCTACTTGAGAATCTACCAAACAATGGTTGTTGAGCCAGAATATTCTACACATAAAAGGTCAAGCTAGTACTACTAGCAGGCGAGGCAGTAATATCTGTCTAGTATATATCAATACATATGATATTATGATGTGTTAGAACTAGACTGTCAGTGGAAAATATCTGAGGCATAGGAAAGTAAGCCAGAATGAAAGGCTGATATTGCAAGTAATGAAAGCTCGTAGCCATCTAATCTTTGTTAGTTAAAAAATGGTTATATTTTGACCTGCCCCTGGAAACAAAACAAGAGTCTTCCAGCCTCTAGTGATAACTATTGAAGGATCTATAGACTTTGGTAATGCGAAGGAACAATGCTTCCAGCTTAAAGATGCCGATTTTGTGACTAAGGTATCTGCACCGTCCAAGGTGCATCTGGTATCTTATCTATCATGACCTTGGAAATCTGAAAATAATGTGAGTTGGGTGAAAAGTACTCCTGAGTGACGAAGAGTTTCTAGTATACTCGCTGCTTCATTTGCAAAACCAAGCGTGCTTTCAGGTTCCAACTTCTTTCTCGCCCGCTTTGCCTCGCAGATTACAAAATCTCGTTCCCATTTTCACTTTACGACTGAACGAAACTACTTTCACCACGAGTACCTCTGCTGTTGAGAACACGTGCAGGTGATAGAACGTCAGCTCGACCACAGAATACATCGACATCTCACAGCCGTAGCTTCAACATACAAGGGCTTCTCCAATCCGACTTGAAACTTCGCGTCCAGAACATACAACGGTAAGCACCAGTCTCTCTGCTTCTCGTACTAATACCAGACTCTGATGTGATATTCCAGAAGAGAGTCAAAGAGCAATATAGCCATCCACCAATACCAGTCGACGACACTAGGCCGTCTCGAAAGAAAATCTTCGTGGAACAGTTCCGAACGTCAGCATGACTCCCCAGGTTCCCGGCATCGATGCCATCCGCTCCGGTCCAGTCCTAAGGCACCACCGCCTGTTTGCGAATAATGAGCGACTCATCAGCCCAGGACGTCCTCACCATAGAGGTCATGGCAGAGCCAAGCGCTCGCTCAGGAAGTACGTACTCATGATGATTTGTGCCGCCGCAGTCATGATCGGAAGTCTGGTTTCCTCTGTCGCAGCAATTGCCACAACCATCGCGGAAAAGGGGTGTCCCGAGCTTGCTGGATCGAATACCCAAGCGTGGATGGCCATCAGTCTGATTCTGCTCGTCATCTCCCTGTTCTCCATGATAGTCCTCTGCATAATCCATCGAAAGGTCACCAAGAAGGCCCGCAACGACGACGAGCAGTGGTTCGAGCTCCAGCACATGGACAAGCGCCTTCCTCCCGACCCTCCTCTGGGTTCAGCCGACTCGACCAACGATTCTACCTCCCAGGGAATTGCTGCCAGGATACGCGAGAATATGCCACCGACTAAAGCCGGCGCATCGCCCGTGTCACAAGGCGAAGCTATACGCCGCAGCATGCGGCACTCGACCCAGATCATCCGAGGCAATATATCCGACCTCCAAGATGCGATGTCCAGCCAAGCCATAGTGCCAGTTCCTACGAGCGCAATGTCGAAGCAAACTGCCGACGTACTGCCCGAGACAAACAAACAATTCTACCACGCGCCTCGAGGACGGAAAGTTTCCCACACCCGTGGCGTGCCGTCGGAAAATTTCTTCAATGGTCTCATCTTGGACGAAGGAAGCATGACACGCGAGTGAACCGAGAGTCTGCAGCGCATGCAGGCTGGATATGGTTCGGAGGTTTGGGACTCTGCCTTCGACATGCTTTCGTCAGTCGTGTATGGGAAGCAAGCAAGATCCCCGCGTGCTGTATGCGGGACGTGTGAGGAAGGGTGGTGGACAAGCACAAAGGGCATAGTTGTATTGATACAGACGATCGCGAGCATTATTTACTAGTAATTGAGAGCTAGTTACTCATCGTAGCAGCTGTCCTTCTCTATAAATTCCGTGTCCTCCGTGGTCTACTGCATACCATTGTATATCAAGAGATTCTGGCTACCCGGAAAGGCTGGAATTCTCGTCCTCTTTCCCAGCCTTGCGCCCTCGTACCTATCTCAACAATAAGCTGTGGCGTCACGGCCGTTGAGTATCAAATCTGAACCTACACACGGTTGAGATCTTCGACATCTTTAGAAGCAGGCGCAAGTCGGGTTCGGATGAAGCTTGCTACCGCATGACACAACCTACAACTTTCACGTCGTGCTAACCTACAAAACTGTTGGGTAAGAGCAGGTTCAAGTTCGTTTGGCGGTTGACAGGGTTCAAGAATAAGGTTATTAACCTCACGTGGAATATGTAGATTGCAAGCGTAGTTATTATGCCGATTATTCGACCGACCTCTAGTTATGGCTGGCTTCTAAATAGCCCGCTCTGCCCTTGACTTATTCTCTCTATAACGCTTCTCCTTCGCCATGAGCTTTCTTCGTTGCTTCCACGACCGATTGAGATCCCCACGGTGCTCCCAGAACCACGACTGGAAATCACTAGATGACTGATCCGCGCCTGCCGCGGCCGTGGGGGCATCAGCATCCTCCATTTCCTCGTCTTCTTCGTCACCCGGAATGATGTGATTCTCATCCTCGTCAGGGTCCTCGTCGAGGTTATCTTCAGCCTCGTTGTGTGCCCAAGGCTTGAACGTCCTGCTCGGATGCGCGGTGTCGGGAGTTGGCGCAGCACTCCTAATATTGCGAAACTCAAAATCCTGGCTCGAGAACGGTGTCATGGGAGGCTGGCTCCCGGGGGCGGGAAGGGGAGTTTCGCTCTCTTCAACGTCCTCGTTTCCGAAGAAGCTAAAGCCCTTAGAGTCGGCCTCAGGGGCAACATTTCCGTCCGCGTCCCTGGGCCGTTTATACAAGGCTTCCAGAGGGTGGACCTTGTGGGCCACGGGTGTGGAAGGGGAGCCGGATGGAGGGATCTTGATGGTGAGGTTTCGCATCGAGCCAGATGACTTCGGCCTTGAATCCGACTTGAGCGCCAAAGGGCTTGACGGGAGACCAGATAGATCTGGGCGACCAAAATCCCCCCTTTCAGATCCGGCCAGAGAACTGCCCGGCTCAGAGCCCGATGCATCTTTCTCATTGTCCTCCGGCAGCGATGGGTCGTCTTCGGAAGATTCGTCGCCGCTGCTAGATGATTCGTCTTCCGCTTCGGGGGTCTTCTTCAGCGGCGCGACCTTGCGCGGCTTGCTAATCTCCGTCGGCTTCGGGCGTGAGCTTGCCGCCACCGGCTCGACGACAGTCCCCGCCTCGTCGACCCAGCCTTTGCCATCCACAAATTCTAGCTGTTTTGGCTTGTAGGAAGTACCCGAGCTTTTGAGAAAGGTCGGGAACTTGGTTGTCTTCTCGAATTCGTGGATGACGACCTCCCGTGACTTGTTTTTCTTCTTCTTCTTCGAATTGGATTCGTCGTCACCTGCCGCCTCAGCGGTCGTCGTACTCACAGACTTGGCGGGCAGAATAGTACGGACCAGGCATTCCTCGTGATTCGTGTACTTGGATCTGGTCTTCCTCTTCTCTTTCTTCTTGTCTTCCTTCTTTGATTTGTCCCGCTTGTCCTTTCTCGGGGAGGAATCCTCGGTTACGGTCCAACCCCGCTTCACCTTCCTGCCATCCTCCAGCTGGATGCCCTCGAGCTCTTCTCCGTCACGCTTTCGCTTCTTGGACTTGTCCTTCTTCGGCTTCTTCTCTCTCTTGGGTGCGTCGTCGGTTGCTAGTGCTGCGTCTCCCATTGGTTCGGGTATCGTCGACGGTCTCGCTGGCTCAACGCGCATCTTCACGCCCTTCAAAATGGATCCGTGGAACTTCTTCCTGAGCTTCTCGGCGTCCTCGGTCGGGAGATCGACGAAGCCGTATCGATTTTCCGGAAACGTCTCAATCGAATGGTAGGAGATATTCTGCGCCTTCGGGAGCACAGTGGTCGACAATACGATCTTGACTAGGTCGGCATCAAGAGGGGTGATATGGAGCCTAGTAAAAGGGGAAGTCGTCGCTGGTGTGGCCGTCGCTAGCATTGTCGGTGCTGTCCCCAATCCGGAGCCCCATGAACTGGCCACGGTGTGATCGGCAAGCGAGCAGGTACGTGGCGGAGGCAGAGGATTCTTGAGAGTACGAATTGCTGGGTAAGGCTCGTGATCTAGTAACCGAGAATTTTACTAGACCAGACCAGACCAGACCAGGATGCCAGGATTGAGCTTAAATTCTGATAAGTGGGGTTTCCTCTCGTCTGCTGGTTCTGTGCCTGATCTTATCGCTCTTATCGGTCGACCGGCCGATTTTAGACCAATCTAAATATCAACAATGATTTCAGGGGAATCACTAAAACAGCATGATCAATTATTGGACCGAAGTGATCCATGTGCATAGGGTACCTGCCTACCTTACCTAAGAATTAATCGCTGGCTTGCATCTCCTTTGGATGTTCTTCTCAAAAAGCCATCGCGGCTACAAAGCATCGTGACTGCGCGGACGTGGACTTGGTACCCTGCTACTCCTTTCTCATTTTTGGCAGAAGATGCCCAAAAATAGGCAAGGTAGTCCCTCTCTGGGTATCTAAGGTACAGCAAGGTAGGTACTGAAGAGCAGGTATTCGTATATGCCGTTTCCTGTTTATACTTAGCCTGTGACTGTGATACTACAAACTCTCGGGAGAAAATAGTCACATCTCCTTCCTGCCCAATTCCTCTTGTGAAACGAAAGTAGTCGTTAGGGGCCTGTTTATCCTCGGGCCCTTGAGAGGGAAAGAACCGGTCACATTGCCTTGGTTTTTTTTTTGTTTCCATCTGAAAGCTCCATGTACATTCGGCAATCCAGAGATCCTCGAGTTGTATTCCTCACAAGATCCGCAAACCCCAATTCCAACACATCACTCATTCACTGAACGTCCTACACTTTTAACAGCTTCAGTCATTACCTGTACAATCCATATTGCCGAAATCCTTTCAACATCTCCATACTTAAGAGCTCCTATCCCCGTCAATAATCTCAAGCTCGAAATGGACGTACGAACCGCCGTCACTATGCAGCACCTGGGGAGCGCTTCGTTTGATGGCGCGAACGAGTCCAAGGAGCAAAAGCCAACTCCGCCACCGAAACAGCCATCACCAGATCAGACAGACCCTCTCCAGAGCGCCATCGGCAATCTGGGAAGCACGTTTCAAAATGCCCTGAGCGGTACTGACGGTCCCAACAACATCAGCGATTTCGCCAAAGAGCTGAAGAGCGATCTTGACAAGCTGGGCACTGCCATTGGCGATAAGATAGACTCGGGCCAACAGGATGGGAAGAAGGCTCAGCCGCGCTGCACCCATACTGATTTCAAGAAGAGCAACGACGGAGCCAACGACAACGACGAGCCTACAACGCCTCCGCCGAGCTCTGCTGGGCAATCTACCTTCGGCCAGATCACAAATGCCGTCAAAGAAGCCTTCGGACAGGCAGCCAATGCAGTGGCTGGAAGCAGCGAGGCCGAGACCAAGAGCCCAGCCAAGGATACCAAGGATTCCGGATGTGAGGTTGGTGTTGATGCGGTTGAGAAAACTGCAGAGGGGGCTAAGGGTCCCGAACACACGAGTCTCGATGCCGTTTCAGACCAAGCTGTGGCGCATCAATGCAGTGGAGTGGAAGAAGAACACGCCGCATTCAACGGCACATCCTAAGTATTATCTTTCAAGGATTGTGATGTGTTTCATGAGCTCATGGAGATGAGTAGTGGCTGCCGATATCCCACTTGGCACTGAAGAGACTGGTATTCACTGTGCCAATTTGCACCAGGGATCAATTATGAGCTACCCATTTGGGTTGCTTCGCTTGAGTAATGCAGAAGACAAGTGAGGGGATGCAAAGGATTCACAGTACCAGAATGGACAATTGGCCTGAGGACTTTCTTGTACGTCGCTTTCGGAAGGCTGTCGGAGCTACGCTCGGCGCTAGATCCCCTGTCCTGTAGTGTATAAACCACTTTAGATCCTTCTTTCTGCATCTTTGACACAGTAAAAACTAGACTTCTATTGGGCTGCTATCTATGTCGACTGCAGGCATGAAATCTCCTGGTATGGGAAAAAAAGAGGTGTCGCTATCCCTTTTTGATCTCTGCTTGGAATTTCACAGCCCAGTCCGAGAATTCATCCTTCTCCTTGTCACCACTCAGGGGCTTGGCTAGCAGCTCGGAGACGGCGAAGGCGTCAAAGAAGCACTGGTCCATGAGCCGATCGATATCCGCTGCTTCCAGTTCGTAGAATGACAGAGCCAAGTTGCCAAAGCGTTCTGGTATCCTCTTCAGTAGCGGAAGGATCTCGTTGAGCCGAACGACCGCACTAGATTCTGCATCGGACGGTAGCTTCGGCAGCGCTTTTAGGCGCCTCTTGATGACAGCCTGGTAAAGGAGTGTAGTCAGGCGAAGCCGCTTCAGGCACGAGTCCAACCTCTCTCGTATCTTATCTGGGTCATCGCGGGGGATATGCTGATGTGCGTTCATCAAGTCGTCTAGCATCGCTTGCGCATCGGAGACATGTGTCGACTGGAGATTCGCAGTCATGGCGCTGACGCCGTCCTCGTCGTCTTCGGAATCGTCCTCATCCTCCTCCTCACCCCACTCTTTCAACTCCTCCAACACATCCTTCAATGTATCTCTAAACTGTTCGACCCTCTTGACCAGGTATCCGGCGATGCCGAGCTTAGAGAGTGCAATGACTTCGTCGCACGCGGACCACAAAACACCGGTAGTAGCAATGCTTCCTTTGCTGACGGTGGCGCTGCCGGCGGCGTTCTTCTTCTCTGCGGAGAGAACCTTCCCGTCCCTAGGTATCAACTGCAGAAGTTCTTTGAGATGCTTGAGAACCTGGCTGCTTCGCCATGAGAGATCGCGCCGAACAGCCTGTGTATATCGCGCTGGGTCGCAAAGTTGGGCCGAAGAAGCTAGACCGGGAAGAGGACCGGCCGAAAGTTCTCTGAGAACCTTGACAATCGCCGTCGGAGTAAACGGTTCGTTGATAATTAATAAAGAAATCTTCGTCGAGTGGGCTCTGATCAGCGTAGCCGAGTCTTGGGCGAGGGAGAGGGCTTCTAATGGTTGTTGCGGAGGGGATTGGGTATTGGGTTGCCCTTTATAGTCTTTATCTGCTGTTATCTCAGTCAAGACGGATTCGAGTTGAGTAACGAGACTGATCGTAGTAGACAGGACGTTATCGAGAACCTGCAGAGGATTGTTCGCGTCCGTTGAAGCCATGGCTCCTTAGTCGCTGCGAATATTCGCGTCTGTTGTCGAGGTAGGTGGGCTGTCTGGCGTACTGATGGGAAGAATTATCGCGGGGTAATTTTTTTTTCTTCCATCTCAGCTTTCCCCAAACCCCCAAAATTTCGCGGCAGGCAATCTGGGCCCAACTACCGTGGCGCCTAAACAGCTCCAGCTGACTAAGACATTTAGCTTCATGTGGCCTTGGTTGCAGGGGGGAGTTGTGTCTCATGCAAGCTGTCCCCTGAGATTCCCAAGGATTGGTAGCTTTCTTCTCTTGTGTTTCGCCAACCCATCTCTCCTCCATGCCTGATGCCCAGATAGGAGGAGGAATCACTGCGTCATGAAGAGAACAGCTGCTGCAGTGCTTTTCGGCACTCTTGCGTATACGCTGCCGGTAGCTGCTGGATCGGTACCCCGAGGTGTTGGACCCGAGTGTAGGTGTTTCTCTCCTGCTTGCGTCTCTGTGGCCATGATCTCAGACTTGGTCACACATGCTTAATTTCACTCTACCATCTGTCTTCCTATTATTTTGGGATCCTAGGCCGTCTTTGGGAATGAATTGGCTCTTTTCGATATCCAATTCTCGTTCCGGGCCCTCGCTCAAACCACATGCTTCTTTGCCTCATTCGAGTGCATCGCTGACAGTGTCTCTTCTCTAGTCACCAAGTTTTATCAAAGCGGCGAGACCTTCGCCTGCATAGACAATCCTTCTATCAAGATCAAATCGTCACAAATCAATGACAACTCGTGCGATTGCCCGGATGGCTCCGACGAGCCAGGTACCGCCGCGTGCTCCCACCTCGATTCCCTCTCCCCAGAACAACCCCTCCCGGGCTCAGTCACCGGATCAACCAAGACTGCCAACGCGCTGCCAGGCTTCTGGTGCGTCAACGAAGGGCACATAGGCAGCTATATTCCCTTTTCGTACGTGAACGACGGCATTTGCGACTACGATCTCTGCTGCGATGGTAGCGAGGAATTCTCCCACGTCGGCGGTGTGAAGTGCGAGAACCGATGCGCCGCGATCGGCAAAGAATACCGTGAAGCTGAAGAGAAGAAGAGGCAGAGCAAAGAGCGGTCAGCCAAGAAGAGGCGGACGATGGTGAAGGAGGCCAAGGAGCTACGGCGGCGAGTGGATGCTCAGATCGTCAGTTTGACCGAGGAGATCAAGAATCTCGAGGCCAAGAAGGATGAGCTCCAGAGGAAGCTGGAGGAAGTAGAGGCCTCTGAGCGCGGAAAAGTTGTCAAGACCGAGGGCGAGGGTGGCAAGCTGGGCATCCTACTGGGACTGGCTAAGAACCGTGTCCGAGAGCTGCGGGACGCTCTGGACAAGGTCCTCGATCAGCGCGATGATGCCCAGGACAAGGTTGAAGAACTGGAAAATATTCTTCGCAAATTTAGCGAGGAGTATAACCCTAATTTCAACGATGAGGGTGTCAAGGCGGCGGTCAAGAGTTGGGAGGACTATGCGGCCAAGGTCGCCGGCGAGAGGAAGTCCGACCTTGACGACAACGAAGTTGTCGAGCTCCTGAAGGAGGATGGCGAGAGCTCCGGTATCAACTGGACGGAGTTTGAAGAGGACGATACTGTTGAACCGGACGCCCGTATGTCATACCCTCCTGATTAAGACCGGGCCCCGTACTAACGAGTGACAGTATACAACCTCGAAGCCTACCTGCCGGGATTCCTGCGCGACTACGTCCATGAGAGATTGAACCTCCTCCGGGTCTGGTTGATCGAGAATGGAATTCTCGCCGACAACCCCAGCAAGAAAGGCGAGTCTCGTTTAGTGACAGCTGCGCGCGAGGCTTTCCAGGCCGCTACCAACGACGTGAACTCCAAGACCTCTGCACTCGGGGAGCAGCAAAAGGATTTGGAGAAAGACTATGGCGCAGACGACATCTTCCGCTATCTGAAGGGCAAGTGCGTTAGCCTTGACAGCGGCGAGTACGACTACGAGCTATGCTGGATGGACAAGACGACCCAGAAGAGTAAGAAGGGCCATGGAAATACCAACATGGGCAACTTTGTCGAGTTCGCGACCGAAACTGCCGACGAGGGGGAGCGGGCCGACGGAAAAGGCCTCGGCAAGGGTCCTAGGATCGTTCTCAAATACGATAACGGTCAAGGATGCTGGAACGGGCCCAATCGACGAACTGACGTTTGGCTGGCCTGCGCCGAAACTGAGGAGATCTGGAGAGTTTCTGAGGCGGAGAAGTGTGTCTATAGGATGGAAGTTGGCACGCCGGCTGCTTGCGAGGACGTTGGTGAGCCGGGCGTTAGAACCAAGGATGAGCTCTGAGGCGGCATCGGTCACAGCCGTTTCCCCTCTTGACTTGGTGTCATTCTAGGGCCGGTTGTCTTTGGCATCTTACCCCAATAGGAGCATGTCTGTTCAAGCCAGGCAAATTGTTCCGACGGCGTTAGACGGGCATTCTCGGAGACTCAGATGCGTGGCTGCTGTGAGGTTCACTGGCAGAGCGGTGGCTCAGATCCGTCTACGTCCCATGGCATGGATTTAGGTTTTCTACGGAGGACGGAATCTGAGATGAAAGTTAGGAATATGAATTGGCCATACGTACAACAAAACTGAACAATATCCCTACGCCTTTCCCCCTTGGTATCATTGGATGCATTTCGTCGGCGGTATTGCTTCTAGGCAGCCTGGCTGGGTAGTCCCTCATCACCGTGCTGCGGCTAGTTTCCTCCGCTTATTTCGTTCCTCCTGTTCTGCTAGAACCTTCGCAGTTAAAGAAGCCGTCATCGCGTTGTTAATCCCGCTAGTTTTGCTTGTAGCATCTCTCTTGGCAGTCGTCGATGGCTCTTTTTCCGCTGTGCCATTGCTGCCCGTCTCAGCCTTTTCTGCTTTCCTTTTCTTCTTGCCCGCACCTTTATCCTTCTTCAAATTATGTGTCAGGCCTTGGGCCTTCAGAGCTTCTAATCTCTTAGCCAGCTTCTCGATCTCAGACTTTTCGGTGGGTAGAATTGGTATGATGTCTTCCTTTTTGAACGGTTCGCTGCATTCTGGGCAGAATTCCTCTTGAATCTGTTTCATTGCCACCTCCGCAAAGACATGCCCGCAGGGTACCAGATAGACAGACCTAGTCGAAGGCCCGAGCTCCTTCAACGATACCGGGCATGCCCATATCTCTTTTTCTTTCGACCCAGGTGGTGCATAGCGCTTGAGCTTCAGCTTGACGATATC
>FTLB01678229.1_pt1 | contig 11338 bp, 7 predicted proteins | sample 1658291 | NCBI WGS metagenome assembly FTLB01 (sample SAMEA3914812, study PRJEB12502) | metagenome | biome: forest; material: soil | place: Canada | collected 2011-07-07 | depth 0.1 m
TCCAGGATACCCTCCTTCTCCAATCTCCTTCGTGCTTCCTCGAGGGCCCATGTTTGTATCCTGTTTGATGGGGAAAAGAAGGAGACGCGGCGGTTAGTCTGAGTCACTATCGAGCAAAATACCTCACGAACGGTGAGGGCAGGAAGGAATGGGGAGCTCTTCCCAGGCGGAAAAAGGGCCATTGGAGGACAGGACACAGCCACTAGGGAGTCCTCGTCGTGGGCCAGGGTAAAGGGTGACTCACGAGGTGTCGGGCTTGAAGGCGAGAGCGACAGAGAAGACGACGAGGCCACCGATCATGACGTAGAAGGGCGTCTCCCAGCCTTCCTTCTGGTACTTCTCGCCGGACTTCACGCCGAACAGCCAGCCGGTCGGGGGATCGTACTCGAGCTTGCCGCCGCTGGCACGGGAGGAGGTGGCCGAGAAGGCGCGGGTGGTCGAGGCCGGAGCGGAGGCGGCGGTGGTGGTCCTCTGCACCACGCGGGCTGCGCGGGCGCAGCTGCTGGGGCGGAGGAGGGCGGACATGGCGAAAAGAGGGGGGGAAGCGTCAGGACTCCCCGAAGGTTCGTGGTATGAGGAGAATCGGGATGTCTGGATTGAATTAGGACTTGGTCTTGGCTCGAGGGGAAGGTCGTCGAGCCCGCTGGAGTGGAGATTCGACGTTGCTGAGTGTCCGAGGTGTGCGTTTGGAGAACGTAGCTAGTAGATTCGTTCGTTTGTTCCCGGGCTCAAATCGGCGTCGTCGGCAAAACCTGGTTGCGGTCCCGTGACTTGGAAATTGGTGGTCTGTGCACCACCAGACCTGGTCCACCTACCTGCCTACGTAGTACGTAGGACCCTGGAGGATCACTGTCGTCACTTTGCCGCAGAGCCGCCACCCTAATGAATTATTCTCTTTTTTGCTAGACAATTTTGAGATGGAACTCGATTACATAGTCCTCAATTGAGACTGTCAGATCAGTTTACTTGGATTGAAAAACTTGAGTTGAAAACTGGTCCCACTCCCTAGGCTCCAGAGAACACGGTCAGGCGTGTTAGTCGAGCTTACGAGGTTTGGGAGATGCAAAACAAGACTATAGGTCGGGGGGTCAAAGAGGGTTGGTAGAATTCATGTCTAGCTACGGCAGTTAACTAACTGTCTTATCTACCTTTTTTGACAAGCGTGTTGGGATCATAGCAAATCGGCTGGCGGCTAAAAGCAAAATATAGCAGTGGCAATGTTGAAAGAAATAAAAGAGAAGGAAAAGATAGCATGAACTTAAGCTTCTTTCCCAGACAACAGTCATCTTGTAATGGGTAAACGAGTACCATGAAATATTGGCTACCCATACCACACACAAAATATCCGAGAGAGAGAGAAAACCATAGCACAGGCCACTCTGTCTTCTTCATCGTCGCCGTTCTCCGACAGATTCAACAGCAGGCATCATCCGGGCAGCATGGGACATAGCGCAAGAGAAGCACACTGATGTTCAATGCGGCATGGCGGGTAACTGCTTCCCGCGGAAGATCGATACCAGAGAAAATCGGGGGAGACCTAGATGTAGTACATGGAATTCTGAAGGGCTTGGTGGACCTGACGATCCATGAGCCTGGCCCGATCCGCAGACGAGATCGACTCGGTGTCGTCGAAGAGTTCGTTCTTGTGGATACGAGCCCGAGTGCACACGAGATCGGCGTAGTACGCGGGAGGACAGATGCTGACGGCTTTAGTAGCACGACCATAGAGATAGCACATATCATGCGTCAGCTTCTCGAGCGTGTTGGCAGCATCGGCGCCATAATCCGGACGGAAGATCTCGTCGAGCAGAACCGTGTAGTGAGCCGGACGAGCGGTACCTAGGGAATTGGCTGATCAGCGATGCACCCGATAACAAAGGCGAGAATGAGTTTGAAAGTAGGAAGGTTAGGCAAAGGAAAAAACATTGAAAAACAGGCAAAGCAAAGCAAGATCGGGCAACATACCTTGCAGAGAGGCATGGGCCTGCAGGAAGAAATCCCAGTACCGGACATTGGTCACGCCGCGGTCCACCACGGTTCCCTCCTTGGGGCTCTTGGAGCGGGGGTGGATATGGCTAGGGTCGGTCGGATAGAAGCGCGTCTGGTGGCGCTTGACAGACACGATGACGGTGAGGCGAGGTTTCTTGAGGCCGCCGTAGGTGAGATCGCAGGCCCGACGGATGTAGGCAACCTCGCGCTCCAGCACCATCTTGAACTGGCCCTCAGACACGCCGTCGCGGAAGAGGATGATGTTGTCAGGCAGACCGCCCCGGTTCATGTTCTGCCACAGTGTCAGGCGGCTCTGAAACTTGACCACCAGCTCCGGGCCGAGCTCTTCCTGGCCGGCATCGTTGTTCCAAGCCACGGCGGGCCAGCTCGCGAGGTCCCGGTCGACGCTGGCCACCAGTCCGACTATGCTCGGCGCATGCTCGCCCATGCCGGGCCCGAGATTGGTGGGGTGGGTCACATCGTACCCAGCGACCATGGTCTTGCCGGAGCTCACGATGCCCATGTCGTCGTTCAGCTTGTGGTTCATGCCGCCAAACTTGAGGTTGACCTTTAGGCCCACGTTGGCGAAGTAGCCCAGCTGGCCTTTCTCCTGCAGCAGTTTGCCGCGCACGACACAGACCGTCTGGATGCCGTGATCCACGTCGCCAAGCTTCTTGATCATGTTGTACGGAGGAGCGCTCTTGTCCGGCAGCACGACAATGACGAGCTGCGGCTTGACCGGGAGCTCGGCGAGCTCCTTGAAGGCGGCAGCCAGTTCCTTATCCTGGTTGCCGGCGATTCGGACTCCGTTGGCAGGCTGAGGATTACGATTGATGTTAATGCCAGTCTCGGCCATGAAGCCGGCGAACTGAACCACGGTCCGCTTGGCGATCTCGTAATGGTCGCGTCCGTCGTATCCGTCGATGTACAGGAAGGTCCAAGTCCTAATAAAGGTACCTCCCTTGTAAACCTTCACACCCTTCATGAGCCAACCGCCGTCGCTTGGCATGACGGGCGCCGGGCTGTTATTCTTGTTCAGATACGCGATCTTGGGAGGCTTGAGCTCGCGTCCGTTCACCGTGATGAGTTGCTTGCCAACGGCGATGCCGAAGGTGCTGAGGAACATGTTGTTGTCCAGCTGGAGGATCTGCCGTCCCGCGGAGGTGATCGAGTCCGCATTGCTGGGCGGCGGCCGACAAGCGAACTGGATCATAGCGTCCTGCTGGTCCGGGTCCAGCTTCGCCTTGATGGGCTGCGGCAGCAGCTGGCAGAGCTCGGCGAGGACGTAGACAGGCTTGCTCGAAGAACCGACGTTGATCAGCGGGAGACTGAGATCGGCCCGGATGCCGTACTTGCCCAGGTAGAAATCGGACACTTTGACGAACGAGTTCCACGCGCAACCCTTGGGTGGCGGGGGCACGGGCGCACCGGGAGGCGTTTTCGGCTGACGCAGGAAGAACTTAACATTACCGGGACCGGCGAACTGGAATCCGGGCTGGAACTGAGGACGCGGGTTGCCGCGGTCTTTGTCGTTTCCGTCCTTGTCGGTGGCGAGACCGGCGATGGTCCTCTCGCTGAGGATGAACTTGCCAGGCTGGTCCGAGTTCTCGGCCGAGATCTTGCATTCGATGCGCGCCTTGTTGAGGTACCTCTGGAGGCGCCGCAGGGTCGCGAAGTAGGCGGTGAGTCCGGCCGTGGACGGCACGTCCATGCGGGCCAGCTTCAGCTGCCTGAAGAGATCGACGAGGTGGCTCGGCCGGCGGAAGATGCCGTGCGTGACGTTCGCGTTGAGCAGGAGGCGGCCCGTGGCGAGCCGGACGCTCTGGAAGTAGCCACGGAGGATGGTCAACAAACCGGGCGCCATCTTCTTGGTCTCGTCTATGCGACCCTCGTCGATGGCGAAGTAGCGTCCGCGGCCGACGGACACGGTGTTCTTGTCGATGCGAGGGCTGTGTCCGAGGACGATGTTGAAGGCGTCGACTACCTCCGGGAACTTGGGAAACGAGCGGTCGTCCTGCGGGTCGCTCATCGAGTTCAGGTATTCGAGCAGCAGGTCGACCGGGATGGGCTGCGGGCCGTGGAACTTCACGTTCCAGTCGTGCTGCCTCTTTCGGGAATCGGTGTACTTCACCGTGATGACGGCGTCCTCAGGGAGGTCCAGTTTCTGCAAGGAGATTACTTTGTCCTTGTATTCGGTGGCGATGGTGTAGTCGGGGATGTCGAGCACACGCAGGGCCATCATAATCATCTGCGCCAATTTTCGCCCCTTGGGGCCCTCGGCTGGGGCGGCGGGTTTTCCTGTAGCCTCGCTCGCTTCGGACGACGACTCGGGAAGTTTCGCCTCGGTGACGACAACATCATACTTGTAGAGAGGAGGCGTTTTGATGTCCATCTTGAAGTAGTTGGCCCAGAGGACCACCTTGGTACCGTTGGTGCCGAAGCCAGGTCGATTGGGAAACTGAGCCATCTTGGCCACGGTGAGGGTGCTGATCTGCGTGGCCAGAAGATTGACCTCGTCACCACCATACTGCTGGATCCAGCGGTTCTCGAGAGCCGTCACGTTGCCATCGGGCTGCGGAACAGTCTGACCGGCGCTGCATCGGGCGTCAGTCACGTATCAGTGTAAACGAATGCAAATTCGAAGGAATGAGGACAATAATAAAATGGAAAAGGGGCATACCCAAAGACATCAGGACCGGTATACGGGGCTGCGCCGCCGCGACCTCCGCGAAAGCCACCGCCTCCGCGCCCACGGCCTCCGTGATAGTCTCCACGGCCTCCCTGGTAATCTCCACGGAAGTCGCCACGACCGCCTCTGCCACCTCGATCGCCGCGACCGCCTCCGAAGTCGCCACGGCCGCCGCCGCCTCGGTAGTCTCCGCGATGGTCTCCGCGATAGCCTCCACGGTGATCTCCACGGTGGTCTCCTCGATGGGAACCACGACCGCCGCCGTACTCGCTCTGCTGGCTGCCTCCGCCACGGCTGCCACCACGATAATGCCCGCCGCGTCCTCTGTCACCGCCACGGCCACCTCGGCCACCTCGATCACCGCGCTCCGACATGACGATGCTGACAACGCGTGTGGGACGAGATAAAAGGTGAAAGTTGACTTTGTAGGTTGAGAAAGGAGATGGGATCAAGACTTAAGGCATTTGATGTGGACTGAAAGATGTACACAAGAGAAGTTGAGAGGGAGATGAAGTGAAAGATGAACTGGTATAGCTGGGAAACCCGTTGCCGGATTATGTTGACAGGGTTATGCTGACGAAGTAGGGAGAGGGTGAAAAAAAGGTAGGTGATTTTTGATGCGATGATATCGTAAGAAGAAATAGGAAAAGTGATTTGCACTTGAATTCGCGTTTCGTTTACGAGTGCACCAACCACGGTGCACAGCAAACAAAACAGCTATCCGGCGCAAAAAAGCACGACGATGGAGCTCCCTCGCAGCGCGCGGAAACGGATTCGCTGGAAAGCGTATCAAACTGTTTTTTCTTTCCTGCTTATTTGGATCAAGCAGGATGTCAGTAAATGGAAATATGAGACAAACGTGAGAGTTAGGTTTGTGGTGGGTGCGTGTGCCTCTGGGAGACGGACGGTGGTTCTTATTTATATGACGTCTGAAAGGGGAGGAGGGCGAAAGTTGGAGATCGACAGTCAACGTACCTTGAGGATTTGAGATATGCAAAGGGTAAGTAAGGTACGAAAAGGTGCTTCCTTCTAGAGGCGAGGGAAGGAACGGTATCGTCTGGTCGCTGGGCGAATAGAGAGGTAAGATACCGCAAGGAAGAAAAGAAAAGCTTCGGCACGGAAAGCCAAAAGATATTTTTTTTTGACTTGCAAGATCTGAGAAGGGTCCAGTAGGTAAGTTATCCGTGAGAAAAGAGCTGGTCTCGCGTGGTTGGGAATTTACTAGTGGGTTTCTGGACCAGATACCCATGCAAGAAGAAGAAAAGTACGCACTACACCCAATTTATCACTGGGTTTGCGGGGAGCTGTTCGAGCTACTGCTGTAAGTGACCCTACCTTGCCGTGCTTGCCTAGCACTCCTAGGTACTTTCTTCGTCCACTTTTCACGCTATTCTTCTGGCGTTTGGATTTTGGGCCTTCAAACGACTTCCCCCACACTCTAGAGACCGTAGATGTGGGTTAAGAGAATACTAGACATATACAGTGGGCACAGTAAGGTAGGTAGCCAATTCCAACTTAGTTACTTATTAAGGCCAGCTATGTAAGGTAGGTACCTATACCACGTCCCCCGTTAAGAGGAATAGAAGGTACGTGACAAGTGGGGGAAAATGAACAGAAAAAGAAAGAAGCAAAATAAAAATGAAAATGAAATGCCAGGATTGAATAAGAAACGTGCGGGAGGCCCTTCATGCAGCAGGGGGTATCATCAGGCCTTTGCCCGACTCTTCTGGCTCCAAATACGTACTACGGCAGAGCCTTGCAGGCCAGCGTGGCTGGCTACCAACAAACAGTACATACCCAAGGTAGGTAAGGTAAGGTAGGCATCTTGATCTCCGCGTGGGCGACTAGGACAAAGTTTCTTTATTACGGTATCTTGAACGAGCCAGAAGAGTCACGCCGGGAAAATTTGAAGATGTGGAATGGGGAGAAGAAGGCACAACCACAAATTTCAATCGCCACTTCCTGTCACTTTGCCTTTATCTACCATGTTTCGATAAAGGTCAGGTACCGTAGGTTCACTCCCTACCATACCTTAAGGTAGTTAGATATGTAGGAGAGAAGTGAAGCGGGGGGGCAATCCGCCCAGCAAGCTGGCAAACGCGTCCCAATGCACCGTAGCGTCGTTTGATCCACGAATCGGGGAAGTAGGGAAATCGAGGATTTCCCCTCTGGCCCGGTTGACGGCTCGGAGCTGTGGCTGCAAACTTGAGATAGTCTCCCAAGTTAAAGGAGTGTCCGAATGCAAAGTACCTAAATAATTACTGGACAGTCGTCCTGCGCGTGAGGCGGGCGGCCAGTGTATAGGCAATCTATTATACCGGGTGCTATAACTTCCGGTACCAAGAGTTGCAGTTCCAAGTCTAATACAATACGGAGAAAGTATTCCTAGCCCACGTCAATCTGTCGACTCGTCCATGACAGCCCAGTCATCAATTTACACAGGCTGTTTACAGTACGGTGAATAGGATGCTTTTCCGAAGGCCAACTTACCTACCTTGCCAAGCTTGCCTAGGTATCTGACCTGCTTTGCCTGCTTTGATGTCCAGCCGGCTCCGGACACTACTTGTGCTCGATCTGCAGTCCCATCCTAACCTGCCAAGCCTGCCTTGCCTGTCAATATTTTTCTTTTCTTTTTTTCGGGCTGCGCTATCCATGTTTGCGGAGCGCACCCCCATTCTCTTCACCCGGAGAGAGACAGGGGGTCCAAATCACAGTACATCCGCTTGATACGTGCCGGAGCTCTTGCAGGACGCTAGCAAGTGCCTTCGGGTTTGTAATGGCAAGCAAAGCTCGTTCTGCCGCTCTGCTGATAGGCTGACGTGCCTCTGCAGGCTGTTTGCCTGTATTGGTTGGCGATATCCGTTTGGCTGAAAATGAGGGCTGCAGCGGTGGGTGGTGGGATGGGTCGCAGTCTCTTGTACGGAACGTAAGGTAGCTGAGCTTGCACACCGCCAATTGCACCCATCGTTTGACCAGATATCTGCAGGTTGATGCATCACTCGCGTCAGGGGGAGGGCAGACTTTGTCGGGGTCAAATAGGAGACGGCATGGCTGACCGATGTTGAGATCTGAAGGAGCGGTAACTATTACCTACGGTACCTCCCCCGTATCCCCCGTCCCTTATTTGTTGAGCAATCCTTCCTGGTTGGCCACCCGGTAGTAGGCCTGTCAACCTGCGTTGCGGCGCACGCCATGCGCCCGGAATATTGGTTGCCTTCTTTTTGACAACTCCCACACTTGAACGAGCCGCCTTGCCGGTGCCCCCTTCGATTCTCACTCGAGTTCCACGCTGCGCGGATCGGGGCACAGCCTAGATTACCCAAGATCTGTACCTTGTAAGTTTGGACACCCACCGAGGGGGCACCACCGCAGGGTAGGGCTCTCGAGTATGAGGCTCTCGCACCAAGGGTCTGAGGCGAGCTGAATTCCATTCCTACATCCAGATGAGATTATACGACAAATTTCTTTTCTCCTCATCACCGGCTTCCCTGTCCTTGTATATCCCGTTCTTCTCTCGCGTATCTTTCTTCTCATCCCCATGACTTGTATGTAGACGCATCGGATTGGCTACGCAGCAGAGCGCGGAGATACAAGAAGCGCACATCTGCTAACCCAAGCTGACTTTATCTGTCTTGGGCACAAGATATTGCCTAGTTTGCCCAAGGGAAGCCTCACTTTTCAGAGAGAGGAAAATTGAAAGGAGAAAAAAAATCGGTGATGCAGATTCTCCTAGTCCATCTGCAAGCTTGCGTGTCAATGCATGGCCCGTAGGCACACTTCGGACTTGCCATCGTCCATCGCATCCTATAGCAGTTGAGAAGGAGGAAAGTTTGCTTCGGGCCGCCGCAGAAGTACCGGGTCTATCTCCCAGCCTTTTCGCCTTCTGCTGCGGACTGCAGGTTAAGTACGTGGGGTCCAAACACAAGCTCTCACGGTCCCAAAGCATTATCTCTACCATAGAACCGATTCAACTCATAAACGGCCGACAATAAGAGCCCGGATTACCCGATACATAGTTGCAGACTGGGCTTTATCTCCCTTTTTGCCTTCTCCAAAGATGGTGCGCGGTCCCCCGAGCCGCCGCCGCTTCTCCTGCCTGACCAGCCACTACTCTTATCAAACCCTCTAGCTACTCGGTCTAGATTAGATGTCAGGTCTGCGGGAACTTTGAGCCCTGCATCGACCAAAAAGGACCAGAAGGAGTAGACGCGGAGACGAGCTTGCACAGGAGGAGCAGAGGAAGCCGCCTGGGCTTGTTCAATACGCCACCGCCAGGGATACACTGCCCGGGCTGGCCTCATGATGCGTCCACCCATCCGCCGGCTACGGGCTTTCGCGGAGGACCAAGCATGTGGCTTTCTGGTACCTTGGGATCTCCATTGGCGCGTTTCTCCCGATGGTGCCCGTAGCAGAATGCTTTTGTCTCACTTTTTGAAGAGGGGGCAGTGGCGCCTTCGCCCGCTTCCGATGCCTGCGATCTCGTTCATTTTTTTTCTTCTTCTCGATGTGGTCGGCCTCGCGGTTCACTGCACAAATGACATGAGGTTCCACTGCAGGCCAGGATCCTAAAAAGCAATGACAAGGAAGATCGAGAGCGGATCAAGTACCTAGTTTCACTCTGTCGAGAGTCATGTGGGCGTATCGAGGTTTGTTGTGCCTCATGGGCAGACATGCATCGGAGCCGGTGAGTCGCGGCCGCTAGTCAGTCCCTCGAGAACACAGGAATCTCAGACATACGAGACGACCGGTGTATCCAGGAAGAGCCGCGTTGATCCTGTTAGCTGCAGAACCGAGGGAACAGATGATGAAGAAAGCCCTCTCGGCAAACAGCGAGTAATTCACGGTTTCACGGCACTTTTGTCTGCAACAAAATCCTCAAAGTACATATCCTAATATATTATATTTATTCCTTGGTGTCCATGATGTGCTAGAACCTCCCTGTATCCTAACTAAACCTGCCTGCCTGTACAACTCCAGACCGACCCACGGCGACGAGCGCGTGAGGCTCTGTGGGTATCCGCGTAATAAACAAAATTTCGTAACTCATCAGTCACCACCCCCTGTGCCGAGTAACACCAGGTTGGCAATATTCATGGCGGTGATGATAGCCCAGACCAGCACCCCCAGGATGACCACCGGCCACGAGTTGGCCATCTGCACGGGGCCGGCGCTTCCGTCGTCCGAGTGTCCACGGCTGCGCGCGGTCTTCCTCCTCACACAATTCTGCATCCGTCGCACCAAGCCCCCCGACGTGGCGGGAGCGGCGGCTGCGGCTTCTTCGTCCGCGGGCGCGATGGGCGGGCCCTGGACCTGGAATCTCGCCATGCCCGGCTGCACCGTCATGTACTTGTTCCTGCAGGTAAAGTAGATGAGCGGGGCGGTGACGAAGGGCAGCACGATGCTCAGCGCGACCTGGCTGCCGTTCAGCGCGGCGTCGAGACCGCTCCGCCCGACCGCCCCGGCGATGATGATGCTCGGGGTGATGCTGATGGACCGCGTGAACAGCCGGCGCAGCCACGGCTTCATCGCCCAGCGCATCGCGCCCTCGCTCACCATCTGGCCGGCGATCGTGCACACGATCCCCGCGCTCACGCCCGAGAGGAGGAGGGCCAGGGCGAAGATGGTGCCGGCGGCCGGCGCGATCGACGAAGAGAGCAGGTCGTAGATGCCAAAGATGTCTGCGTTCAGCGCATCCGGGTTGTTGTACAGACTCGAGCCCGCGACGATCAGGATCGCGCTGTTGACGAACAGCGCGAAGGTGAAGAGCGAGATGGTTAGCTCGGCGATGGAGTACTTGAGTGAGTACTGGATGGCCTTTAAAGAAGGTACATATGTGATTTTCGGCCCCCCACCGTCCGCCAGGGAGGAGGCGGCGGACGACGACTCCGGGGGCAGGAGCCCGGATTTGACGTCGTATTCGCGTAGACGAGACTGCACGATGCCCGAGCCCAGGTACAGGCTGTGAGGCATGACAGTGGCGCCGAGAATACCGCAGGCCTGGTATAAGGCCTTCTGCTCGATGAGGAAGCGCGAGGGCAGATAGCCCAGGAAGACCTCCCCCGCGGTGGTATTCTTGATGAGTGAGAGCTGGATGCAGAAGCAGACGACCACGGCAAGCACGAGCGCCATGACGAAGTACTCGAATGCTCGAAGACCTCTCATCGATCCGGTTGGTGAGTAGAACATGAGGATGAACATGACATCTACGATGGAGATAGCACAGCCCGCCACCAACGGGAGCTGGGGAATGAGGAGATTTAAGGCAATGGCAGTACCGATAACCTATATCAAGCTTGTTAGCCGCACGCTGTGGAAGGTATTGGGATCCGCTATTGTTCGGACTGGGTTACCTCTGCAATATCGGTGGCAATGATAGCCACCTCCGCCATGATGTATAAACATATGTTCATCCACCTTGGCAAGTATGCACGACACGCCTCTGCGAGATTGAGTCCGCTCACCGTGCCCAGCTTGATAGAGAGGCTCTGCAGAAAGATGGCAAAGAGGTTACTAAGCAGCACGATGAAGAGAAGGCGATACTGATACGAAGCACCGCCAGCCACGTCAGTGGCATAGTTTCCGGGATCAACTAGAAGAAGTGCACGTCAGCCAAAGACACTCGAATATACTGGCGAATCCCCGCCGCGGGGGGGGGGGGGG
>FTLB01843260.1_pt1 | contig 11338 bp, 10 predicted proteins | sample 1658291 | NCBI WGS metagenome assembly FTLB01 (sample SAMEA3914812, study PRJEB12502) | metagenome | biome: forest; material: soil | place: Canada | collected 2011-07-07 | depth 0.1 m
CGCCTCGGTTTTTTAAGGCGGTGCAACAAACAGTAGATTTCGCATTGAATTGGTTCTATGTGACAGTGCGGCGTCTTAGCCCATTTTCAGGAGAACGACCAACATCGCCTACTGAACCACGGCCCAGCGTGAGCTGGGATTTGCCGCTCTGCAGCCACGTCGCCAGCCCTGCGCAAGCCTGAGCTGTATGCCAAAGGGGTTCATCCCGCTGACCGACGCCGCCATGCATGCGCCACGGATAGAGTTGAGAGGCGAAACGGTGGCTGCAGGACGAACCATACCCAGGACAACGAGCAAGGCTCGGCGCAAGAGGTCGAGGCGTCCATCCTCGGTTACTGGAAGCTCTTACTGGCTGGTCCGAGAATGATTGGTACTCTGTATTCTACACACTGCCTTCTACATACGCTGCGTGTGATGGGAACCAGCAGTGACCAGATGCCCTGTCCGTTCAATCTGCTCTGGGCGAGATATGAGCGTACCTCAATTTGGACCGCAGTCTTGGGCATTTCTCAATTGCCTTTTGGGACGAAGCTGCTCCCGGCGTATACAACCTAGATTGGGCTGGGAATAACAAAGCAGTGAGTCTCATGTGCCCCTCGGGGTATACCAATGTGCCTTGATTGTTCGGCTCAACCGAGGAGACAATGGTATGATTGGACGACATATACATCTACATATAGTTCAAGGAGCCATTGGCCCAGCCGGGTTTATTCTAGAACGAACCACAAGTTCATGATTTTACCCGTTCGCACGTTCCTCGATCATATTCTTGCGCGACTAACTGTCTTCCGTAGATAATGCTGCAAGATACTCGTGCAAAGTGATATATCGCACATTGTGTCGTAGAAGGCATCATCATCCACACTGCGCGCGATTACCAAGAGGAGCAGCCGACTCAGAGAACTGGTGCCGAGACTGACTCCTCTCACATTCATGATGCCTTGCAAACTTGAGGGGAATACCTTTTGTACGATAGCCTAAATCTGCCGGTTGGCCAAGATTCTATTGCACGAGCGGAAATGGCGCTCTCCTGCCGTGATATCGCCAGACGGACCCGTTCGTTCAAACGGAAGAGTCCCTCGAAGCCTAGGCATCTCGACCCGAGGGGGTTAAACAGCCGGCATATAAGCCCTGCTTTTGCAGCTGTGTGACATCGACCTCCTCCCTATTCCTAGTATGGTGCCTGCAATTCGTACCTGGTAAGATCTTTGTAGCGTCTACAACAGTGTACCGTGGATCATGCGTATGTCATTGTTGCTGGCGAAGCTCGCTGCCCTGGGCTCGCTCTGGGGCTCGGCCATCTGTCGCGAAACAGGACGCCATGGCAAGCAGGCCGGAGTGGATGATATTGTAAGTTCCATCTGGGCAGAGGCATAATTAGTTTCGATAACCGAGCTACCAATTGCTGACCGTTCAAGGTACGATGGGATCAACACTCGTTGCTCATCCGCGGTGAACGCTTGGTGCTTTTATCTGGGGAATTCCATCCCTTCCGGCTTCCGGTCCCAGGCCTCTGGCTAGATATCTTCGAGAAGATCAAGGCCATGGGATTCACGGGAGTTTCCTTCTACGTCGACTGGGCTCTCCTTGAAGGAGCGCCAGGGACCATTGTCCAAGACGGCATCTTCTCTCTTTCGAAATTCTTCGCCGCAGCCCAGCAGGCCGGTGTCTATCTCATTGCACGTCCTGGTCCTTACATCAATGCAGAAGCTTCCGGAGGCGGATTTCCTGGCTGGATCCAGCGAGTGAACGGTCTGCTGCGCACCGCGGCACCAGATTATATCGACGCCACTCGACTGTACTCGAAGACAATTGGAGACCTCATCTCCAATGCACAGGTGCCAAACGGACCGGTAATCCTGTTTCAGCCTGAGAACGAGTTCTCCGGTGCCGTAGGAGATTCGGCCTTTCCAAATTCCACGAACGCTGAGTACATGAACACCGTGGCTGAGCTTTTCCTGGACGAAGGGATTTGGGTGCCCACTTTGGACAACGATAATAACGACGGTGGGAGTTTCCGGCCTGGCTCTGGGTCTGGGGAGGTAAATATCTACGGAATCGACGCTTATCCTCTCAGATATGACTGTAAGTCCATATGCTGCTCCTTCGACTTCGTTGCTAACCAGTGTGAAGGTTCGAAGCCTGATGTCTGGCCGGACACCAAATTTTACCAGTCCTTGAGCTATCGAGCCAATCATCTTAGATGGAGTCCCTCATCCCCTTTCACTGTCGTCGAGTTCCAAGGCGGCGCGCCGGATCCGTGGGGAGGGGTCGGCGAAAGCAACTGTGCAGCCCTTGTCAACAATGAAGTCACAAGGGTCGTGTACAAACATCTCTACAGTATAGGTGTGAAGATATTCAACGTGTACATGGTTCGTCTCTTGCTACTCGCATTCATCCTTCCTTACGAGGAAACCCGAGACTAACTGCGAAAAGACCTTTGGAGGCACAAACTGGGGCAACATCGGCCATCCAGGAGGGTACACTAGCTATGACTATGGTGCCGCCATCACCGAAGATAGACAGGTTTTCCGTGAGAAATATAGCGAGCAGAAGCTCCAAGCCAATTTCTTCAAGGCTGTCCCAGCGTACTTGATCGCAACGCCAGGGGTTTCTAGGAATGGTACATTCGGAGCACCGGCAGATTTGGCTGTTACACCTCTGCGAGGCGTCAACGGCTCGTCGAACTTCTATGTTGTGAGGCATGCGGATTTTCGCAGCAAGGCAGTGACAAAGTACCGCCTCCAGATCAGCACCAGCGCTGGTAATCTGACAGTCCCACAGCTGGGAGGACAGCTTTCCTTGAATGGACGGGACTCTAAGATTCACGTCACGGATCTGGTTGTCGGCCACACCAAGTTGCTATACTCTACGGCTGAGGTCTATTCCATCGCCAACACCGAATCAGGACCAGTACTGCTCTTGTACGCCGGACCAAATGAGCTACATGAATTCGCCGTGCCTCGGAGACTGGGCACTCCTACTATTTATGGCGCAGGAATCACCTCTCGCACGAGGAACTCCAACCTTGTTGTTCAATGGACATCTTCTCCGGAGCGACGAATTCTGCGCTTCGGATCAGAGCTGACGATCTATCTCTTGGATCGGAACGAAGCATATGATATTTGGCCACTGGAGGTGACTGCTCCGGATCCGATTGGCAATTACTACTCGCCGTCGAAGAACCTCGTCATCGTGAAAGCCGGATATCTACTCCGGACCGCTTCTTTTGATGGATCTACGCTTCAACTCCGCGGTGATATCAATTCGACCACTTCTATTGAGCTCGTTGCTTCTCCTGTCATCGTTGACACCATTTTCTTCAACGGCCGCGAAGTCACGCTGGAGGAGACCGACTATGGAACGCTCCGTGGGACGATTGGCTACTTCGCCCCGAATATCACCATCCCGTCGCTAGAGACTCTGGATTGGAAGTATATCGACTCTCTACCGGAACTTCAGGCTACGTACGACGACTCGGACTGGACAGATGCCAGCTTGACGACATCCAACAACCCTCGCAAGATCACGACTCCGGTCGACCTGTACGCGGGCGACTACGGCTATCACACTGGCTCGCTCCTCTATCGGGGTCACTTTGTTGCCAATGGACGCTGGTCGAACTTTACAATCCAGACGCAGGGAGGAAATGCCTTTGGCCATTCGATCTGGCTCAACAGCACGTTCCTGGGCAGCTGGATCGGATCCCCTTCGCAGGACAACCGTGTTCACTCTGTCAAGCTACCAATGTTGGCCCCGGGACAGCCATATGTGTTCACCGTTCTCATAGATCACATGGGCAACGACGAGAACGGCGCAGCAGGCTATGATTATACCAAGAGACCGCGCGGAATCCTCGACTACAGTCTGGCGGGATACAACGCGTCCGAGATCACCTGGAAGCTTACCGGGAACGTGGGAGGCGAGCAATACCTAGACAAGACCCGCGGTCCGCTGAACGAAGGGGCGTTGTACGCAGAGCGATACGGTTATCACCAGCCCAGTGCGCCAACTACGGATTGGCAGCAGCTGAGCCCCATCCAGGGCATCAACACGACCGGCGTCGGCTTCTTCGCCTCCGAGTTCACGCTGAACATCCCCACGGGCTGGGATGTGCCGCTCTCCTTCGTATTCCAGAACGGCAGCCGTCCTGCGTCGAACTACACTGGGTCCAATTACACTGCGCCGTATCCCTTCCGGAATGCCACCGCCCAGTCAGCCAAGAACTACCGCGCCGTGCTCTATGTGAACGGATACCAGTTCGGCAAATTTGTGTCGAACCTAGGCCCACAGACAGAGTTTCCTGTGCCGGAGGGCATCCTGAACCACAGAGGCAAGAATACCGTGGCCGTGGCTCTATGGGCACTTGACGCCGGTGGTGCCTGGCTTGATGGATTTGACCTGGTACCCAAGGCGGTGGTGAGATCGTCGCTGCAGCACCCTGATCTGGCACCCGCACCGGAATGGGCTCCAAGATTCGGTGCCTACTGAGAAGGCTCGATAGTTGGGCTATGGATGTTTACCAGGTCAAGATTGACTTATAATCAGCAGAGGAGCCCGAATGCATATAAAAAGGGTATTGTCGCATTTAAGACATAGTCGTAGCTACTTTGGTGATTATTTTCGTCAAGCCCGGATCCAATGTAGTAAACAATCGCCTGCTTCTTGAATTGTTCTCTGACGAAGAGCCTGGGACGGTGTAGTATTCGATGCCAGATCTCCATCTTGGCCCTCCAACCGGGAATCGAACGAACTTCATCGACTCGGTTTTATAAAAGTCAGACGCTCTTAACAAATCGAGCTTCTCTCCTCTCCTCTGATTGGCCAGATGCAGAAAGTGGTGGGGCAGAGCTTTGAACTGACTGAGCTCGGAAGAAATTGGCGCAGTCACGTGCGGTGGGTGATCAGGTCATTTTGAAGCTCCCGAACGATTCCTGCGATTGACGACTCCGACGCAAAAGCAACACACATCTCTCCGCTCCAAATCGCCTCAACCTCCCCGAAGCGACCAATCCTCCAAAATGGCCATCAAACCAATCACTGGAGTACGTCGTCGTCCCCTTGGCGAAGCCCAATGGCGTGCAATGGGCTCGCGATTCGTCAACTCAAGCTCGGAGAGCAACAGCTAACCAGAGTCCAGATCCTGCGCCGGCAGCTCACCCTTGACCTCGGTCTCGGCCTTGGTGCGTTCATTCTCTATTGACACAATACTGCTGCGCACCTGGATGCAGCAGTCGTGGTGCCGAAGCTCCCCGCCGCAATTCTCGCCGTCGCTCCCAGCGTATGATCTTCGACTAACCTCGGCTTCGCAGGCATCGGTTTCGTCATGGGCAACGTCTACTGGTACGAACAAATCTGATCTTTCTTTTCACACACAAAGCACACATTCGAGGCCGACATCGAGATCTAACGCGTCGTAGGTACGGATACCACATGCCGCGCACCAATGCCCGAGACAACTTCTACAAGAAGCTTGAGGAGGAGCGAGCAGCCAAGGCATCGGCCTAATGGAGGGGCACCACGATGATGGGAAAACTAGGAGGGGAGTGCGCATAGTCCAGGAGGATTGATGAGCACGAATAGACCCGGAGCGGGCCGACTGTATGCATAGGAAAGGATAGACGAGACCGGCAATCGAATCATACAGGAACAGGCGCCCTGGCTTTCTCTCTGTGTGCACACTGTGATGCTAGAGACGCGATATTTAATCGCCAAACATCCCGACCGGACGGTATTGCTACGGGCTACGCTTAAGCTACAATCTGAGGAGCGTCGGAATCAATAATCATGTGATAAACTTCGGATACGCTCCCTCTCGGGGCTACGGGAACTATCTTGAGTAAATCTATTGGCTTAATTTTGTAGAAGACTTCGTAACACTAGAACTGCTCTCGATTTTCTTGTCAGGCTGGTTTTGTTCTGTCTGCTGCGCAGCACCACGTCCTTCCCAGGCGGTTGTTTCGACCAGGAAGCTACCCTTTTTATCTTGACATCTAAAGGCGTAAAAAAGTCAGCATCACACACCGTGACCAAGATCATGTCCTAATTGTTGGGTCGGATGATAAGGAAATTAAATAAAAACATATATCGAGAGCTTTACCTTCGAAACCACCTCCGGACAGGATAACAGGCAACTTCGCTGTTGGGAATTTCGGGGTGGGCGACCTCGCACTCGTACTGCACCATACTGAGCAGCTCGCAGTCTTTCCCGAGATCAATCGCCCGGCCTCCCTCCGTCTTTCGCTTCTTCCCACTCAAATCCCCTTGGATTTTCCTAGGAAGCTCCGTCGCCGGAAAGGTTTCGCTCGCTGGGAGCAACGGCATCTTTTGCTTTCGAGTTTTTGGTTTGACCCTCGGGCGGGGCTGCCCAAATGGATTCCAAATCAGCCCCGTGGGCAGGAGCGAAGGTTCTCGCCGAGGTTGAAGAGACAAGTCTGGATGAGGTATGGGTTCCAGGCTTCGCTTTATTTTCCTTCCTAGAATGCGATGCGGATGCCTCTTGCAAGAGCCATCACGGGTGTGCTTTCGGTTGTCAAGTCACTGAATCCGCCGAACTCGATCGAGCTCGAAATGCATCACCGCGAGGTCTTATCACTGATAAGCGTATACTCAACTAACCTTCGCCCCAGATCTTGCATGCGTTGAGGAAGCAAAACCAGCCCGTCGCTCATGTCCCGATTGAAGGCGCTGGAACTGGTATTGTACCGGTACCGGCGATAAACAAACTTCAGTCATACCCAATCGCGACACTCAATGAGCTCGTGGCTCGTCACTTTCGAGCCACTGGCTCCACCAACCTGGCTGTCCACGGTAGCTACCTGCCGTTCCTCTATGTCCTGATTTCGACTCTTATCCTCCCGCCGCACAACAAAGCCGTGGTCGTCATTGACATGGACCACCAGTTTGATCCCATCGGTCCGCTTGGATGCTCTCCTGTCTCTGAGCTCGACGGTGACCTGGTGGAAAACCCGACTGATGCTGCAAGCGTCCCCTCTCTGTCGTCCCATTCGTCAGCCCGCGTACGCTCTCAAAACTTGCAGCACATCCACCTCTACCAGCCGCCACGGGATGCTAGACTGGCTGATGTTATGGCACAGGCGGAACGGCACATGCTCTACGGCAGCCACGCAAGCAAGTCGCGAGAGTGGTGGGGGACCATGATCATCAGAGAGAGGCTCAGCCATGCAGATGATTCCACGGCGCTTGGTTCCACGGGCGCAAGAAGTGCTTTGCTGAGTAGGCCCGTGATCCACGCCGGATGGAAAGGCTGGCTGCGTATTGGCAAGGAGCCTGTTCCCGCATACCGACCGGATCGGCAGCCCACGCTCGAGGAACATGATGCCGAGTTGGCCCGCCGCAACGAGATCTTGGAGGAGAACGGCTGGCTAGCAAACTCTGAGTGGGGAGGATTCATCTTCTCTCTGAACCCGAGGGAAGGCTGAGGCTACGACGACTGCTCTTTGATGTGACAGCAGCAAAGTAGAGAGAGGACGAAACCAGACCCTCCTAACATGCCCCAAGACTTGAGGCGAGTTTTGCCTCCCTTTTTGTACGGGGAAGTTGGCAAGGATACTTGACGAGGGATATCGATTAACTTTTACTATATCTAACTGACTAACAGGTACACGAGCACCAAACCGCGGGCCATGTTGGCAAAGAGAAAACTCTCGCGACAGCTCTATCGCGGAGTCGCCGCACCATCGAATGGCTACTATTGAAAGCTCTTTTGTAATATCGCCGGCTTTCTCGAGTGTAAGTCAATTATCATTTGTCCGAATAGGCCATTTGCCCAGGAGAACCTGCCATCATGTCAGCTACGATCTCCTTGCTTCATCTCGTCGGCAGCGCCTGTACTCACCATTGTCTCGTCCAGTCGCTCTGATTAAACGTGTTCACACTCTCATGAATCAGCCCCAAGCCATCCGTGCTACCCACAAGCTCTCTCAGCGCATCGGTGATTTCCGTGTCGTTGTCTGATGTGAGGATACGGACGATGCTCGCCATCGGCCAGGCTCTCCCCGGACCCGTGTGAGGGCTGCCCACGGCGTTGATAACCGATCCGCGCATGAAGTACGAATTTCCTCTGACTCCCGATGCCCCTTGGTCGAGGATTCTAGCCCTCGTGTTTTGGTAAACCGGATCATCGGCGGATACGTACCCAAAGAAAGGAGCGGCGAGCAGGGACGGAATGTTGGCATCGTCCATGAGGACCGAGGAACCAAAGCCGTCGATCTCATACGAGAACACAGCCTCGGACCCCCCGTTGGATGTGGGCACGTTCACTATCCCATGCTTGGTAATGGCATCCTTCAACGACGCTGCGAGCGATGTCATCTCCTCTGCAAGGCCGGCTGGTGCCTTGCTGCCCAGCTTGCTCATGATGGCGCCAGTCGACTCGAGGTACCGAGCAAACATCATGTTGGCCGGGATGAAGAGCTGAAATATTGTGCTATCGTCTGATGGTCGGAAGGCGCTGCGGATCAAGCCGGTGCCGTTTGCGGTTGGGCTGCCCAAGCCATCGTTATCCAGTGTCTCGGTCGCCCGGTTCGTTTGCCGCGTGAAGGTGTAGGGACTGCTCAAGACGCGCCCATCCGCGTCGTATGTCGGAGTCATCATGTCCTTGGCCACGTTGAGAACGGCTTGGACCGCCGATATCCACTTGAACTTGGCAAAGAAATCGAGGTCGCCGGTGCCAGAGTAGTAGTTGGTGCTCACCTCGAGGAATGCCGCGAGGCTGTCGAGCTCGAATTTGCATTCAAAGACGCTGGTGCTATTGTACGGCGGATTCACGACGTCATCGGTGCTGGCGCCGTTCTGCGCCGGTGCTATGTTGCTCTCGACAGGGGCCTGAAAGCTGTTGCAGTATGGCGACGTGAGAATGTACCGTCCTTGCAGGTTTATGACGCCTCGGTACAGACCGGCGATACTGTTAGAGCTTGAGTTCGCCCCGAGGACCGGCAGGTAGGACTGCATCTGGTTCGCCGAGTCGCGTAGCCACATGGCATTGATATCGCCTGTGATGACGAACGTGAGCTCCTCGGCGCTGTTGTCCGAGGCATACCCCTGCCACTTGATGGCGGTATCGAGCGTGTTCGGATACGCATTCTGGAAGAGCTGATACAGGTCCGGGTCCTTGATCGCGGAGGAGTAATTCCGGATCAGGGCCTCAACATCCGGCGAGGTGAATGTTCGGCATGCTGGATCGGGCCGCTGGTAGGACAGCTGGTACTTGCCGGAGGAGAAAGGCCCGTGGCGCTGCTGCGAATAGCTAGAGTAGTCCGGGCAGGACTGAGACAGCGCGAGTCCCACGAGCAGGCACTGGCCAACTATGAGTGCTCTCATATCGATACAGTGTCGAATCTCAAAGCCTTCAACCTTCGGGGCCAGAAAACAAGCTGTCGTATGTCGCAGATCGGCATCGAAGAGAGCAGTTTATGGAGGCGCAACCCGGTCCACCACCCCCTTCAACCGGCCGTGGCCGCGTATAAATGAACTCTCTTAACACGGCTCATAATGCAGGCAGATTCTATGGCAGTTCTACTTATTGCGGCGCGAGATTCTCGTGTCCCATCACCCCGAGAACCGAGTGCTCGCATGTGAGGCTACAACGACAAGTTTATGACAATGCTACTCTCCGCATTGGTGACTCTCCTTCCCCGCACGTAGATCTGTTGGTAGCCCAAAGTCGGTCCGTGTCGTGGGATGATCTGCTGTGGTTTTGTCTCGGCGCAAGGCACAGCATGGATGAGCAGCCTCTATTTCGCCGCCCGAGGAGTCGCACCGCATGCTACTCTGCCCTTCGCTACGGACACGGCTCTCCGCAACTCTGGCTGCTGTCATTCGCCCTCACCCTGAGCACAAGGTCTCCCCCCGTTCGGCTGCGATCTGCATAGGTGCATATATTACTCGACCGATGCAAATTACGCGATCAATCTTGGATTTCGTCTGGGGGCCCTAGAGCTCCTGGTATAGGCCAGAAGACTCGGACTTCTTTAATTGGAAGGTCCGGGCCGTGGGACGTTGGATCAACACGACTGTATTTACCTTGACCTTGGCTTTCTCCGAGACCCCTATTGCTTATGACGGTTCGTGTACTTTGGCATGAGCCGTGTCATTATATTGGTTCTTTCTCACGACCTAGCTGGAGCTTGGCTACGGCAGGATATGGGCCGCAGCGAGTCTATGTTGTACAGTGGAACGAAATTGAGGTGATCGAGCAATTACATGGTAAATAGTAAGGGATAATATTTTGCATTTTGAATATATGTCGACAAGGTCGTAAACAATCCCCTCCCATATTGCATCGCCGTCCTTGATGTAGCTAGCCATTGAGTGAGTTTTCAGGTTCCATCACCAGAAAGCTTGGGATCTATCCAGGCATGGACACCAACACAAAAAAGGTTTCAAGACGAAACTGGATTAGAACACTAGGTAGTGACTAGAGATGAGTTGTGACATAGCTTTTTTGCGGCATCGTGATTGCTGTCTTGATGGGGATATATTGTCTCGATGGAGATAAGAGCCTTGTCTAAGCGGGCTGGTTCGGACATTGTAAGCCACTTCAGGCTCTGCGCGATTACGCAAACGCAACATCTCGACAGCTCAGCCAAGCAGAAGAAAATCAAGATGTAGGCAGGAAGTGACCGCATTGGTATGGTATAAATAGATAAATAGGGGCTCTTCCAACAGCGGTCACCCTTTTGTCTGACCACCGTAGCCCGCAACCCCCAACCCCCGGAGAGCACACGGCCAGGCCACAGCTCCTGCTTTCCCATCCCCAGTGTCACTGCTCCCCTCCTAGTGCCTCCACACCTACACCATGGCACACGACACACCCGCCGCCCAGGGCACGATACCGCTATTCTACCGCATCCTGTTCACCTGGATCGACCCCCTCGCGGCGCTGTGGACCAGCTGGGCGCTCCTGACAGACCCGGACCTGATCACCAACACGTACATCCCCCGCGCCCTCTCGGTGCGCGACCCGCGGCACGACTTCTTCCCGCAGCAGCTGGGCGGGGCATTCTTCTACATCGCCGCGAGCCAGGCGGCGCTGCTGCGCTACTACCCCAACGACGCCGGCGCGTGGCGGCTCCTCAACGCCGGGCTGCTGGGCTTCGACGCCGCCGTCGTCTACAGCCTGTGGTGCGCCATGAGCGCGCAGGGCCGGCTGGACCCGGCCGGGTGGCGGGTGGAGGACTACACGACGGTCGTCATGACGGGCATCTTTGCCGTTTCGCGGGCTGCGATCGTTGCGGGGGTGGGGCTACAGCAAAGGGCGGTGGGAGAAGTGAAGAGGGCTTGAGAGAGAGAGAGAGAGAGAGAGAGAGAGAGAGAG